>Ga0115001_10003042_pt1 | contig 12726 bp, 8 predicted proteins | sample ArcticOcean_MG_C_12_FD_89869 | JGI IMG/M metagenome (GOLD analysis project Ga0115001, IMG submission 89869) | Marine microbial communities from western Arctic Ocean - ArcticOcean_MG_CB8_130 | ecosystem: Environmental > Aquatic > Marine > Oceanic | place: Arctic Ocean: Canada Basin | collected... | reverse complement strand
TAACAGGGAACGCGATGGACGATATCAAGTGCAGCAGTTCGTGCGCTAAAAACGATGCGAACGAGATCACGAAGAAGTACGTCAAGTCGTTCCCTTCTTCGTAGTTCTCCCACATTCTCTCGAACTGTTTGTTTCCAAAAACCATCATCGTCGCTCTCTGTTTCGTTTTTCGGTTTCCGTTTTATTTCGTTCGAAGCTTTCTCTCAATCTCGATCTCTTCAGCAATAATCTCTTTAGCAATCTCTTTAGCGAGTCTGTTTGCGTGTTTGTGCGTGCGTGTGTGTGTAGTCTTCCTCGTGAAATTTCCCTGGCCGCTCTTTAAATGAAGAGAATATTTTTTCCCCTTTTGAGTCTCTTTGTGATTTTTAGGGTTTCATTATTTAGGGTTTTAAGGTTTAGGGTTTAACGATTAAGTAGAGCTTGTCAAAATGAACTAAATTGGCACAATTTCGCTCTTTTGAGAAAAACGATAGTGATGATGGACTCCCGAGCGCGCGAATCAGCGCGTGAAAACAGAATCGCAAAGCAACAAACAATGATATCATAGGAACGCGCGTGATTTTGTTTTCGTTGAAACGCTCGGCGTTGCGCGATAGTTAAGTTGAGTCGAATTTGTTTTAGGGAAATCGTCTTTTATAAAAGAGGCATTTGCATCAAGTTCTTCCAGCATCAGCACGGAGTACCATAGTAGTATTAGTAACTAAATAGAAGCATGTTTTAGCGATTTCTCGCAATCGAGCTCGTTCTGAAGAGCAGAGTAAAGAGAGCAGGGTTAAAAGAAGTTCAACGCGTCAACGCGCGAGTGTGAACGTTTTCGTTGTCCATGTTTGGGCAAGCTGAGTGTACGTCAGTACGATTCCCAACGCCTTCGCGTTCTTCGCGTTTTCGAAGCCAACGCGGGCGGAGACATTCGAGTCGTGTTCGTACGCGTTCTAGTGCTTCTTTGGACGAAGAAGATGCGAACGAGAAGAAGAAGAAGAAGAAGAAGAATCGAGGGAAGAGTGAGCGGCACAGGGCGACGACGATCGAGAGAGCGTATTCGAAAGCCGCGCGCGATTTCTTGAACTTACCGGTAATAAGGAATAAGTTTGCGTTTCTCGTACGGCGCAATGATGATCGCGTTTTTTGCGCGATAGAGAGCGAGGGCAGGAGTGCGATCGTGAACTTAGTGTTTGGCGTACGCGAGAGAGAGTATCAGAAATCAACAGAAGAAGAAGGAGAGAACGAAAGTAATCATAGAAGTGGTGGTAGTAGGAATAGGAATTTTGGAGATTGCGTGATGCGGAATCGAATATTCGCGTATGGGTACGAACCGACGGTTTTCGATAGAGCGGTGATTAAAGTCGGAGCTTCAAAACTCTGCGTGATTCAAGAAGACGATGACGATCATATTGAAGACGATGAAGAGGACGATATTATGAAAGATTTCACACTAATCAAAATAGAAGATGTGACAGAGTTTAGCACAAAAGCAATTGAACGAGGGGCGAAAGAATCGGACGATTTAGTGAGAGCGACGTACGGCGACAAAGATGGCGACGACAAATTTTATCCAGCAGCGTTAGACATTGAAAAGTTTTTTGAAACTTGCGCGGCAGAAAGCGTTGACGATGACCCGAACAAAATCCGTCCTCGTTTCAGTCGCTCAAATAACAGAAACGTCGCAGCCGCGCTTCGCGACGATAGCACGGGGAAAATAACCAAAATATGCTACAATTGCAACGGCGGGAACAAAATGTTGCACGCGGAGGTTCTTCTTTTGCTAAGTGAACGTAAACTTAATAACGGCAAAAACAATAAAAGCGACGACGACGAGAACATGGCATTAAGAATAACACCACATCCATCTCCATCGAAGAAGCAGACGTTACTAGTATCGCTTCAATGTTGTAGGATGTGCGCCGCGTTAGCCTCCGCTTCTCAGAAAGCGCTCAACTTATCCGAGGTCATTTATCTCAAAAAAGATCTCGGTCCGTTAGCTCTAAACACTGCATTACAGATTCAAACTACATCTACTGATGAGAACGTAGTCTTACGCGAGCGACAGTTCTCGTCGCTTCGTTGTAAAAAGATTGGTCTTCTTGACCTTCCTCACTTTTAAGATGTTTTTCTCCTCGCGCATTTATTTTCACGAAAGCGCGTGTAGCATTAGCGGCATATCACCGCGCACGTCGCTACGAAGAAGATCAATCACTGTTCTTCGTTCTCATCGATCTCGCACTGATAATAATAATAATGATGATGATGATAACATCATTACTAATGGTGCAACAGAACGCGTTCGAATCAATCATAAAAAATCCAAAAAAAATATTCGCGAGTTATCAAGGACATCTCTAATAAAGAACATCAACGCAATGGAAGTAGGAAAGATGTTCGAGATTTTCGTTTTCGCCGCGAGTTCTCAATATGCGAATGCGGTTGAAGCGCGAGAGTACTTAACCGCGACAGGGGAGGTGTTTCAGCCAACCCCTACGGAATTCGATTCAGGAAATGTCGGGATCTTGCTGTTCACTTTAGCGCTAGGGGTGTACGGGATGATCACTAGTTTTGAGAATCAAGCCGAGACGACTGAAGCGGCGACTGTTGACCGCGTGAGGAAACAAATGGAATATTTGGATCTATACGCGACGAGCGAGAAGTTAATTGGGAGAGATGTAGTCGATGTGAGAGCGATTGAAATGGATCTAGCGGAGAACGGCGTTTCTGGCGTGAAAGCAATCTTAAAGAAGGAAACGAGCGACGAGATGTTGAAATATGTAAACGATGCGATTGAGAAAGAAAACGATAAAGGTACTAATAATCCGAATTTCGGGAACGTATATTCAAGGAAGAATAGATTTGATTATAAAGTAGATTTAAGAAATCCAGTCGTGAAAAAGGCTCTTCAAGAGGCGTGCGCGAGTTTGAAAGAGATTATTGAAAAGACGTGCGGGAAAGACGCCGAGTTGCTCGAACTCGCGGCTCTCATTTCTGACCCAGAGAGTTCTAGGCAACCGATTCACCCTGACACGAATTATCGACCGAACTTAACCGCCGTGACGACGTTCGTTGCTTTGCAAGACGTAACCGAACAAATGGGACCGACTCTTTTCATTCCGAAAACGAACACCTCCGAGGCGCATACTTCGTTCAAAGAAAACCTCGAAATCGCCGGCCCTAGCTTAGCGAAACCGAACGTATTAGCTATCATGAACAAAGGCGACTGTTCTTTGTTCGATTCTCGTTTGTTACACTGCGGTTTAGAAAATAAGAGCGCGAAAAGACGTATCTTGTTCTATTTCACGTTCGGCCCTAAAAACGCCGATAATCCAAACCGCGGGTTCAGTACCATTCGAGAAGACATCCGAAATCAGTTCTCTTTCAATGACTTTTGATGTCTCCCTGTTTCTCATCATCATTATCAGTAGTAGTATCATTAAAGCGCGGTCGATGAGAGAGAGAGAGAGAGAGAGTTTGATCACGCTTCAAGTATTTAAATATTTTCGATTTCAAGCCATGCGGTACGAAGTTCAATCGAATCAATTCGAAGAGTGTTTGGAAAAACTTCACAAAATCATCTTTATCATCGCGGACGAACAAACAGGACGATCGATTACGTTTATAAAAAGTATGCGCTCGCCTATAAAACATGCACGCGTGCACTCTCAAAAGAACTCCTCAGCCTCGGATGATGACCGCATCAAAAACGAGCAAAACATGCTCTCGACGACGGAGCTTTCCTATTTACTGTTTTTGCAGAAAAACGAAGTGAAACATCCAAAGTGTACGATCGCGTATTTCAGGGATAAGCGCTCGAAAGAGCTCTACAGGGGATTAAAAGCGACTGCGACGATCGCAAAAGGCGAGATCGTCTGCGAAGTGCCAGATCATGAGTGCCTTTTAGCCGAACGCACGAGTTCGTGCAGCGAAATCGTGCGAAAGATGAACGTGAGGGGTTGTCAGGGCGTGAGGAAGGGCAAAGACGAGAGAGGGATTTGTGCGCATGAGCAGCTAATGAAGATGAACGATGATGAAGAGGCAGAGGAAATGGATAACGGAGAGCCTCGATTACAGCGCGAGGCGTTAATTTTAGCCGTAGCGTGCGAGCTCGCGATTGGGTCGAAATCGAAATACTACGAGTATTTACGGACGATGCCAAGGCTAGGAAAGAACTCGACGTCGTTGCTTTCATGGACAGAAGAGCAGAAAGAACGACTGAGAGGGACGGATTGTTGGAAACGATACAAATCGTATGCCGATGAAGAGAGTAAGGAGACGCCGAGTATGACGAACATGCATTACGTGGAAGTGGCGATACCTTTTTTTGAAGCCGTAGCGAGCGGGAAATATCGAGGGGATCAAAAGAGTTCCGTGGAGTTGAGTAAAGTGATTGCGCAATTGTTGAAGAAGTCCGAAGCCCAAAACGTGGAATTGGCGTTTAGCGATGATGATGAAGAAGCCGATGATGAAGATAATAAATCGCTCGCGAGAATATATCGAAATGCGGTGAACATTGTATCTTCCTATTCGTTCACCTTAGGCGAGGGTGAAACCGAAACACAAGCATTAGTACCTCTTTGGGACATGCTAAATCACGAACATCCGGCTTTGGCATCCGTTCGTCTTTCGCACGACGCTTCGACAAATTCTTTGAACATGATTGCCGTTTGCGATATTCAAAAAGGTGAAGAAATCTACAATACTTACGGTCCTCTATCGGACGGTGAATTATTGCGACGATACGCGTTCTTACCTAATACTCGAAACCCGCACAATTCGACGACGATTTCTTTCAAAGAACTATTCGCCGCGTGCGATAAAATATACGGTTTTCGAAATCCCAAAGTCCTACAAAAGAAAATATTTAAGATCACTAACGAAACTCAAATGTCCCGTTATGCAATCCATCCAAACGGAAGACCTTCGAGAAAGTTACTTGCAATGGCTCACGCGATATTCTCAGTCGAAGAAGAAGAAGAGGAAGACATAGAGTTCATGAAAACATTAACTGACGAACAAAAAGAACAATTCGACGACGAAAAGAAAATGCAACGCGCTACGGAAATCACCGAAGCTCTTAAATACGTCTGCAATCGCGCGTTACATACCGAACATCGATACCCGACCGGCTTCCGAGAAGCTCATAAAACGATTCAAACGCTGACGGACATGGACTCGCGCGCTAAGACCACCGATGATATGTTCATGAAGAACTTCATCGATCGCAAGAGGGTCAAAATTGCTTTACGAATTCGTTTAACCGAGCTCAAATGTTTCAAGATGTTATTAAAGTGGTTACGATTCGGTCCTTCGAGGCTCCAGAAATTCATTTAGCGTTCGTTGTCGCACGAAGACTATACAGAAAATTTCGAGCGTTGGAAATCGAACGAACGAACTGCGTCTATGAGAGGAGCTGCATGAACTACCGCATTAATATAACGTACTCAAGCGCGCTATGGTGATTTAAGTGACTTTTTAGAGAAAGTAGTTTCTTCGTACTGTCATAGGACATCGGTCTTATTTTAATATCACGATACTGTATTTCATAAAAAATGTGATGCATCAATCGGTACAGAAAAAATGTTACAGAAAAAATGTTTAGCTCATACTTTACAATAATAAACAGAAACGTTCACTGCCGCGCTCGCTCTGTAGAGATAAATAAAACTTGATACAAGCGCACATAGTTCATACTTTGGGCGATTTTGCGCTTTCTTTCGATGGAATCACGAGCGCTAGACGTGAACGATACCGATTTCGACGAAGCAAATGAGAGGAAGAATTGGAACGAAAACGAAATATCTTCCACTGCTGATGCTACTGCTACTGCTGCTACTACTGCTACTGTTACGCAGGCGAATGATTGCGAAGCGCATTTGAGCTCTGTATCTAGCGCCGATGGCGATAGTGAGTATAGCGCAAGTGCTCCTTTTAGTGCGCATAACGTCGTTCATGCCTACGAGAGAGCGGTTGATTTCGCTTCGAGAGTCTTCGCTGGCGGGATTTTTGCGGTTTCTATTTTAGCGATCGTTTTCTTCGCCGCGGTAGTGCGTAATAACGGAGCGAGAGAGGCGCGGAACGTTGCGACGGCGACGCGATGGATGGACGTAGCGAAGGAGTTTTTTATGACGAACGCGAGCAAAGGCGAGGACGACGACGACGACGGGAGTATGTTTCCAACGATTTTGGAGGAAATACATAAAGACGCGAGCGCTTGTGATGCGAGGACGAGAGCTGCGCAAGTACCTTACTTTCATAATCGACATTGCGCGTACTTAGGGCGGTTGAGACATGCGAATATGGACGAGGAAAGAAGAAATCAAATGTTTGAACATTCGGCGAGAGATTTAGAGAGTAGATTTGCGAGGAATTATATAAAATATATAGCGGAAACGAACGCGTATAGATTACGAGGGATGGGAAAGACCGATTGGGGAATCGATGAAGATGCCGAAGAAAAATTGGGCATGTTTCCATCCAATTTTTCAGAAGAAACGGACGACGACGACGAATCATTTACTACTCTCGCAGAAGAAAGCGTTGTCGATATACTCGCAAATAGCGAAGAAAAAGTAACGCAGCAGCAGCAAAATAATAAGAGAAGAAGGCGAAGAGATTTGCTCAAATTTAATAAGCACCGCTCTCGTCTCTCGAAGCATTCGTCGCACTTGATTAATCTCGTACGAATCGGTAAAAAGAATCATCTCGTCGTTTTAACTGTTGGTGCTAAAGAAGCGCCGTTAGCTTTGGCATGCGCGCGAGCATTTCGAAAGCACGCCGTACCAGGCGTTGCGAGAATATTCGAAGGTTCGCCGCAGCAATTCTTCGCCTTGGAACGAATGAAACTCGCTTTGCCGAATCATAACGATGCGAAGCGATTGCGTCTGATCTCGAGCTTTGTCGGTAAAACTCGCAAAACAAAATCTGTAAATAAAAATGAGGTCTTTGGCTCTATCGGCGATGTCGATTGGGAACGAACAAAATATTTCGGGACTAATTCAGGAGATGATTTGAAGAAGAAGAATAAGGTCGGAACAAGCATTCAACTATTGCAAATATCTCCTCGAGAAGCGATGATTGGTGGTATTCCAATCATCTTATCCGCTGCCGATGAACTTCAGAGTGAGGTTTTAGATGGATTGGCGTCGGGCGTTTTGAAGGAAGGAATTCCCGCCGTCGTAATCATGCGAGCGCACGCTTTAGGATTCGCTCCTGAGTTTAGTCAAAGATTTCCTTATTTCGTGTACGCGATTGCGCAAGGGACGCATCAAGAGGAGGAAGCCGAAAACAAAGATGAACCCGAGTCAATAGAATTATTTAGAGTTGACCATTTAGTATGGTCGAACGAACTCGCAAACATTGCGAAAAATAGAAGAATTTTACTCATAGCTTTTGCGAGAGATTCGTTTGAACCTTTTCGAAAATGGGCAAACGAAAAAGGATTATTCGCTTGCGGCGATTGCGACACTGGGAAGTGTTTCAAAATTACGAGAAGCGAACAGGAAAATAAATGTAAGATATTAGAAAGTCAAAAAGGGATGGATGTATGGGCGGACGAGTTGCGAGCGTTGATAAAAATGCGCGATAAAATTGGATTTTAATTATTATTTTCTACAATTTGTACGTACCAATATATTTCTTAGGCGGCTTAATCAATACGTATCAATCCTTTGAGAATAAGGGCTGGAGTGACCTCGGTGACGACTGAAATAAAATCCATGCTCCGCTGCTGATGCCATGTCCTGAGATTGATGAGGAAAGACGTATCTGGCCTAACGACGATTTAAAAACTCAACCAGAAGTAATAAAAGGATTTGTTTTTTCGGCTTTCATTTTGCACTTTATTTCGGCGACGAGTCCGAGACGACGAATGATAAAATCGGGCGTAACTTACACAACGCGAAGACCATCGTCACCCCAGCACTTATTCTCAAAAGATTAATACGTATTGCCAAATAACCAAAACAAAAGAATTGGGTCGAGACGCAACTTACTATATAATCATTATTCTTCTTCGTTATCGATTGCTATTTTTGGAGGGTCGACGCTCAAAAATTTTCCAGACATTCCGTACGCGCCTTCTCTCTCAATAATCCATATTTTCGCTATCGCCTCGACGTTAATCGTTCCGTTGATTCGCACAAACTCCTCGTTTATATCATCATCTTCTTCTTCTTCTTTTTGTTCTTGTTTGTTTTTACTTTTCGTCGTAAAATTTTCTTTCCTCTCGCCGCCGCCGTCGACCGCCGCCGCCGCCGCTTCTTCTTCTCCCTCGTCTTTTTCCTCTCCTTCTTCTACTTCCTCGTTCCGTAATAAAATGTTCCTATATTCATCCAAAACGATCTCAACGTCTCCGTTCAATCGTCCAGTGCTCACTTGTATCGCATAAAAGAAACCTTCTTCGTCTTCGTAACTCTCGTTACACTTCTTCAACAACGCCCTAAACGTCGAACACGCTTCAGTACTCCCTAACGCGGCATATTCTTTCGATACGTACGTTCGTTCCGCGTTCTTATCAGCCGCGTCCATGTTCGCCTTTAAAGGTAATTGCGAATGGAAATACTGTGCCTCGCAGACGTGATACAACGCGGTCTCTTCGTCCTCGACGCTTTCATCGACCACGTCGTCGCCATCTTCTTCTTCGTTTCGTTTCGCCAGATCTGAAGAAGGTCGTAATGAGCGCGCGCGTCCTGCCGCGCCGTATACTCCAGGCCACGTGCAATATCGGCGATAGAGCTCGTCGTTACATAATCCAACGAGGTCATCGGAATCTAAGCGTTGCATTTCTTATTTGCTATTATTAATATATATGCGCGCGCGCGTTTATGTCGAAGTACGTGATTTTAAATTACATTTTTGAAGATCCAAAAAGTTGCAGAAGCGTTACGATTTGAAATGTTTGACCGCCTTTGTCAACTGCTTATTATCACATAAAACTCTGTTACCGTCTGAAAAGAGAGAGAGAGAGAGAGCATGCTATCTCTATTACTAACGAGATCGATCACACACACACACACACACAGACGCGCGCGCGCGCGAATAAACTGAAGTGATCGATAAGATACCTATTATTAATCGCGCGCTCTAAATTTCTCTTTCGAGTCGCGGAGGCGGCCGGCCGCTCGACGGGACACAAAAACGACGATCCCAGCAGCACAGATTCGCGCGCGCGCGAGCGAGCGCTTTTGCTTCTTCTTCTTCTTCTTCTTCTTCGTTTCGTCGTCGTCGATACGAGTAAACCGACCGACGAACTCTAGCGCTACTACTACTACTACTACTACTCCTACTCCTACTAGAAATCGATCACCCTAAATTCTTCAAACACCGCGTCTCGACGTGTACGCCATTACACCTCTTCGAGCAAAACCGCATGCCGCACCTGGAACACGTATACGGACTCGGAAACCCACACACGGAACAAAACTTCCTCGCGGCTCCAGATATCGGCGGTCCAGCCGCGATCGACGTATACGTCGGCTGCCCTACTGCCGCTCGATCTAACTCATTCGCCTCCAGTAATTGATTAAACGTCCTCAAGTTCTTCATGGACCTTTCGTTCATGCCCCTGGTCGCCCTTACGGCTTGGTTCTGCGCGTTCGCTTTCGCGCCGTCTTTTCTTTTGATCTTCGCAATCGCGCCGTCTTTTTTATCGTCGTTTTCGACGACGTACTCATCCTCGCGTTGTTCTTGTTCTTCCAATTCATCGATGAACGCGTCTTGTTCGAGCAGGTCTAATCGGGCCGATACCGCGGCGTCTCTGCTTGACTGGTCCAGTTTACGCACTAACGACGAGTACGTCCTCGACCTGGACGATTTCTTTATCTTCGCTTCTTCTCGTTGTGTGTCGCCCATTTAGTATCGCTCTCGATATGATGGTTACTAAATATCGTCTTTTATATCGAGTGTTACGATACGGTTTTGCAGTGGTACTTGCTGGGGATTTTTCTTGTGCTGCTGCTGCTTGAGATGGTCTCCCCACTGTACGGAATGGCCATTTTTCACTAAAAACAGGGACTAACTCACCCTATTTTTGATACCAATCATCTGCATCAATACCTATTTACTACTAACACGATATAACACACTTTAGCTCAACGTGTATGACACATTGATCTAGGGTAATTAATAGTATTTATGCATTAATAAACCACGCACGTAAACCATAGCTTTACGAGCGATACTTCTGTATAGTTTGTCCATACCTTAAACTCTCATAGTTTACCAGACCCTAACATAAACCCTAAACCCTAAACACTGCATAATAGGGGATTTTGGAACTTCCTTCTTTGCTTGCTTTTGATTGATGGACATTAAAAATGGATATGCGCATAGTAGTCGAACGGACGAGTGATGCGCAAAAATGGACCGTAAACAACGTGCGATTGACGAGAAAGACGAGGGAACCAATCACGCGCGGTAGGCGTATTTTTATGCATCGCAGTCGCGCTTTTTCGTCTTCTTCTGCTCGTGATAATAATAATAACCGTCGTTGTTCTTCCTCGAGGAACGGTGATGAAGATGTAGAAGTAGATATAGACGAAGGTGTAGATGTAACGACCTCGTCGTCTTCGAGGGGACGACGAAGAGTGACTGCGACGATTTTTATGGCGATCGTGAGTAACAGTGTAACGAGTAGTGATAGTGGCGATGACGTCGCCGAAGCGCTAGAGCTAGCGCCCCTGGGTAAGCCGAAGCATATCGGTGGGGAGAAAAGAGTAGGTATTGAGGTCGCGAGCGTGCGCGAGATCCTAGAGCGAGATTTACGACCGGTGAGGAAAGTCGATGATGGTAGTAGTACTTATGAAGGCGCGTATTTCGTCACTGGTAATTTAACGCCAGAGATCTTCGCGGACGATTGCGCGTTTATTGACCCGACGAATACGACTCGAAGTTTATCGAAATACGTGAACGCGTTGAAGATTTTGTTCGACGCGGAGAACTCGCAAGTTCTGTTGAGGACGATCGAGGTCATAGACGATCACACGATTGTTGCGGAATATGCATGCGAAGGGTATTTGAAATTACCGTGGCATCCGAGAGTGAAGCCGTATGTTGGTACGGTTACTTGGAAAACGAACGAGGACGGATTGATTATTGAACAAAATCAAAAATGGACTGGCGTTACCGCAGCTGGTGCGATTTTAGAGAGCTTTACTCCTTCCATGTAAATAATATGTATTTATCAGTTCCATCAATTTATCAATTTATTATTATATAATCTATCATATATCATAATCACCTCGGAATTTCAACGAGAATGCTACCTGTCATTTCTTCAACTTTTGTAGCGTAAACCTGAATTGGTTTCTTCTCGCCTTCTAAAACCTTCCCTATTACTGGCAACGTCGGAAGCGATGGACACCATTCGCCCTCGACTTCGCCTGTTTTCATATCAAACGCCGTATTATGCGCTGGGCAAACGATACACGGGGGTTTCTTCAAATCATCGCCATCACTTTTAATTTCCGCCGAAAGCAGCGCCGTTTTCCCTTGCATGGAAATCCCAAGGTGCGGACATTTATTCGATACGCAATATAATTCGTCCATGAAATATTGCAATAGAACTTTCGTTCCATTTATATTCACGACTTTCCTTTGTTTCTCGGAACTTTTTAATTCGTTCACTGTGATCCCACTCGGATAAAACTCGCTATCCTCCAAAATCATCATCTTTTTATTATTGTCCATATTCACTGCTTCATCAACAGATGATTCAATAGTCGTCGCCAATCCTTTATTCTTATTATTATTCCTCATTCTCGCCGTCCATACGGTTTCGCCTAAACCAGCCTCCGCTCGACTCATATCGCGCTCTCTTTCTTGCGCCGCTTTCCATATCCTCTTCAATCGTTTCGCGCGTCCCCTCAACTCCTCTCTCCATAACAAACTCCCTACGATCATCACGCACACGTCCGATGCCGCCGCTAACACTGGCGAATCGAGCTTTGACTCTGATTGTAAAATATACACCAACTGCGCCGCCGCGACCGACGAACTCAACGCGTATGTGGCTAAACGAAACCTTCTCAAAGGGACAGATCTTCGTTCGGCTTCGATTATTGCCTGTGGGACGCCTTCTGCGCCGACGACTGTTTCATCGCTCGGGTTCCTATCGAATATTGAACTCCTTTTTTTCTTCTTAACACTCTGCGTTGCATCGTTACTATCGTTACCATTCTGATCGTAATCATCGTCTGCGTCTGCGTCTTCCCTTTTCTCGGTCGTACTCGAAACCTTGGTCGCCATCGAAGAAACAGTACTATCGTCATCGTTCTTCGAAGAAGCTTTATGAATGCAAACGCTCGATCTCCTTCGGCGATGAGTACGACAAGAGTATTTAACAGTACTTCGTGCAGTCGTTCGCGTTTGATAAGAAAAACAATAAGACGCAGAAGAAGAAGAAGAAGAAGAAGGCGTTGCCATTTTCGAATGACTAATGGAGCGTTTGAGCAGCAGGAAAGGGAGGGAAAAGCTCCAAAGATGTTAAATTTCTTAAAATACGCGAGCGGTCGGTTCTATTTAATTAGTTCTACTCTCTACGTAACTCTCTAATTCTCTCTCATCGTATGTGCACGTAATCCGATTACTCTCGTCGTTGTTGGTGTGTTGGTGATATTGATGGTATTTGTTATCGTTATCTTTATGCAGTGCCTTATCGACGTAAGCGATTCGATTGGGATATCGTCGGACGCCGTTCTTTCGACGATAGATTCAACTCGAACAGTTTCTTTAAAGCTTCTTCTG
>Ga0115001_10003037_pt1 | contig 12731 bp, 17 predicted proteins | sample ArcticOcean_MG_C_12_FD_89869 | JGI IMG/M metagenome (GOLD analysis project Ga0115001, IMG submission 89869) | Marine microbial communities from western Arctic Ocean - ArcticOcean_MG_CB8_130 | ecosystem: Environmental > Aquatic > Marine > Oceanic | place: Arctic Ocean: Canada Basin | collected... | reverse complement strand
TGGTGCTTACGTTAGTTCTCTTGGGTCAATCTTTGGGCGTGTTACTATAACAAGTGCTCTTACAAAAGATTCCAACTGGGATAATAAAACATGGTAACCCAAATAAAGAATAAGGGCGCATAGCTCAGTGGTAGAGCTTCTGGCTTTTAACCAGCGGGTCCTGAGTTCGAATCTCAGTGCGCTCATGTTTATTTATTTTAGCTCTACGTATTTTTGTAACAAAGCGGTTCTTTCACATAACTTTAAAATTTAATTATGATTATTCAAGCAGGTAAACTTATCGGAGCAGGAGCAGCAACAATTGCTGTTGGAGGAGCTGGAGCAGGAATTGGGACAGTTTTCGGTGCACTAGTTGTAGGTGTTTCACGTAACCCTTCACTTGAGCAGAGATTATTCCGTCTTACAATTCTTGGATTTGCATTAACAGAAGCGATGGCTCTTTTCGCTCTAATGATGGCATTCCTTATCTTATTTACATTTTAATAAGAGCTCTTGAATCCTCTTCTCCGAAAGTCTATTGTATAATTATGTTAATAAAAAAAAATTTAATATGTTCATATTTAACTTAATTTCTTTTAGTTTAATTGCGTTAAGGGTAGCTAGTACTAGTAGTATTAGTTCACCTGCACCTATAGACATACCTTTAGACCCTGTAGACATACCTTTATACCTACTGGACATACCTGTAGACCCTGGACTGGACATACCTTTAGACCCTGGACATATCGACATACCTTTAGATACCTTATTCCCAATTACACACATCGGAGAGTTTCTGGGTGATCCTTCTCACCAGGAACTCTTAGTCACAATTTTTGAGAAGTTTTCTTCTTAACGTCTCTTTTCGCTCTAATGATGAATTCCTTGGGGCGAAACCCCCCCCCCAAAATAATAATTCCTGACTTAAGTATTATTTTAGATAATATCGTATTTTTCTACCAAAGGTTCTTATAGACAATTTTAAAATTTAATGGAAATAATAACAAATATGTCTATAATGGGTTGGGATAAATATTATATATATTTTGAAGAATTAGAAAATATTGCTAAAGCAAAAAGAAGCAACTTAAGCGAGAAATGAAGTTTGTAGCGAATACAGATTTGTAGAAATCTTTAACTTGCCACTCGAGGAAAATATTGGACCATTTTGAAGGATGAAAATGATTCCTTCTATGGGGAAAAAAGCCTCCTTTACACGTTCTTTTCACGTTTTTATGGTTCTTCTGATTTTCTTGAATTCAATTGGAATGCCCACCCTTAACCAAATAGATAGGTTACCGAGGCGTCCTAAATATCGTCCTTCTACAGTCCCTGGACTTAACAAAGGTCCACAACGTAAAGGTATCTGTCGTCAAGTATTCACAAGAACACCTAAAAAACCTAATTCAGCACTTCGTAAAGTAACACGTATAGGTTTTCGTGGAGGTTTAAATGTAACTGCGCACATACCTGGAGAAACACATAACCTTCAACAACATTCAGTAGTACTTGTTCGAGGAGGACGTGTTAAAGACCTTCCCGGAGTACGCTATAAAGTTATTCGTGGTAAATTAGATTCGCACGGTCTTATTAAAAGACGTCAGTCGCGCTCTAAATATGGAACTAAATTCATATACACCACAAAAGCAGTATAGCCAAAGGGTAAGACAAGGGAGTGTTTAATAGGACTATTATTCTTCCTCGGTTCCTTTAATAAAAACATCATTATGATCGAACACGAACATGATCAAGAGTACGTCAAGCGACAAATAGTCACATCTCTTATGCGAAATGGAAATAGAGCAGTAGCCGAATGCATATTATCTAAAGCAATGTTCTTGTTGAGAGATGAAGGAACAAAGCCTCAGATATTAGTTATGGAAGCCATTAACAACTCTGCGCCGTTAATGGAAGTAATAGGTCGTAAGCGTGGTAGAACAAAAATTTTCTTCCCACGACAAGCATCTCCCAGTAAACGTTTAAGTATTGCTTTAAAATGGATTGTATCTGGTGCTCGTGCAAGATTAGATTATTCTATGAGTACACGGTTAGCTAACGAGTTTACCAGTTTAGCTAAAGGTCAAGGGAATGGTGTACGTCAAAAAATGGCATTACACCAGTTAGCATTTAAAAATAGAAATAATACATACTAGATTCATTGGGGGAGTGGCTTAGTTGGTCTAGAGCACTAGCTTGTCACGCTAGGGGTCGCGGGTTCAAATCCCGTCTCTCCCGTTTTTCGAGAAGAACTTAATTAATTTACATAAAAATAATGACTTTATTCCACTTAGAATACTCACCGATATTCATTCTTATTATTTTTGCATTAGCTTTAGCTTTAATCATTTTTGGACTCTCTTACGCTCTTGCTATAAACGCAGGTGATCCAGAAAAGTTATCACCTTATGAGTGTGGGTTTGAACCATTTGACGATGCAAGAAATACATTTGACATTCGTTTTTACTTAGTAGCTATTTTATTTATCCTGTTTGACCTAGAAGCTACATTTTTATTCCCTTGGGCTGTGACATTAAGTAATTTAACAAGCCTAGGGTTTTGGAGTATGTTTGATTTTATCTTCGAATTAGTTATTGGGTTTATTTATGCTTGGAAGATAGGTTCATTGGAGTGGGAATAAAAAATTATATGGATCTCTAGTAGCTCAGTTGGTAGAGCATGTGGCTGTTAACCACAGGGTCGTTGGTTCGAATCCAACCTAGGGAGGAATAATTAACTAGTCATAACTTTAGTCATAACTTTAGTCACAACTTTAGGATACTTCGAGATGAGAGGTGTACCGTCCTTAGCTGTCTGGCTGACTGCTGAGGAGGCTTGCTCTCTTAGTCGTTTTATTCTAAAGTTGTGACTGTACTAGCGGAGAAGGGAGTCGAACCCTTGACCCACGGATTATGATTCCGTTGCTCTACCAACTGAGCTACTCCACCATGTATTTATTTGATAGGGACTTGAAGACCATTAAGTAACATTAAACTTTCTTCATAGGTCGAGTTCTTAAAAACAATAGTAATATCGATAGGCCCTAATGTTTGAAATTTCTCAAATTCTGATTCAATAAATAGGACATTTTGTGGGTTTTCTATTCTAAAACTAAAATTACCTTCTTTAGAAATACTCTTTGCGGAGAATCCACTAAAGTAATCAATTCTTGGTAGATAGGTAAGTACTAGTTGTTCTAAGAACATGAACATTCTTGTTCCTCTTAAAGTAACCTTTACACCTGATATCATACCTGAACGTATCTTTAAGTTAGAGTTATCCTTTGCAGAACGTGTAATCTTAGGTCGTTGACCTGTAAGACCTTCTAGCGCAAGTAGAATAGGGTGTATAAGCTTATCATTAAAATTAATAGACTTTAGCCCACAGTTAATAATAATCTTATCAACAGAAGGTAAATCAGAAACATCATTATAGTTAAATGTTTCCACAAGTTCCTCCATTAAAGTATTTTCGTAGTGTTGTTCTAAGCGACTCATTTTTATTTTAAAGAGCGGAGAGTGAGGACATGTTAACAATTCTTCCGAAACCTGATTTTTTAAGCCCATCCTGAATAGGCCCTAAAATACGGGTACCTATAGGGATTTTGCTGCTAGCGTCTATTAAAACGACAGCATTCTCTGCGGCTGCGTATGAAAATCCTGAAGAATTTTGTCTTTCTTTCTTTGTACGGACAATGACACAATGTACCACTTGACCTTTTTGTACTTTTAAGATTTGACCTTTACCCTGTCGTTTAACCTCTCGTATAGACCCTACTATTACATCACCTACCCTAGCTGTTGATTTTTGGTAACCTCCAAGGATAGTAATGCAATTAATTTTTTTAGCTCCTGAATTATCTGCTACATTGAGAATAGTGCCGGGTTGAATCATATTGTTAAAAAGGGGCGTTTTAACCCCAAATAAATTTATGCGCGGAGCATACTAACATCCTCCACGGCAATGGTATTACGTACTCGATAATAAGCCACTAGGATAGCTAAACCAATCGCAGATTCTGCTGCAGCAACGGTAAGAACAAATAAAGCAAAAACTTGACCTAATAAATCATCGAGGAATACTGAAAAAGTTACGAAATTAAGGTTGATAGAGAGCAGCATTAGCTCAATGGACATTAACAAGATAATAATATTCTTTCTATTTAAAACAATTCCCCAGATACCTAGAAGATAAAGAGTAATTGCTACGTTGAGGTACTTTAATAAACCAAGGGTCATATTATGTTATATAATGCAAGGAAGCCAGTTAAATCCTACTAGAATTCCAGCAATAAGTAATACCCAACTTAGTGAAAGAGGTAAGAATACTTTCCATCCTAATCTCATAAGTTGATCGTAACGGTAGCGTGGGTAAGCAGCGCGTGCCCATACGAAAAGTGCTACGAAGAAACATACTTTTAAACCAAACCAAACAGGTCCTGGAACTAAGTTTATAGGAAATATATCAATGATAGGTAACCATCCACCTAAGAACATAATAGTAGTTACACTGGACATCATAATCATATTAGCGTACTCACCTAAAAAGAATAGTGCAAATCCTGCAGCAGAATACTCTACGTTATAACCAGCAACGAGCTCTGCTTCTGCCTCGGGTAAATCAAAAGGATGTCGGTTAGTTTCTGCTAAAGCTGAAATGAAAAACATGAAGAACATTGGAAATAGAGGTAAACCATACCATACAGTTTCTTGTGACATAACAATTGTTGTCAAGTTTAATGAACCTGCACATAGAATTACCGCGATTAGAATAAACCCAATAGATACTTCATAAGAGACCATCTGAGCAGCTGAACGAAGACCTCCTAAGAATGCATACTTAGAGTTACTTGCCCACCCAGACATAATAATACCGTAAACACCTAATGATGAAACAGCGAATAAATAAAGAACTCCTACATTAATATCAGCCAGTACATAAGTTTCTCCAAACGGAATAACGGCCCATCCAACTAAACTTAGCATGAAAGATAAAATAGGAGCGATAACGAAAAGTACAGTATTGGCAGTACTTGGTAGAATGGTTTCTTTTAAAATTAACTTAGCTGCGTCTGCAAACGGCTGGATTAATCCCCAAGCTCCTACAACATCAGGACCACGGCGACGTTGAATACCAGCCATAATCTTACGCTCAACTAAGGTAAAGTATGCTACTGCGATAATTAACGGCAGTGCTATCAATAAAGATTTAATTATAGTAATAAGAATAAACATTTTAAATTTTTTATTTACCTGTTGTTGCCGAGATTAATGTGGCGTCACTGACAGGGTCTGCTGTAAAGAGCTCTACACACTTAGCCATAGTACTTGATGCTTTTGTCACTGAACATGTAAAGTAGAAATTTGGTACAGATGAATATAAATACTCATCACCGATAAAGCTTCTTGTATTTAGGATAGACTTTTGCTGTCCTAGTGAACTTAAAGCTGGAACTTGTCCTATAGATTTAATACCAGGGATCTTATCACCCATTGCATGTAGAAGATCACTTCTTGATGCATACTGGGTAGCTCCGTATAGGTACTCACTTAAGGCACTAATGATTTTCCAATCTTCTCGTGCATATCCTGGAGGTGTTAATGCTCGCTTTGTACTCTGGGGTCTTCCTTCTGTATTAAAGAAAAGAGCGTCTTTTTCGGTATAAGCAGCCCCAGGTAGGATAACGTCAGCATATAAAGCTACATCTTCATTTCCGTGATGTCCTTGGTAAATTATGAAGTTTTCTTCGTCTAAATTAATTTGACTTAAGTTTTCTACTCCAACACAGTAAATTAACTTTAAAGGTGTTATAGCGAAATCAGAGTTTAAAGAATCAATTCCTAGCTGAGCTGCCCCGTATTGAGACGCGTTTGGCTGGATAATGTTTAAATAAGAATGGTTTGACCCACGAACAGAAGCTAAGTTTTCGTTAATAGTAGATAACATTTCCATTAATGAAGAAGAATCTTCTCTACTTAACACATTAGATCCTACAATGATAAGAGGGTTTGACGCCATTGCTATTTTAGTACAGAAAGCGTGTTTTCCTGAAGCAATTTGAGAAAGAGTTTCAGCTGTCTTACCTAAATGGTTTACAGGGTAGTTTAAACCAAACTGTGTACTAGTATCTAAGCTAGGCCCTACATAAGCAACATCAAAGTTACCTTGTAATGAGCGCTTTCTAATACGAGCGTTAATTAAAGCGGCTTCCTTTCTTGGATTAGAACCGATTAATAGTATTAAATCAGATTCTTCAATTCCTTGGATAGACGCGTTAAAAGTATGGTTTGGCAGAAAATCTTGTTCTAAATCTTTTCCTCCCCCGAACTCAGAGATAACTGTAGAAGAACCTTGATGTGAAATGAAATTCTTTAAAGTAAAGATAGTTTCTACATCAACTAATCCTCCAACAATACCTGCCACTTGGTCAGCATCGAAAGACCCTTTTGTATTTTTTTTGATGAACTCAAAAGCTTCAAGCCACTCAACAGAAACAAAACTTCCGTTATCATCTCTGATCATAGGCTTTGTAAGGCGTTGTCTCTTTAATCCATCATAAGAGAAACGTGTTTTATCAGAGATCCACTCTTCGTTAATTTCTTCGTTGATACGAGGGATAATACGCATAATTTCAGTACCTCTTGTATCAACACGGATGTTACTACCAACAGAATCCATAACATCTACACTCTCTGTAAGACGTAATTCCCACGGACGAGATGTAAATGCATAAGGCTTTGATGTTAGTGCTCCAACAGGACATAAGTCAATAATATTACCTGAAAGTTCAGAATCGAACATTTTTTCTACATAAGTACCAATTTCTGTATCATTACTACGTGCAGTAGTTCCTAAAACCTCAACACCAGCAACTTCTGTGGCGAAACGTACGCAACGTGTACAATGAATACACCTTGTCATAATTGTTTTTACAAGAGGTCCTAAGTTTTTATCTTCTACACCACGTTTACGCTCAAAGAAACGACTTCGATCACTACCAAAAACCATTGCTTGGTCCTGAAGATCACACTCACCTCCTTGATCACAAATAGGACAGTCTAGAGGGTGGTTTAATAGTAAAAATTCTAATACACCTTCACGAGCCTTTTTAACAAGTGGTGTATCAGTAAAGATTTTCATACCAGGGCCAACAGGGATAGCACAAGAAGCTTGGGGCTTAGGTGACTTTTCAATTTCTACAAGACACATACGACAGTTCCCTGCAATAAGAAGACGCTCATGAAAACAAAATCTAGGTATTTCAATACCTACTAATTCACAAGCCTGTAAAACACTAGAACCATTCTCTACGAGAACGTCTATTCCGTCAACAGTGACTGTTATTTTATTATTTGCCATAATTTATTATATAAAAACATAAAGAAACACCATACTGAATACAGTGGTACTCGCGGTCGGACTTGAACCGACAAGGACAAAGTCCATTTGATTTTAAGTCAAACATGTTTACCAATTTCATCACGCGAGCCTTTTTTCTGCTTGTACTTTGAATAACTATTCAAGTATTTTTACCCCTTACGGGATTCGAACCCGTGTCATCGCCTCGAAAAGGCAGTGTCCTAACCACTAGACGAAAGGGGCGTAAAAATTATTGAAACTTAGTTAGATGAAGCTAAATAAATAGCATGGTCTGCATCACGAGATACCTGCTGGAAGATATGCTGTCTACGCACAGTTGTTCGTGTTTGCATTGTCAAAACAATAGCTCCAATCATAGCTACAAGTAAAATAATACCTGCCATAAGGAATGCTATAGCGTAATGAGTGTAAAGAACTTGTCCTAGACCACTCATGTTTGTCACGTTATCTATTTGACCTGACCAGTCCACGTAAGTAGACATTCCATCAACACTAGATATTAGAGGTACAAAATCATTATCAACAATAATGAAAACCTCTAATAGAAAAATAATTCCGATAAGTCCTCCTACAGGAAGGTATTGGTAAATCTCATCAATAACCTCTGAAATTTTAATGTTCAGCATCATAACCACGAAGAGAAATAGAACAGCAATAGCTCCAACGTAAACTACGATAAAGATCATTGCCATAAATTCAGCTTCAAGTAAAATAAGTAATCCTGATGAGCCTACAAAGGATAAGATGAGAAAAAGAACACTATGAACAGGGTTTCTTGAGCTAATCACCATAACAGCTGAAAGTAAAGTTAAAGCTCCGAATAAGTAGAATAGGATTGATTCAAACATTTTTCTTATTTTCGTGTGAATGATTCCTTACTCAAGAACAGATCCTCCTTACTTAAGAACAGATCTTCCTTGCTTAAAGTAATTTCTTTAAGTTCTTCCTTACTCAAAGTGAAAGAAGCATCTATTTCTTCCCTGGTAAGCTTCAAATCCTTTATCACATCGTTTAACTCAGCCTCTAGTTGAATAATTTCAGCCTCACTCAAAGCCTCATGTAATTGACTATTTTGATCTACAACATCCGATGGAGAATCTATTAGAATAAATACTAAGACCACTAATAGAAACACAATGCATACGGTAAGTTTTTGTTTTTGTTTTGATGTCATTTTTGTTTGTTTAAGATACAATTTAGTTTAACGACTTCATGTTTACTCAGACAAAACATTCTGCAATTCCCTATTTTTATCCAAAAGCTCCGTATTTTGATCCATAACGTCCAATAAAGAACCAATTAGAATAAATACTAAGATCACTAATAGAAACATAGTGCATATGGTAAGTTTTTGTTTTTGTTTAAATGACATTTTTATTATTCGGAATGGCGTGATTCGAACACGCGACCCTCTACTCCCAAAGCAGATGCGCTACCGGGCTGCGCCACATTCCGCGAAAAAGCCAGAGCCGGAATTGAACCGGCATCAAAGGATTTGCAGTCCCATGCATTACCATTATGCTATCCAGCCAAAAATTAGGAGCGTTTAACAAAATTACATTTCATAGATAATTTTTTAGCTCCCGATAATAAAGCTACTTTAGCAAGGTTCTCTCTTGCTTCTCCTATTTCATAAATAATAGTTCCAGGCTTAACTACTGCAACCCAACGGTCCACAGCACCTTTACCTTTACCCATACGAACTTCAACAGGTTTTTTTGTCACAGGGGTATTAGGAAAAATTCTAATCCACAATTTCCCTGTTCTTTTTAATTTACGTGTAATTACACGACGTACAGCTTCTATTTGTCTAGAAGAAATTTGACCCCCTTCTAAAGTTCTTAGACCAAAAGAACCGAACTCTAAGCTAGTTTGCCTACGTTCGATACCTTTAATTCTAATCTTTCTGTATTTTTTAAATTTTGTTTGTTTAGGTCGTAACATAATTATTTAGAATATTCCATTTGGGTTATTACCGAAACAAAATCTTGAGAACCTTGATTTAATGTATTTAAAGGGGTTATTAATCCCTTATCCAGAAGTTTAACAAAGTTTAATCCTGAAGCTGCTTGTAAATAACAAGTACCTTCAATAAATAACTCCTCACGGCTAGAAAGGTCTACTAATTCTTTTATCTTCGAAGGAAAAAGTACATTGTCATAGTATACACCTCCAGTTATTTGCATTTTTGTTTCTTTTTGTAATAACTTAATACCTTTTTGAAATACCTCTAGAGAAACATCTTTTCTTGCAGATAAAAAGGCCATAGGTCCACTAAAAACTGGGCTTAATCCTGCATAAGGAGATGTCTCAAGGTATTTTTTAATCTTACTGGTTTTAATAACTGTTAAATCTAGGTTCTGTAAAGAAAGTTCCTTACGCACAGATTTCCACTGCGGTGTATTATAATCCGAATACTGGATAAATAAGATAAAGTCACTAGACTCTAAGCGCCCAATAGTTCTTTTTAATTGGTCTGTTTTTTTAGATAACATTTAAATATTTGGTATTTCTAAAAGGGGCATTTAGCCCCAATATAAACTAACGATCAACTTCACCAAAAACAATATCTTGTGTACCAATAATGGTCACCACATCAGCAACTAAATGACCACGAGACATGAAATCTAATCCCTGTAAGTGAGCAAACCCAGGTGCACGAATATGACAACGGTATGGGCGACTTGTTCCATTAGAAACAAGATATACACCAAATTCTCCTTTAGGGGCCTCAATAGAAGAATATGTTTCTCCTGCAGGAACAACAACACCTTCAGTAAATAACTTAAAGTGATGAATTAGAGATTCCATAGATTGTTTCATTGCTCCACGTGATGGAGGTGTAATCTTTGCGTCATCTACCTTAACAACACCGGTAGGCATATCGTTTAAACATTGCATCACAATACCTAAACTTTGACGCATCTCCTCTACACGAACAAGGTAACGATCATAGCAATCTCCGTTAGTACCTACGGGAATATCAAAATCCATCTTATCGTAAACCTCATAAGGTTGTGTCTTTCTTAAATCCCAAAGGATACCAGAACCTCTTAAAAGAACTCCTGAAAATCCCCAATCCATAGCATCTTTAGCAGAAACAACACCTACATCAATTAATCTTTGTTTCCAGATACGGTTGTCTGTTAATAACTCTTCTACTTCATCTAAACGGTTAGCAAATTGCTCTGCGAAAGTATAAATATCTTCTAACATTCCTAAAGGAATATCTTGACTGACACCACCTGGTCTGAAATAAGCAGCATGCATACGTGCTCCAGATACTCGTTCGTAGAACTCCATTAATTTTTCACGTTCTTCAAAACTCCAAAGCATAGGAGTAATAGCACCAACGTCCATCGCGTGGCAACCTACAGCTAGCAGGTGGTTTAATATACGTGTAAGCTCACTAAATAATGTACGAATATATTGTGCACGGATAGGAACATCACATTTAAGTAAACGCTCCACTGCTAAACAGAAACCATGTTCCTGTGCCATCATTGACACGTAATCTAAACGATCAAAGTAAGGCAGAGCTTGTACATAAGTCTTATGCTCAATCAGCTTTTCTGTTCCTCTATGCAATAACCCAATATGAGGATCAGCACGTTCAACAACCTCCCCGTTTAACTCAAGAACTAAACGAAGAACCCCGTGGGCAGCAGGATGCTGAGGACCAAAATTCATTGTAAAATTTTTTAATTCTTTTTTTAATTGACTTTTTTGTAATGCCATGTTGAATTTTTAGCAAAACTGGCTAGAGAACGCAAGCCACCATTAATCTTCAAATATAATTTACAGTTAAATCTAAGAAGTTACGCTTAAGTGGACTCGAACCACTGACCGATGGCTTAGAAGGCCATTGCTCTACCAACTGAGCTATAAGCGCTAAAGTTTAAGGTGTTTGTAAGCCGGATTTTGTACTCATACGAGTTACGCTAATTAATCTTGAATAACACTTGCGTATTATTTCTTTGCGACATTCATCTTGCTTTAGTTGGGGTTTCTTTCTATAAATAGTATTACTACTACATAGGTATACTTCTCATAAAATAAATTGCTATCTACTTTCCCTAAGATTACTCTTCCTGGCAATTAACCAGCAACCACTAAATAAAGTCCGGACTTTCCTCTAAACAACTATATTGTTCAGCTAGCGTTGCCACACCTTAAATTGCTCTTGGGTGGACTCGAACCACCGACTTTACGCTTATCAGGCGTATACTCTAACCAACTGAGTTACAAGAGCGTAAATACTATACCCGGAAAGATTCGAACTCTCGGCCTATCCGTCCGTAGCGGAACGCTCTACCAACTGAGCTACGGGTACGTGGTTGGAGTGAAAGGATTCGAACCTTTGAGTCTTCCGTACCAAAAACGGGTGCCTTACCACTTGGCTACACTCCATGACTTATTAATTTATAACTATTTAAACATTACAGAAACTCCTGGGTTTTGTCTGAGGATCCGTTGTTTATCTAAATAGCGTTCTAAGAGGTTTTGAGGTACGCAGGTAAATAGTACCCATTTGTGTGTAAATAATTCAAATTGCTCTCTCGCTGTTTTATTCACGTGAGGGGATCTTAGAACAGTAAAGCGCTTAGTTCTACGTGGAAGTTTTACCGTTTTAATTTTAGGGTCCACTAAAGCTAAGTGCTTATATGCTGCTTTTAATTCTTTCTTGTCATGACTTATTAAAATAATCTTTGTTTGTGGACGCATTTGTCCGAGAGCGGACTTGAACCGCTGACCCAAGGATTTTCAGTCCTTTGCTCTACCAACTGAGCTACCCGGACATGTAAAACAACAATTAAAGGCTTACCCAAACACTTCCTCTGCTCTGCGAGAGTCTAAATGTCTTATAAATAACAACATGGTTCCCAGTTAATCCAGTATATAGTTGATTTTTAAAGCTATAAGATCGAAACGGTTTTATAACCAAAATGAGTGACAAGGGACTCGAACCCCTGGCATTCTCGGTGTAAACGAGACGCTCTACCAACTGAGCTAGTCACCCCTTGATTCGAAGTGGAAAATAAAAAAGTGAGGAATTAGCGAAAAAATAGAGATTCATCACATAAAGACGAAAAATGCAAACCTTTAGTTAAATTAAATTGTAATTCTATTTTTCGCCGTCCCAATACTTCCCTTTTTGCTCTCTAAAAGTCATAAAATTTAGATCAAGGTATAACTTTTTAGGATTAAACATTTTAAATACGACATACTTACAATACTTTTGCAAGCTGGTCATTAACCAAACAGCTAAAATCGCTGTTATGCTTCCAGTAAAGCAATACACCATAGTTAAAATAAACCCTGAAAGGTATAAAGAATACTTGATAACCCTATACTTACAAGCGTAAAAACAAATA
>Ga0115001_10003032_pt1 | contig 12743 bp, 16 predicted proteins | sample ArcticOcean_MG_C_12_FD_89869 | JGI IMG/M metagenome (GOLD analysis project Ga0115001, IMG submission 89869) | Marine microbial communities from western Arctic Ocean - ArcticOcean_MG_CB8_130 | ecosystem: Environmental > Aquatic > Marine > Oceanic | place: Arctic Ocean: Canada Basin | collected... | reverse complement strand
TTCTCTGTCTCTATTGCAGGTAATTCTGCAGAGACTCCAAAAGCCGCTAATGTAGAAGCCAGCAAAGGCGCTACAACGAATGCCCAAGCTAGGCCAACACCACAGGCCCAGCCTATAAAGGGTCTCCAACCAGCTACAAAGAGGCTCTTGTGAGCTGCCTCTACTTTATTAATCTCAAGTTGCCCTTGTAGGGCTGCGTTAGCTGCTGTTACTAAGTCTTGTTCTATAGCCTCTCTAGCCTTTGCACGAGCTTCAGGATCGGGGATGAGGCCTGTAAGACGGTCTATAACGGGGCCGAGGAAGGGCAGTATATTCATTTATTAATCTTCTTAGAAATTAACTTTAGCGTCTTAATTCTGCTGCGCCAACAATGTAGTCACGAGCGCCTGGATCTGCTCGTTTGTCTGCTCTTGAATCTTTTCTTGGCGCGCTAGGCTTTCCACAATTGCCTGAACCTTCGCTTCAGTTACTGCTTGCGCTTGTCCATTATCCTGTGCTTTCCTTGCTGCTTCATTGGCAATGGTAGCGATACGGTCACGTTCCTCAGAGGCAAAGCTGGTATTAGCCTGCAGCACACCCCATGAGACCGCCAGCGTTACAAAAGCCACTCCAAGTGGTACGCTCCATAGCGGCAGGTTTATTGTACTCATGCGCCTTCTGCTTCTGTAATAGCGGCAATGATGGTGGACATATCTTCACTACCCCAATCATCCAGTGCTACGCCACTTGATAGGTATCCTGAACTTCTCATAACACGTTCTTTAACTTCTTCAACTGTCATCTCAGAACAGAAATCATTGTCACCATCTAGGGCACTTGTAATAACGCTAACACTGCCCAGCATGGCTGAATACATTTCTGCTTTTTCTTCTTCTGTACGTTCTTTTATTGTGAGTTCCACTACAGCTTCTTCTTCCGCTAGAGCTTCTTCTTCCACTACAGCTTCTTCTTCTTCCACTACAGCTTCTTCTTCTTCCGCTAGAGCTTCTTCTTCTTCCGCTAGAGCTTCTTCATAATCTTTATTCATAATCAGTTACCCTTCTAAGGTTTCTATTCTTGCGGTTAATGCTTCTACTTGTGCAGATAGCTCTTGAATTGCTTTGGTTAGTACAGGTATTAATGCGGCCTCTGCTACTTCCTGAGAGCCATCATCTCTATCGTCCCAAAGTCTAAAGCCATCTTTAATGCTACTGTCAGCATCTATAGCCGCTTTGACTTCTTGAGCTATAAACCCGTGGTTCGTATCCGAGTTTTTAAAGACCTTGGTCGAGTCGGCTTCATAGGCGTTAAAGGTTTCAGGCAGTTCGCCAAGGGTTTTGTACTGCCAAGTGCGAGGCTGCAAAGCATTAATAAAGCTTAAACCTGCTGTAGAATCTACAATGTCTTTCTTGTAGCGTTCATCAGAGACTGTTGCCCATGTAACATTGCCATGTGCCGCTCTAATGTCATCAGCACCACTACCTATTGTTGTATAACCTGCTGCACATGAAACATTATAGCCAAAGCCTTGCGCTTTTTCAGAATCGACAGCCGTGGAATCGCTTAGGCCTCCAAAAATGACATTAAAACTTCCCGTGGTAAGTGCATCAGCTGTACGGCCACCAACAAGGGTATTATGAAGGCCTGTCGAGACTGCAGTTCCTGCGTTATAACCCATTGCAGTGTTATAAACATTGGTAGCAGAAGTGAGGTTTTGAGCTGCTAAAGCACTCCTCCCTATAGCTACGCTTCTGCTCCCTAAAGTGTCAGAACTTAAAGTACCATAACCTACGGCAACATTAGAATCAGCGTCTGTAAGAGCATCGCCTGCGAGGCCGCCAACAAGGGTATTGTTAAGGCCTGTGGTGAGATCATTCCCTGCGTTATACCCTACCCCGACGTTATAACTATCGGTACTTGAAGTAAAGTTTTGATTTTGTAGGGCGAGTACGCCAACGGCTACGTTTCTATCGCCGTTAGTGTCAGTACCTAAAGTATGAAGACCCACAGCAACGTTGCTGTTTCCTGTAGTAAGAACATCACCTGCAAGACCCCCTACCAAAGTATTATTTGTGCCTGTAGTGATAGCATTCCCTGCGCCATACCCTACCGCTATATTGTAACTATCCTCAGTTGAAGTAAAGTTTTGATTTTGTAGGGCGAGCGAGCCAACGGCTACGTTTCTATCGCCTTTAGTGTCAGCACTTAAAGTAGCATAGCCCAGAGCAACGTTATTGTTTCCTGTGTTTAATGCATCGCCGGAATGCGCGCCCACCAAAGTATTACTTGCGGCGGTGGTTATTTCTTTACCTGCGTCATAACCTACTGCTACGTTCCTATCGCCAGTACTAATCGCAGTTCCCGCCTCATCCCCCACCACAGTATTATAAGTACCGCCGCTGGCAATGCTATTACCTGCGTTGACTCCTGCGCGGAAATTAGAGGTTCCAGCGGTTGCTGTTTGTAGTGATCCAGCGTCTAAAGTGCCTGTAGTACTCAGATTCTCATTACCGAATGATATAGCCCCAGAGGAGTCGGTAATTGAGCCTGAAGCGGCGTCTAAAGTACCTACTTCTAGAGTTCCTGTAAAGTTAGGATCAGCCAGGGGAGCCTTAGTGTTAAGCTGAGTCTGTATAGCACTGGTCACGCCGTCTGTGTAATTAAGCTCTGCGGTTGTAGAAGTAACACCGTCTAATAAGTTTAGCTCTGCAGTTGTGGAAGTAACGCCGTCTAATAAGTTCAACTCAGTCGCTGTAGACGTCACACCATCTAAGATGTTTAGTTCATCAGTTGTAGAAGTAACGCCGTCTAATAAGTTTAGCTCAGTCGCTGTAGAAGTAACACCATCGAGGATGTTTAGTTCTGCAGCTGTAGACGTTACGCCGTCGAGGATGTTTAGTTCTGCAGCTGTAGACGTCACACCATCTAAGATGTTTAGCTCTGCAGCTGTAGACGTTACACCATCAAGGATGTTTAGTTCATCAGTTGTAGACGTCACACCATCTATTAAGTTCAGCTCAGTCGCTGTAGCGGTTACTCCGTCTAGAATGTTAAGTTCAGCCACGGTAGCTGTAATTCCGTCTAAAGCATTAAGCTCTGAGGCCGTCGCTGTAACGCCGTCTAAGATGTTTATCTCAGCCGCTGTAGAGGTAACACCATCTAAGATGTTTAGCTCTGCTGTGGTAATTGTAGCGCCGTCTAGTATCTCAAGGGCCGCCTCATTGACCGTTGCGCTTCCTATGACAAGCGAAGTTCCTGTAATGGCTCCAGCGCCCAACGTACCTGAAGTGCTTAGGTTTTCATTACCAAAGCTAATAGCCCCTGAAGAGTCTGTAATAGATCCTGAACCAGCCGTTAATGTCCCTGCTCCAACAGCGCCTACAACATTAACATTAGTAGTCCCAGTAGGAATCTTTAGAACATCAGCGTCAGCGTCATTCTTAATAGTAACATCGTTAGTAGAGCCTTGACCAGTTAGGATTAAGCCTTCTGCGGCTGTGTAGCCCATTGCAGCGTTGTCGCCTGCAGAGGTGTCCCCATCAGCCTCAATAGTAGATCCTGAAATAACCCCTGTAGCATCTACAGTAGTAAATAAGGCTGTAGAAGCCGAACTAGCTCCTATAGCTGTGCCGTCTATATTACCTGCGTTAATGTCTACAGCGGGGATTGTAGCAGTGCCTGTAAAGGTTGGCGAAGCTGTGTTAGCTTTAGAGTTTACTGCAGTTTCAATGTTAGAGAATTCGGTATTAAGCTCTGTACCACTTACAACTTTAGAAGCGTTCCCAGACGGGAGAGAGTCTTTAGCGGCAAAGTCTACCGTTTTAGAATATGAGGACATATTACACCTGAAGAGAGGAAAGGGGTTTTTATTGATACCTACATTAAATAAGCATGAATAAAAAGGCTAGGGAGCCTGTGAAGACTCCCTAGCTCTTAGGTCTTACGTATTTACAGCGAGAACGAAGCCGCTTTCAGGGCGAACATTCTTAACACCGTAGATGGTATCAGCGGTGAACAGGTCACCTAACCATTCTTGCTTGTACTGAGTTTGCGATCTAATGCCGCTTTGCTCTACAAGTACACTGGTATCTTTATGTTGGAAGATAGAACCACGAACAGCACCGCCAGCTGAGTTATCAGAAGCAGTTTCGATTATAGGCACATTAGACGATACATAGATGTCTACACCGTACAAGTTACCGATTAGCCCGTTAGAGACAGGTTGTCCAGATACGAAGTCGGAGCTTACATATCGGTCAATGCCCATTAGGGTTTGTCGTACTGAAGGTGGGATAGTCCATGATCGGTTATCCATAGGCACGTCTTGGTCGTCCATTAGCTTAATCAAGCCTCTGAAAGCTGCGTCGGTTACAACGTCTGCAGCAACAACAGTGTCAATAGCGTAAGCTGAGAGACCGTTAGAAGCGTCAACGAAGTAGCTGTTAGAGTGAACCCAATCAGCTCCGTTGCTGTCTCCAAAGTCTAGCCCTAGCTGGAACAAGTCGCTATCAACTTGCTTACCTAAAGCATAGCCTGCGTCGCTAGTGTAGAACTGACGCATAGATGAAAGAGCTTGAATATCAGCAAGGTCTTCAATCAATTTAGAGTATTCATAGTGCTTGTCTACAAGAACTGTAGTAGTTGCTTCGGCATTTCCTTGTACAGTTACAGCACCGTTCTGTGTCTTAGCGTGAGCATCGCCACGAGTAGGAGTAGGGATATAAATTGTATCGCCTTTCTTTCCTACCATAGACATTTTCTTAACAAGGTTAGCTTGTACAAGATTGCTCTTATAGGCTGCTATAATCTCATCACTCCAGATCTCTGGAATAAAGCTGGCGGCTTCTGTAGTGCCTGTAAAGCCACCTGTTGCGGGATAAGTTGAATCAGTCATTTTAAAACTCCAATATAGTTAGTTATCGAACCCTCCCATCTGAGTAGGCCTGCATAAGTTCTGGTTGCAAGGCTTCGTATCTGTCTGGGTCGGTTTGCATTAGTTTAATAATGTCAGCTCTTCGATAGACTTTCTTATTTGATTGTTCCGCACTACCATTAGCACTCCCTGTGGAGGCTTGGTTGACAGTTTTCTTACGGCTTGCAGTTTCACTTCGGACTGTTTGTTTAACTAGGTTCTGACGTTCTTTCCAACTAGTGAATATCTCGTCAGCAATTTCGTAGTCCATTGCTATGTCTGCTTGGCGAAGCATCTCCTGTCTCACTTTAGATCCCTTAACCCACTCTTGAAACTTAGAGTCTTGTAAGATGTCTGCCATGTCTGGGTGGCGTGTTTGAAGTTGAGCGATAGCTGTTTGCTTTTTAAAGCTCTGTGCAGCATTACGCGCTTCTACTACGTCTGGATGATTCTGTACCGCTTGGTTAACTGCGTCTTTGGGATTCTCAAAGAAGTCAATTTCTTTAGCTGGTTCCTGCGCTTGTGTTGGTGACTTGCTCTGGAGAATAAAATCATCTACAACTCTACGAAGCTCGCCAACCTCACCAGACTGCTTACCAATTAGCTTTTCAGCTTCCTGGTGCATTCTAACGATTTCTGCTTGACTCTTTCCTTGATACTTCTCAGGAAGTTCGTCAACCTGTGCTTCTTGGGTCTCTAGAGATTTAGCAGTTTCCTGCGTCTCTTTAGACAGGTCTGTGATGTTTTCATTTGTCTCTATTACTGGCTCGTCAATTAATGTTGCCATTATTAAACTCCGTACTTATCGTATTGTGGAGGAATTTTAAAAGGACGGATTTGCTTATTAGCTTTCTCCGCTATCCTTACGCTCTTGCTTGATTTGCTCCTGTCTATTCTTTGCCCACTTCATGGTAGCGCCTGGAAAGTCACCAGAGATGGGGTCTAGATAGGTTCTTACTGCCGGTATCAAACGTACCGCTTCTAATCCGCAGATAGGACAATCAACCGCCTTACAAAGAGATTCTCTGTAAAGCTCGCTAACGTGTCCATTCGCGCATTTAAAGTCATTAAGTATTCTCATTGTCAGTTTCTAATTCGTCTGCAATGATTCCGTCATAGGTAGTAGTCGTTATCTCTTTAAGGTTAACTACTTGAGCTATAACATTAAGCTGCCCTTTCTTGAAGAGAAGGTCTTTCTCGTCTTTAACAAGCTCTGCTACGTTTATATTGTTTCCACTGTCTGTAAAGTCTCTCACGAGCTGTTGCCAGCCTTCTGTGTTAAACATCTCAAACAAGTTGTTAAAAACTACTTCTTCTTCTTTCGTCATTTCTGTTTCTCCAATTGGACAGATTTAATTTTAATAAGATCTTGATTTTGGCTTAGGCTTGCTCTTGGTTCTTGGTTTCTTAGCAGCTGTTTTAGCTTTAGCTTTTCCAGCTGTTGTGTATGCGTATTTTTTACCCTTGACGTTTGGCATAATTAGCTCCCTTTCTTCCACTTAGTTGAAGGTGACATAGTTTTAGAAGGTGCCCATTTAGTTTTTGCTGACCAGTAAGCACCAGACATTTTACCTTTCGCTATATTCTTAGCGTGACGACTCTCAAACGCTTTTCGTTGACCTACCGTCTGGTTAGTCTTTACACCAGGTTGCCCAAATCGAATGGTCTTAACCTTGTCACCTTCTTTAGCTACGACAACGTGAGACTTTGTAGGATGAGAAGGAGTCCGTTTTGGTTTGTTATAACCACTGACGCCTGCTTTAGCTAGTCTTGAGTCTTTTGCTTTAGCCATTACTTTTTCTTTTTAGCTTTCTTCTGAGCGTTAGCTGATAGTTCGTTTAAGTGGAACAGCTTTACGCTTGTTTTAGTGTGAGACTTGTTTGTGTGTACAGTGCCGTCAGACATCTTATGACTGTTGCCTGTATACGCAGTGCCGTCTCTTTTATAGTGTTTAACGCCTTTCATACGCCTTTTATTATTCTTTCTAGTTATATACCTAGTATAACACACTAGGCAGGGGAAGTCAAGCCTTTTCTTTGTTTATTTCTACTTACGCTCTCCAGAGGCCACTTTACGCTCTTCTAGCATCAGCTTACCAATAGCAGCACGCTCTTTAAATTCCTTGTTAGAGGCTCCATCAATGTCTGAAGTTGCAATCTTAATAGCTGATTGTTGTAGTTCTACAGGTATTGCAGCAGCTTCTGTTCGATACTTATCAGCTCTTGCTTCGCTCTCTGCAGCGGTGGCGTTGAGTGCGGCAGTCTGGCTAGTTTGGAAAGCTAATGCAGCTTGCTGTTGAGCCGCCATAGCTTCTTGCTGCTCTGGAGACGTTTGAGAGGCTTGGTCTATAATGCTTATTAACTCTTCTCTGTTAGACAAGTTCATGTTGTCTACAATGCTCTTAGTCAGCGCTAAGTAAGCAGGACTTTCTCGATCCATAGTCTGAAGGAGTTGTACAAGCTGTGTTACTTCGTACTCACGAGCAATAATACCTAGAGAGCTGGTAGCGTTAAAGGTATAGTCCTGTGCGGGATATAGCTCAGGCTCAAACTGCATGTATCTGTGAGCAATCTTAGTTACCATCGGAATTAAGAAACTCTCTTGAAAGTTAATCAATGTACGTTTCTGTCTTTTAATTATAGCACCCAGTGACATAGAGATGCCTGCAGCAGTAGCTTCTCCGTTGATGCTGCCTGCGATACCTGCAGAGTCTACAGCACCTGTGGCAGTCTGTACCATGCGTTGTAGAGCGTCTGCCTGTGCAAAGGTAATCTGTGAGACGTTGCCAAAGTTAAAGGGCTGTATAATCTCTGCAGGGTTACCGTTAGTCAGCAACACCTTACCAGGTCTAACTTCAGGCCTAGAGCCCCTAGGAAGCCTTGTAGCGTCCATTGCAATCATAGGGTGTATGGTAAGGGCTAGAGCGTCTGTACGTCCTCTTAACTCAGCGTCTAAGGCCTTCTGAGAGTTGTATGCTTTTTCACATACTCCTCTTCCCCAGAACCTACCAGGTACTACATCCCATGGAAAAGCCACTACAGGCCTGTCTTGCATCATATAAGGATTTTCTTCAGCCTTAAGAACTACAGACTTATTAGCAATCACTACAATAGCTTCTACGTACTCTGAAGCAGTTTCACTGTCATCAGAGTCTACAATCTCTTCAAACTCACCTTCAGACTCCTCTTCCATGTAGGCGTCTAGCAAGTACTTAGGAACTAAACCAAAGTATTTAGTTATTCTAGTCTGGCCTTCAGTGTGTATGCTAGTTAGTTCTTTGTCAGCCTGTATGTCCAATTCAGAGGCATAGCTATCTAGTGGCCCGTTCTTATATGTTCCCTTAGTTTGTAGCTGCTCTACAGAATGTGTAGGAACATAATGATCTATAGCGACTCCTAGCGCGTCTTCTATAGAGGTCGCTGCAGGGTCTATGAGGAAGTTCTGAGGCATAACAGGAACAGTCTTAGCAATAGTCCTATCTTGTATGTTAACGCCTACAGCGGTTAACTCGCCATCTAAGAGAGGCTCTGAAGCTGGAGAGCGCTCGCGTGTTTCGTCTAATACAATCTCTGCAATTCCTGTGCCGAACACAGCAGCGTTAATTAAACACTCGCCTACGTTCTTTCTAATCTTATTCTTTTTAGCATCGTTGTAGAGCTGCTCACGTAGCTTTACTATCTCAATGTTATCAGGATCGTCGTCTTGAATGTCAAACCACCTACCACGACCAAACGTAGCTTCTTCAATCTCTGCTACAGAACTTTCAACAGCTTGTTGCGTAGCAGGGCTAATAAGTCTGCTTCTTTCGCTATCACGAGTCTTATCAGCGGCTGACCAGATTCCTCTCCATGTCCTATAGTATTCGTCAAACTTCTGTTCGTAGTTGGCTGTGTAGTGGTCGCGCCAGCTTTCACAATTGTTCATCACCCACGACTCAAGTGATTCAGGACGGAAGGGGTCTATGGAGGTTTCGGTAGGCATTATTAAAATCCTGAGATTGCGTCAAGGGGTAAGTAGGCTTCTTCATCAAAGTCTACGTTATATGCTATTGTTGCTATTTGGTCTATGTAGGCCAAGCTATCAATTAAATCGTCATGCACTAACTTATTAGGAAACTGGAACAGTTGGTCTAGGAAAGTAGGGTTCCATTCTCCAACATTCAATGTAATTCTTTTATTCTCAAAGCGGCCTTGTAAAGCCCACATAACTCTATCGGTCTTTTTCTTATTACCATGAGTTAGTTCTTCAACTCTGAAGTAAGTCTGGTGCTGTTTCATAAGGTCTGTTAAGGGACTGATTACAGCCTGCTTAGCTATACCTTTCTCTATTCCAACTGCTATAGGCCTATTGTGTTTAACAGCTTTAAAGATCTTCATAGCTGTTTCGTTTAAGTCCCAGCGACCATAAATGATCTCTTTAACCCACCAACCGTTTTCGTTAACTTTAACTATGGAGATGGCTGTGTCATCTAATCTCTTGTTTTTAAGAGTTTGCGTCTTGTCCTCAAAGCCTGCTAAATCGACAGTGATGTAATAGTCTCCTTCCTCTGGCTCGTCTTCAGAGAATCTTAGCCATTCCTCTTTAAACATCTCAGAACCCGCTGCTTCAAAGGAAGCCATGTATTCCTGTCTAAAACTGTAGGAAGACATGTTGAGCTTAGCTACGTCGATCTCTGCAGAATCTAAGAGAGGGTTGTCATAGCTTGTAAAGTGCCAAGCCTTAAACGTGTCGTCTTTGCCTAAAGAGGCTTCTATGTAGAGGTCGTAAAAGTGGTTACGTCCCATCGGAGTACCAATAAAGAGAGCTCCTCCTTTCTGATCTGTCAGTGCAGGTCGTAGTATTTGTTCAAAAACCCCTGGCTTCATGTCAGCATACTCATCAAGTACAAGGTACTTCAGAGATACTCCACGCATCGTCTCAGGTCTGTCAGCGCCCTTTAGCGAGATAGTAGCGCCGTTAATGAGCTTTACTTGCAAGTTGTTTATGTGGGACGACACAATTATATCAGTCCCTAGTTCTAGTAAGTCGTTCCAGAGGATGTCTCTAGCCTGTCCCTGTGTAGGAGCTACATAGAACACATGACCCTTAGCGGCCTGTAGAGCGTTGATGAGCAACGTCCATATAGCTAACCTAGTCTTACCACAGCGTCGTCCTGCAGCAACTATCTTAAACCTAGTAGGGTCGTTGAATACTTCAGTCTGCCAAGGAAGCAACTCAACGTCTAAGGTTGTAGCGTCAGTCAAGCTCAATATCTCCACAGAACTGGTGTGGTCTTTCTAGCATCAACATGTACAAATCCTTTAGCTACACCGATTCCTTCAAAGCCCATGTTGAGAGCTTCAGCAACTATGGCATATCTCTGTGCTCCGCCGTTCACTGCAATGTCTGCAGCAACTCCTTTGCTGTGTTGCCCTGGAGACGCTTTAGAGGCCTCTGCGGGGTGTGAAGGGTCTCTATACCCTGACGTAATCTTAAAAGGAAAACCACAGCGTTTGCGTAGCTCGTCTAAGTCGTAGAGGAAGTTCTCGCTCATCTCGTTAGTTCCTGTGTGGGAACAATCAAACTCAGAGAGATCAAAGTGCTTATACATCTATTCTATTTCCTCAAAGTCTGCGTCAACTGCTTCGCTTTCTACAGAGGCTTGACCAATACCAGTGATGTTAACTGTAATACCGCCTCTACCACTTCCTTTTGTAACGTCCTTCTCAAACATACTCACTGGAATCATTCTATCTACCATGATCTTCCAAGCCGCTGCTTGATTCTTATGATCGTCATCGAGAGCTGCATTCATAATACTCTCTAACACCTTAGCACTCTTTGGCGACGCCAGCATACGAGCTTTATACTCATTCATCTTAGCTGCATCGCCTTTAGGACGTCCTGGCGGCCTAGCTCCTTTAGAGCTATTCTTTACAATGTCTTTCTTTGGAGGCCTGCCTCGTCTCTTCTTAGGAGCTGGGACGTCTTCTTTAACACTGTCCTCTATAGGCTGTGTAGCGTTGGTGTTGTTTACACTTGGTATAGAGATCTTTGTGGTAATTGTTTCAGTCACTGAGTTGTCCTCTTAGGGGCTCTTTAGTCTCTTCAAGCTATTCAGACGTTAACGCCTGTTTAGTATTATATACAATACCTAGAAGGGAATAAATAATCTTATTGGTAGTATATAGACCTGAAACGTCTAAGGATGCTCAGTTCCTTTTCAGACACTATATAGGTATAGTATAGCATACTTTACAGAGGAAGTCAAGTCTTTTCTGCCTCTATAGGCTAATTAGTTCAGTCGCACGTGCTCAGCAGCCTTTACAGCGGGTTCTATAGTAATTCTATAGTCTCCGCAGCCGCCGATATAGCCTTGTTTTCTAAGAAGATAATGTAGCTTTATTACGTTATGAAGGCTATAGAGGTTTCCTTAGATTAATAAGGTCTATAAAGGCCTGCCTAGTTTCTAATTTGCTCTATTTTGTGTCTAGGCGGGTACTACCATAGACTACAAAGCCAGCCACGCCCCCGCCCCCATTGACTCTACAGGCTCCAGAGACCTGCCTAGACTGTGGAGCCTGCAATGCTAATAGCTATAGGCTATGGAGACATGGTTAGACTGTGGAGCATGGAGTGTGAGAGGCTATGCGGCACCCTATAGAGCCACATAACCTACGCAACCTCCCAAGCTCTATATAGTACACACAGCTATAATGTTAAGAGTTGTTAATGTAGCTGGACAGGCTGAACCATCGGAGTAGTATCTATATCAATCACTAACAACAACAAAGCGAGACAGACAATGAAAATAACAAGCGAGCACTTAACCAAACTAGATAGCCTAATCAGTGAAGTAGTAGACGCTAACGGTGGCAGTGAAGCAATACAGGCGCAATACTCAGAAGGTAGATTCTATAACGCCGACAAGGTTAAGGATTTACAGAAGCGGCTATGCTTTGATCTATTGTACGCTAATGGAAAGAGTAACAAGTTTGTTTGCGATGAACTATATCAATACCTAGATGATACGCATCTATATAGTGCTTTGAAACAAGTTTGCCCTAGCGTTAGCTAACATCCACAGACTACACAGTCCCACCATAGCCTACTTAATTGTGGGCTTTCGGGGTAAGACTAACTAGGAAATATACAGATGAAACAGAACACCACAACATGGCGCGAGCTAATCAGTTTTGCATTTGTAATAGGCTGTGTAATAATGCTGGCTTATGTAATAGCTGTATCAATTTAAACTTAATAGGACTAATAAGATGGACAATCAAACAGAAGTTAGAAAGGTGGCAAGAGAAACTATAAAGAGCACTGAATACTTTAACAATTGGTTTGGTGCTGGTGGTTTCTTCAACACATATTACGAGACAGGTATCCTACACAATAGATTCTTTGTCACTCGTGAAAGGTTTATGAGCAGTGTTATCTACGCAGCTAGGGAGATTACACCAGAAGGCATCAACACACTAAAGCCCGAAGGAGACACAACTGGAGCTTTAGAGAGTTTAGAAGAAGCGTTAACATTGATTGAGGCGGTAGCATGAAACCGCAGCGTATTAACTTGGCACTATTGGAGCACCGAACAGGGCTAACAAAGTATAGAGACATTGATATTTCTAATGTCCTTGTTCACTCCGGCGACACTTCAGTGATTGCAGCAACAATGTGGCATCAAGAGAGTCTCATTAAGGACTGGATCAAAGAGCGCGGCGAAGCGCAGCACGAGTCTCGATTGACGCTTGTATCGTTTCACTTGTCGCCGTAGACCATGCCAGACACTTACGCCATCTTAGGCATTATATTAATCTCCATCTATCTATATAGGAACGACGCACAATGAAAATCAAAGTAGAATTCA
>Ga0115001_10003031_pt1 | contig 12743 bp, 8 predicted proteins | sample ArcticOcean_MG_C_12_FD_89869 | JGI IMG/M metagenome (GOLD analysis project Ga0115001, IMG submission 89869) | Marine microbial communities from western Arctic Ocean - ArcticOcean_MG_CB8_130 | ecosystem: Environmental > Aquatic > Marine > Oceanic | place: Arctic Ocean: Canada Basin | collected... | reverse complement strand
TTAATAAATACAGGGCAAACTGAGTTTAAAGACGCGAAATTAAGATTCGAGGCGTTTACGAAAGCTGGGAATAAGTTAACGAAGATTTCAATGTCTGACGTATTTAATTCGTTGAAGAGACAACAGAAAGGGAAAAGGTTCGACGTAGAATTAGCGAGAGAGAAGTTAGACGAGCTCCTGAAATCGAGAGGTGATCGAGGTATAGCTAAAGATGCGGAAGTAGACGTAGTTTTGAGACATTTAGCGCACGAAATGCATGCGGCGATTGTTTCGGCGAGGATTAGTACCAGGCCGCCTCCAGCGGCGCAATATAAACCAGACGCTGAGGTATCGGCTTCATTCGGAAAGCTCGAAGAATTTGCGCTTACGGCTAGCGAGAGACGGAATAAAGCCGAGTTCCAGATTCAATCTACAGTTGAAAATTTGAAGAATCAAGCGAGTAGTAGTAGTAGCATAGTTAGTAACTTAGACGTTAACGACGACGAGAATTTAGATAACGTAGATTTAACAGAAGGTTTGTCTCCGCAAGCGATTTCGTCCGCGATTGTTTTAGATAAAGCGGAAGTTGCGATGATTTCAGAGCGAAGATCGGAGCAATTATTCGCTGCTGGTATAATAGGTGAATGGTCAAATTGGGGCGCATGTGTTCGCGTTCCTTCTGAAAACGTGTGTAAACGAACGCGAACGTTTGCGCATTCAAGAAATTTTGGTAGATGTTTCAAGTTGGAGAAGAATGAAGATTTGATGTCGAGAGAAAAAATGATTCAATCTCTCGGTTTTTCAGATTTGAAAGAAGTCAACAACTGCGCGGTAAAGCCGCAGACAATATTGTGCGACTGCGCAGAAGCTCCTAACAATAATTCATTAATGCAAAATAGCAAAGATGCGCTTTTTATTATGAATAAAGCAGCTCTAGATGCAGACGCAGATGTGAACATTCATAGGAACAAAAAAATAGAGACTAAATGTTTGATTGCGCAAGACTCTGATTCGTACGGGTATGCCGAACGATTCATTGCAGCGCATAAAGCTCACGATGATGCAAAAACGGCTAAGTCTGCCAGTAGTCCAATGCGTTTAAGATGGCCCGTACCAAACGCAACGCAACGTAAGCTCGATCCGCAGCTCGTAAACTTGGAAATTACGAAAGATACGTTTGAATGTGTAGGAAATGTCGGTGCTGGTGAACGGAAACGAGCGTACGTGACTACGGTTGCTCCTGGGCCCAATGGAAACGATGCCGTATGGCGATTTTTCTTTCATCCAATGCTCGTAAAACTGCTTCCGCAATCGGAGACGATTTCAAAAAAGCGAACGTATAAGACGTGCGCCGTCGTTGCGAATTCAGGCTTGATGTTAAAAAATGAATTTGGCAATGAAATCGACGAACACGAAGGTATATTTAGAATAAATTATCCACCAGTGAAAAAATTCTCGAAGAACGTCGGTAGTCGAACGACGCACGATATCGTGAACATGCACCACGCGCAACGATTGGGTTTCAACGACGCGAGGACGTTGCGAATCAACGATCCAGATGTATGCGACGCAAAAGTCTGTTTAGGAACGCTCATCAAATGCCGCATGAAAGGATGTCACTCAGAAAATTTAACATATAAACAAGAAGACGATATGGATTTAAGTGACCCGAATTGGCGAAGACGAGAGCAGCTTAAAAAGATGAAAAACCCAGAGAATTCGAGGTTAGTATTATACGAGACGACGTTATCCATGGCCTGGCGACGGAAGTTCATTCAACTTTTGTTGAGACGATTCAAACCACCGATGACGTCTTTGCTCTCTCCAGATTTCATCGTTCGCGCGAACGCGTTATGGAATTCTGTGAGCAAAGACGCTTTACTCGAAGCCAAAAACAGAGGCGAACAAACACCAAACTGCGCGTTAACCGCGCAAAGAGCCAAAGACGCTAAAGAAAATTGGAGAAAACGACGCGGTGCGATTTCAATCTCAAACGCAATGAACCAAGAAGAATCGTGTAAGCCTAACAGTGGATGGTTTGCAATCGTCGCCGCCGCGCAGCAGTGCGATAAAGTCACTCTTTACGGCTTCAGCGCTTGGAAAGCGGTGACTTCTTCTCCTGCGAAGAAGTCTACGGATAAAAGTTTAGACAAGGATGATATAAAATACCACTATTTCGACGACGTACCAGGTGTTGATACCGTGCACTCGTTCGAGTTAACTCTAGAGGCTTTACGGATGTTGCAAAACGCTTACCCAGATGTGATTGATATTCGCGAAGAACGCGATCGAGTGCTTTAGAAATGTTATGTTCAGAATGTGTTAGTAGGTGAAATTTAGAACTACTTTACTTCACAAAGAACACGCACGTAAACATGGACGATGTTGTTCGTCAAACATCACACAAAAACACGAACGACGTTGGAAAATTGATCAACGACGAAATCAGGATATTCTTTGCCGGTCCAATTGCTCAAAAAATATCTCAATCACTTCGTCAAAAGTTACAACAACAACGACGACAACGAAAGTTTGTCGATTCTATATCTATATCTAATTTGAGCGAATTTGTTTTCGAGAGACATTTATCATCGTCGTCATCGACAAATAATAACGAGAATAATGACAATTGTAATGTGTTATTCGTCTTTATCGTGGAAACGATCGAAGACGACGAGTTAAGCGAAGACGCGCATGGATTCGTTCGCGAGTTGATGAAGTTCATAAAAAACAAAGAGGCAAAAACTGATTATTATGATGAAGAGAAAAATGAGAAAAATGCGAGAGCATACGTCATGATTGGCGTTGGAGATTCGAACATAATTGCAGATAGACAGTGCTTTAGGAGTAATCAAAACAGTGCTGAGGATTGTAATAAGGGCGTTCAGTATGTTGAAAAAATGATAGATCGATGTGGAAACAGATGGCGGAGGAAGTTTAAACGCATAGAGCTCGATTACGCGAGAGAGTGGGAAGACAGATTAGAAAAATTTCTTGTAGGTAAATTCTGATAGTTATTATAGTTTATCAGCGATTGTTAGTAGTAGTAGTAGTATAAGTAGTAGTACATTTACATAGCGTTTCTGAGCATTTGTTCTAGTTCTTCTTTCGTTAGCGCGACTGGGTTACCTTTCATTGAGCTCGATTCCATGCTTTTGAGGACCGATTCCGAGACGTGCGAGTCTCGGAGCCCAAATTTAGAGAGCTTTGGGACGCCACAAAACGATACTAAATCTTCAATCCATTTGATGAGTTCGTCCACAGTTGCGTCGTCTCTATCTAAGCACGCGCATGCGACTTCTTTATATCGTTTTAATGCGTTCGCTGCGATATCTGGGTCTGAACGCATAACACGTCCTTCGAGCAAATCTACGTTCATTTTAACGCAATGCGGTAATAAAGCTGCGCATATTGCCCCGTGCGGTGCATGTAAAAGACCGCCTAAAGTCCCAGAAAATCCATGAACTGCACCTAATTTTGCGTTTGCTAACGAAGTTCCACCATACATTGCGCATAGCGCCATGTTAGTTCTCGCCTCAATATTATCAGGTTCTTCTATCGCCCTCCTTAAGCTCTTCGCTCCTAATTTAATGCCAGCCATGCTCATCACGTCAACGATAGGATTTGGAGAATTGCAAACATAAGGTTCAATACATTGCGTCAACGCATCTAAGCCAGTATGCGCCGTGACATCTTTGGGCATTGAAATCGTTAACTCTGGGTCGACGATGACTAAATTCGGTAACATCATTGGATGTCTCATCGATACTTTCCTGTCGCCGGCTTCCAAGACAGAATTCTTCGTGAGCTCGGCTCCAGGTCCAGCGGTTGTCGGTATCGCAACAAACGGACATGGCATATTCTTAATAGGCATCGCCTTTCCAACGACTTCGAGAAAATCGTATATATCTCTCTCGTAACCGCCGTTCGTCAATATTGCGGCTACGCATTTCCCGGTATCAATTGCCGTTCCTCCCCCGATTGCAATCACTAACGTACACGAATTCTTCTCAGCGAACTCAACGCACTCCCTAGCACTATCGACGGTCGGTTCTCCTCTCGGACAATGATACGTCACCGATTTTACGCTCTGTTCTTTAAGCAACAGATCCTCGAGCGTCCTCGAAAACCTATCGGACTCTCCCGTCACAATCAACGCCGTCGCGTTATCCCCATCACCATCACGAGTACTTTTCAGTAACTCCTTAATCAACTTTGCAGAGCGCGTTCTGAAGCATCCGATCTCGAACACTGTCCGTTCTGCCGTTTGGAACTCAAACGGTTTCATGATTATTATTTGTTCAGCGGTGGCCGACATCATTAATCGTGCTCTTGAATATCTTCGATAAATATGATTAATAGAGTTATTATTCGCGGGACTGATGGATAATAACAGTCCTTCCGTTCTGCGTCGTCTTTGTTGTTCTGCTTCTCGTCGTCCTCGTCGTGATAAGGAAACAGGAAACACTGATGATGATGATGATGATGAATTCAGGATGGAGTTGTTCGTTCTTTGAAACATTAATGTATTAGTTATTATTTATTAATAGACGTGGAATGTGGTAATTCTCCCTCTTCACCTAATAATATATTCTATAAACCGCAGATTTGAACATCGGCGCGACCAGGATTATAGCCATTAATCTTCGCTCCTGGCGTTGGATAACCTAAAGATAATCCACACAGTAACTTATACCCGTCCGGTATTTCGCTCGAAAATTCTTCTCGAATCGGCGAAGACCACATCGCGAGCGAGCCCTGCGCGCAAGTCCCTAAGCCTCTCGCATGAGCCGAGATCATCAAAGTGTTCATATAGAACCCAGCATCCAGTGCAGCGTACGGTCCCATGTTTCCTTCGACAAAAATAAAAAGCACTACAGGGGCGTCGAAGAACTCGAAATTCCTTCGATCTTGTCTCTCGCGCGCTAATTTATCCTCTCGAGCGATACCCATTAAACCGTAAAGTCCTTTCGCGCAATCGACTCTTTTCTTTTGAAGATCCGGTGCATACTTCACCATGCAATCGTAGTCACCATCTGGAGCACCGCCAGTGGCCCATAACTGGATTTTCCCCAATACCCCTCTCTTCGCCGCCTCTATCGCTCCGTCGTACTTCTCACAAAGCTTCGCCCTTATCCTTTCCTTTCTTTCGCCTTTGCTCACGCAGACGAAGTATGGATGCGTGTTACACCACGAAGGTGCCCACTTCGCATCATCGAGCAAAGCCCTCAATAAATCATCCGAGGGAACTTCTTCTTCATTAAATTGTCTCGTCGATCTGCGCGTTTTAATGAGTTCCGATACCGCGTCACCGTTACATTTCCTGTTATTACAATCATTAGCACCATTATTATCGGTGTCCATTTTAGAACATATAAGAATAATAAATATTAGGTGATGATGATGATGTTAATTAAAAAAACAAGCAGAGCACGCAGAAAGCGAGCGAGCAGGACGAAGACTTCCTGTAACGACTATGTGACTGCTTTATAGTACTCGTACTGAGAGAATACTCAAATTTCACGTGATATGTATATATACTAACTGTATTGAATGTGGATATACTCGTAGATATTTTTATGATGCCTACTCATCAGCATCATAATAAAATAATGTAAAGATTCGAATTACAAAAACATCAAGCCGCGCGGCGGCTAATTTTTTCCCTGATCATTCCCTCCCCTACGTTATGATGATGAAAACCTATTCCTGGTGTGGCAGGCAACAGTATATCGTTACTTCTCTTACGTCAGTCAAATTAGTATTCATCATCTTCTTCAGATCAGACTTACATAAAATGTATAAAGATCACTACTACTAATAACAATAGTTTGACTAACGATAAACCTTCTCACGAACGTTCTTTTGAACAACCGCTTTCAATTAAAAAGACCGCATCATCGACAGGTTCTGTTTAAGAGACAGCGTAAGAATAGTAACGATATATACCGTTGCCAGTACACGCAGTACAGGAAGAGATTTTCACCATCATACCACTAAAAAGTAGATCGTTTTGTAATTCGAAACTTTACATTTAACGCCCTAATTCGTACTTAAGTAAGTAAGTAAGTAATTAATTAATTACATAATTAATTCGAGATGGACGATGGACCGCCGAGAGGGGGCACGCGCGGCGGCAAAGACCAATTCAATTGGTCAAACGTGCGCTCGGACGCTCACAGGGAGAACTATTTAGGGCACTCCGTCAAGGCCTCTGTCGGTCGTTGGCAGAGAGGGCGAGATATCCTCTGGTACACCAGGGATAACAAAAACGATTTAGATTGCGATGACGATGAGAACACGAAGAAGAGGCGTGACAGCGACAGGGTTCTCATGGAAATCGAGGCCGTTAAAGCGAGAGAGCGAGAGGAGATGAACAGAGCGCTCGGCATCGCTGGTAGGACCATCACTGAGACCGATGAGAAGAAGAAGAGGAAGAAAAAGAAGAAGAAGAAGAGAACGCGGCAAAGCGAAGACTCGTCATCATCATCTTCTTCTTCATCATCATCATCTTCATCTTCCTCTTCTTCTTCTTCTTCTTCTTCATCGAGGGAGCGAACGAGGAGAAGGAAACGAAGAAGAAGAAGATCTCGATCGTGACGATGATAACTATTATAGAGTAGGTATACAATTACGAATGAAGAGTCCAAATACGAATAGAATGTATAGAATTACGAGGCAATAATCATCAACAGAGATATCGATTATAGCCTCAAAAACAGGACCGCGTTTCCTTCTCCTCGTTCGCTCCCTCGATGATGATGAAGAAGAAGAAGATCTCGATCGTGACGATGTTAACTCTACAGAGGTACAACTAAGCGTCCAAATAGAATATCTCCTTACGAGTAACGGGTAAGTGAACAATAGGAAAAGAACGATTTTAATGAGGAATAATGCGACGACGACGACAAAACAAAAAGAACAAGAACAACAACAGAAGATGGTGATGGTAATGGTTAATAATGAATATCAAGATAAATCCCACGAAATTCATTATGCAGAAGTACGCGACGACGACGAAGGCAAAGAAGATTTCAACGAGAGGAAAAAGAGAAGAGATCCTTTAGCCTCAAAAACAGGACTGCGACGAAGACGCGGCCATTAATACTATATTCTCGCTCTCGTACACCGCTTTGAAACGAACTAATCTCTCTCTCTCTCTTACTATAACGATGACGCAGTGCGCTGAAGAAGCACGCGAACTCCCAATCCTGATTAAGATCATCGAAGTACTCTACAGAGTCTTCACCATGACCTTCATGAACTCTTACTCGTTAAAGGTCTTCCTCTTTGCACTATCGATATCTGTTTTGTTCGCATCGATCAATGGAAAGGATCTGATCGAAAGCTTCGATGAGAAAGTAACCGCGAGAGTGAACTCGGTGTTGAAACGCAAGGTATTCGATCGAGCCGAGTTCGTTTACGTGAAACAGTGCAGATTACGATTTAACTCCTTAACAGTGGAGGAGTTCGTTATTGGAAACGCGAGAGCGCGCGAAAGCGCGGCAGCAGATGATGATGATGATGATGATGATGCGAAGAAGAAGAAGACGACGACGACGAAAAATCGGACGCAGACCGAGTGGAAGTTCCAATCTCCGAACTTAGTAGAGGTTAAACGCATCGAATTCAAAGGGAAGTTTTGGACGATGGTACCGCTCGTACAGTTTGAGAATTTCGTTATTGGTTTTCTGTCCGCGAACGTTTGTTTGATCGAGGTAAGGGGCGTTACGATCAATATCGAAGAATGGAGAGGACGAGGGAATTTCAGGGTCGTCTCTTCCTCGAGCGAGAAGAAGAAGAAGATGAAGATGAACAGAGAAAATACGATCGTTGATGATGATGATGATTTAATTAAACGGCAACAAAAACGAGCAGAAAATTTAGACAAAGACGACGAGAAGGAGAGCGTAGTAGTAGTAGAAGAAGAAGAAGAAGAAGAAGACGAAAATTATTTAACGTATTTTCAAAACAGGGTACAGAAGCAAATCGAAGACGCGAATAAAAAGATTCAAGATGCGGCGAATAAAACCATCGAGATTTCCGGTACTGTAGTTAAAGAAATCGGATCCGCAGCTAACGAAGTTACTGATAAACTATCGGCGTTGAGTAGGTATGCGATGATGATTAACAAAATGCAAGAAGATCCAATCGAAGCCATGAAAAGGAGACCGCTCGTATTGAAAATACAAAACACAAAGTTAATCGACTGGAACGTAAAGATTTTAACCGTTTCGGAGACTTCGTTTCACTTGGAAAAGTTTGAAAACGATTTGTTCATTGGAACCGGGAAAGCGTTTGGGAAATTCATCGCCCAAGGCGTTCTGCAACGTATAATCGTCGAGTTTCAAAATAAGAGTTTAAATTTGATCACAAACGGCGTTACGGATTCTGCTCAATTCTTAGGCACATCCGTCGCAGATGGGTTCACAAAAGGGAAAAAATTGTTAGAAGATCAATTCGATGGCGTTAAAACGTTCGCGAGTGATTCTGTAAAGAAGGTCAGCGCGTTTAATGCAGTAGATCCGCACGAGCTACGAACGCCAAATGGCTCAGCAAGAAGCGCTCTAAGTAGCGAACACGATTCGGTCGAGTATGAGTTAGTTCCGCAAATTAACTCTCACGAAATGACGCCTTCTGTTAGAAAGGATTATACCGTGTCCGCGACTGATTTATTCGGCCTCGGCAATCTCTTTTCCACTTGTTCGACAGCGAGCGGAAGAAAAGATATAATAAAACCTCCTTCACCAACAGTTGCACAAGTCAAGTCGTTTACCGGGAAGCCGGGATCGCCGGAAAAGAAAGAACAATAAATTAGACCATGGCATAAATTAACAACAACAACATGTAAATGAAAAATTTTGGAACGTGCACTAGTGTATATCTATTTATGTAGTAACTAACATACCGTATATGTAACATATCGCTACACCTATAAATCTATCTATATGCCTCTGAGACGCAAAATCTCTTTATCGCACTTCTCTAAAATTGTATAAAAGTCAACATCCCGATGACGTTCCCATAAGTGCGCAGAAGCACCTCTGCGCCATTCCGCGGCTGGATATTTTGGAGACCCGACGCCATGCAAGATGCGAGCAACTGCACGAGCGCGAAGCATGCCAGCACTACCAGATTTTCCACCTCTGCGATGACTGAGGATTTCGCGAATATCGGCGAGAAGCATGCGCTTTTCTGTTAAAACACACGCCGGAAGATTTTTCGATCTCAAAGCAATATCAGCATCTTCATTTTTCTCGATTTCTTCGGCACCGACGTCTCTATCTATCTTTCCATCTAATTCTTCACTACCTTTCTCTACTATTACTGCTACCGCTACCTTAATATCGTCGTCATCGTCGTTCAGATACGATTTTAAACTTTCACGCAATCGAAATCCTTGCACTTCATCTTCCTCTGCATCTGCTGCAAAATCCAAAGCCTTGTACAAGGCATCGAGCTTTCCGACACTCCCTTTTTCCACGGCATCCAAACGTTTCGTCAAATCTAATACTAATTTTCGTAATCCATCACCACTCGGAGGCATGCGCAGAATCTCAAAACCAAGCGCTCTGTCACGAATCTCATACCCGGCTTCGCGATTCTCTCTCAAAGCTTTCAACTGAAAAGCGACATCATCGAGAGATGCGTTTGATAAAAATGCCGCTTTACAAACGTCGAATATTCTCGCACCATCTGCTTTTGGTTCCGGACAAAGCTTTAAAATAGCATCGACGAGAGTGCTTTGTTTGGCAATCTCTTTTGGGTCGCGTCCAAAAAATCGTATTTCGCAAGTCGAGCGGAAATCTGGCAACACGCGCAACAGATTTGAATGACCTTCTTTTTCATCAATAATGGATGAAGACGTGGATTGGGCGTCTCGACCCCATAATTCTAGACAAGATAACGCAGTTTCAATAGCCTCAAGTTTGACGTCAATGATTGGAGCAATAACTTCAGGTCTAATTCGTCCAAGTTTCGGTATCCAATTACCGTGATCGTCGTAGTCGTTTTCTCGCTTTTCCCAGTGATCGGCAGCGTTGTTCTTCTTTTTGTTCGTTGTCGGGAGTTCGCCGTTCCCAATAAATACTGCTTCCATGAGATCTCGAATACTTGCGAAATCGCATCCATCCGCGTGGGTCAACGAGCGAGAACGCAGGTAATCATCGGGATCTAAAAATGTCAAACAATACGCGTCATTTCCGTCTCTACCAGCTCTTCCACACTGTTGAATATACGCCTCTGGCGATCTCGGTAACGCGTAGTTAATGACGTGACGAACGTCGGGTTTATCTAAACCCATACCAAACGCAACTGTTGCGACGATTACGCGAATTTTATTCTCCTGAAACTGAACTTGCGTTCTGTGGCGATCGCTTTTATCAAGGCCGGCGTGATAAGGCCGGGCAGAGATGCCTTTGATCTTTAAATAACTCGCAACGTGTTCAGCTTCACGTTGAAACGCGACATAAACAATTGCAGCTCCTTTCGGATGATCTATTTGCAAGTAGTGTAAAAGCGTTGAATCTCTCGCACACGCCGGAACACGGATAACCGATAAAGATAAGTTGTCGCGAATAGAGTCGTTTCGCAAAGCATTTTCTGCACGAATACTGAGCGCTTCGCGCAAACTCATTTCAGTTTTCTTCGTCGCAGTTGCCGTAAGCGCTAAAACTGGAAACGTTCTATGCTTGCCCATCACGCGGTGAAACAAGATAGAACCGAGACGATGATACGCCGGTCGAAAGTTATGTGACCACTCTGAAACGCAATGCGCCTCATCGATGCACGCCAAACTCACTCCTCTTGGAGACTCGCGAATTGCGTGTAAAAATTTCTCGTTCAATAGACGTTCGGGAGACACGAATAATATTGAAACGTCACCATTTTTCACCTCTTCGAGCGTTTTCTCAGCCTTTTCGTAAGATGAGTCCGAGCGCAAACAAGCGCCTTTCAAAGCCGGTGGTAAACCGCGCATTTGATCGGACATTAACGCCAGCAGTGGTGAGATGACTAACGTGATCCCAGGTAAGAGTAACGCCGGTAGTTGGTACGTAAGAGACTTCCCAGCGCCAGTGGGCAACAAAGCCAACGTATTCTCGCCGTTCAAGACGCGCCGAATTACATCGATTTGCCCTGGCTTAAACTCTCTAAAACCAAACGCGCGCTCTAAAACTAACTTCAATTTTGATTCTAAAAGAGTTTTTTCAATTTCATCATCGTCATCATCATTCTTTTCTTTCAATAAGTATTCTCGGACGTCGAGTATGTACTTTTGTAAAGTTTCGTCGTTCAATTCTTCCAACTTTTTACGTTTCTCTGCATTTACTGTATCCGCGAGAGTGTTCTTGGCATCGTCGTCGTCGTCGTCGTAACCGTTTTTACTACCACTTTTTGCAAAAACGCCGAAATCGTCGTCGCCATCACCGACGGAAAAGTTCCCCGCTTTGCCTTTCCCGTTTCGCTCCCTTCTCTCGGCGTTCAGGTGCTTTGATCCACCTGCTCGAGCGGCATCTCCCCTATAAACGCTTGGTGCGCGCTTTGCAGAGCCCGCTTTCCTACGCGGCGCCTTGTACGTTTTACGTCGCGAATGTTCGCTCACACCACGAAATTTCGGGGCGGCGGCTTTTTTAATAACTCGAGGGATGACTTTCACGTCCTCGTGTACTGTTGTTAATTTCGTCGCCGTCGTAGTTTGGGTTTCTCGAACTATTAATTCTTCTTTTCTTGTGTTACCATTCGTCGTCGTTGTCATCTTTTTCTCATCATTTACTATCATCACATCATCATCTTCTTCTATCTTATTTCTATGCACAGCTGCGTCTGCGACAACGACGACTTTCTTCTTCGCAATACTCGCATCAGCCGAAGAAGCAGCAACGGTTGCATCGCGCGCTCTCTTTTTCTTCTCCGGCTCCTCTCTCAACGCCTCAGTCAAACTCACGTTCGCCGCGACATTCATATGCTGTCTCTTCAACGCCCCTTGTCGTTCTTTTGCCATATTCCTCGCATCTTCTTCGCACATCAACGGTTCGTACGCTCCTCCGTTTGCGGCGTTCTTTCTCTTCTGCACGATACTCGCGAACGAAGAGGCAGCGGTAGTTCTTTTTGTAGTACCACTACTCTTAATAATCGCTGCTGACGATACCTTCACCGTCCTCTCGAGCGAACCGTTATGCGCGGCAGCAGCGGCTACAGTACTCGTACCGTTGAAAATCCCTTTCTTCTCGTTCTTCTTCGGCGTCGCTTCTACGACGTCATCGTCGTCATCATCATCATCACGCGCGCGCTCTTCAACCTCCTTCGTCTTCGCATTACTTTTTCGATCATCGCTACTCGCAGCAGCGGTTATAGTAGTAGCAGTAACAAAACTCGTTCTTCCCGAACCCGTCTTCGCTGCGTTCGAATCAGTACCAGTGCCTCTGCTTTTGAACCGCTTGAACTCGCTGTACATTTTCCTGACTCTCTCGTCCAAGCATACGTCCGATCTCGAAGGCTTTCTTCGAAACAAAACCTGGAAATCGCGCTCCCAGCTCTTGATCTCTCTCAACAACTGCGATCGTTTGTCTTCTTCTTCTTTTGATACCTTGGCAGTATCGTCGTTCGCTTTACTGTTTGTTATTGTTTGGAAGTTTGGCATTTTTTGTATCTAGGCTTTATATCGATTTTGAACGATCTCGATCAGTTCATGGTCTGAAGCGATCCAGCAGTGCTCTCGATCTCTCTCAACAACGACGATCGTTTGTCTTCTTCTTCTTCTTCTT
>Ga0115001_10003027_pt1 | contig 12752 bp, 10 predicted proteins | sample ArcticOcean_MG_C_12_FD_89869 | JGI IMG/M metagenome (GOLD analysis project Ga0115001, IMG submission 89869) | Marine microbial communities from western Arctic Ocean - ArcticOcean_MG_CB8_130 | ecosystem: Environmental > Aquatic > Marine > Oceanic | place: Arctic Ocean: Canada Basin | collected... | reverse complement strand
TGAGGAGTTTTCAATATTTCCTGTAGACTATGATGAAAATAGACATTTCTTTTTGGGTCAATATTTTAGAGATAAGTACGATAAAACCCTAAAAACTTACCCTTATTTAAATACTCAAATTAATATAACAAGAATTGAGGTGTGGGTAACCAACAGAGTAAATCAAACTCAAAATGTGCGTAACATACTTGCCCTACAAGATTTAGGAGAGTCAAATCCTGAAAAAACTAAAATTGATGAATTTTACCCAAGTTTCATAGTAAATCCAGGTAGTAATGTTTACCCAGACAACTCAGTTAATAAATTTGATCCATCAACAATTGGAACTGGTTTTTTAAATTCTGCAATTAGAGAAATATCAACAGTAAAAAATGGTTTTGGTCCAATCTCTAATTTAATCAGCGAGGGAAATGATTATTCAGTATTAGAAAATGCAAGAAAGTTAGAATCCAATGAATATAAATTACAAGAAAAATTAGGATATATTTCTCTTAACCAGCCCTTAAATAATGATGAAATTTTAGCTGTGGCTTTTCAATATACAGTAGGTGGAAAAGTCTTTCAAGTTGGAGAGTTTGCAAATGATGGAGTTGAAGCAACGGATCTTTCTCAAAATAATGGCCAACCTCAAATTTCTAATAATAGTATAATCGTTAAAATGCTAAAAAGTAGCTTGACTAATATAAATCAGCCAGTTTGGGATTTAATGATGAAAAATATTTATTCTATAGGCTCATATCAAATCAATAAAGATGACTTTAAATTAAATATTTTTTATTCAAACCCTTCTCCATTAAATTATATTGAACCGGTAGATTCATCAATATGGCCTGCATCTTTTGAAGGAAAAACTTTATTATCCGTATTTAATCTAGATAATTTAAATATGAATAATGACATTCAAAATGGAGGAGATGGGTTTTTTGATTTTGTTCCTAATTTAACAATTGATTCAAATAACGGTTTAATTATTTTCACATCAGTTGAGCCTTTTGGAGAATATCTTTTTAATAAATTAAAAAATACTAGTTCCTTAGTTGAGAATTATCAAAACGAAGATTCATATAATGCGAATCAAAAGAAATATGTTTATCAAGAAGTTTATAATTTATCTAAGACTGGAGCAGAAGAAAAAATAGAAAAAAATAAATTTCAACTTAAAGGATCATACAAAACCTCTGGGGATTCTGGGGGAATTCCAATAGGACAATTTAATGTTCCTAGAGGCTCTGTAAAGGTCACTGCAGGAGGAAGATTACTTCAAGAAGGGGTTGATTACACAGTAAATTACCAGGCTGGGAGAGTTCAGATTTTAGATCAGACTCTAAAAAGCTCTAATATTCCTATAGAAATTTCTACAGAAAGTAATTCCTTTTTTGGTCAGCAGAAAAAAAGATTTTCTGGTTTTAATGTAGAACATAAGTTTAACGATAATTTTATTATTGGAGGATCTTTAATGAATTTAAGCGAAAGATCCATAAGTCAAAAAGCTAATTACGGAGTTGAACCTGTCAATAATACAATGATTGGAGTAAATGGTATTTTTTCAACAGAAGTCCCTTTTTTAACAAGAATGGCAAATAAATTACCTAATATCAAAACAAAAACACCTTCAATAATTTCAGTTAAAGGGGAAGTGGCTTTTCTGCATGCTGGAAAACCAAAAAATTCAGGCTATGAAGACAATGCAACTGTTTATGTAGATGATTTTGAAGGTTCAGAAACTAATATAAACCTAAAGGACAACCTTTCATGGAAACTTTCAAGTGTTCCTTTAAATGTAAATGGCTCAGAATTTGGAGTAAATGATTTAAGGCTTGGTTATTACAGGGCAAAATTGGCTTGGTATAATATTGATCCTATTTTTTATACAAGACAAAGACCATCAGAAATAGATGACAATGAATTATCTAAAAATGAAACAAGAAGAATTTTTATTGATGAAATTTTTCCACAACAAGATTTAATTGAAGGTCAATCAAGAATTCAAAATACTTTTGACTTAAACTATATTCCTAATGAAAAGGGACCTTATAATAACATTGAAAATAATGTATTTACTCAAAATACTGAAAAGAATTGGGCTGGAATTTCAAGAAAAATCAACACAACTAACTTTGAACAGTCAAATGTTGAGTTCATACAGTTTTGGTTGCTAGACACTTTTGAGGAGAATTCCTCTAGTGAAAATTACCTGGGTAATTTAGTTTTTAACCTTGGAAGTATTTCTGAAGATATTTTAAAAGATGGAAAAAAATTGTATGAGAATGGTTTGCCAACCGCAAATTCACAACAAGTTATAAATAATTCAAAATGGGGAATTTCGCCTGCCACACAGTCTTTAGTATATTCTTTTGATTCAGATGCTAATAATAGAATAGTTCAAGATTTAGGATATGATGGATTAAGTGATAAGGATGAATTAGAAAAATATTTTAATGGATCAAATGCAGATCCTGCTGGAGATAATTATCAATATTATTTGAATACTGAAGGTGGTATTTTAAAAAGGTATAAAAACTATAACGGAACTCAAGGAAATTCCCCAGTTTCAAGTGATAATGCTAACAGAGGATCTACAACTGTACCAGACACTGAAGATGTAAATCAAGATAACACAATGAATACTATTGATAGTTATTTTGAATACAGTATCCCAATTAAAAAAAATATGGATGTAGGGAATCATCCTTTTATTAGTGATGTAAGAGATAATGTCGAGGTGGAACTTCCAAATGGGCAAACAAAAAAAACTAGATGGATTCAATTTAAAGTACCAGTTTTTAAACAATTTTACAAGAGCAGTAAGTACAGCCCATACTTCAATGCAGTTAATGGAATAGATAATTTACGATCTATCCGTTTTATGAGAATTTTATTAAAAGATTTTTCTAACCCAGTTACCCTCAGATTTGGAACTCTAGATTTAGTAAGAACAGATTGGAAAAGATATTCTAAAAATTTAAACAAGGAGAATATTTCCTACCCTAATACATCTTTTGATATTGGTTCAGTGAATATTTTAGAAAACGAGAACAGAGTTCCAGTTAATTATATTCTTCCCCCTGGTGTACAAAGAGAAGAAATAAATTCAAACAGCTCAATTATAAGGCAAAATGAACAGTCAATGACCCTTAAGGTAACTAGTCTTCAACCTAAAGATTCAAGGGCAGTATATAAAAATTTAGATTTTGACATGAGACAATATAAGACGTTAAAAATGTTTATACATGCAGAATCAGTTGAGGGCAGTCCAGTATTGCCTGGTGAAGGTTCTACAGAAGATTATGATAAAAGATTAGTTGGTTTTATTCGTATGGGTTCCGATTTTACAGACAATTATTATCAAATTGAAGTACCTTTAAAACCAACTGCCTTTAGTCAAGGTAGCTCTAATAAATTTAGTGCAGATCAGGTTTGGGAGCCGGAATCAAATTCTATTGATTTTTCTTTAGAAACATTAACCAAATTAAAGGCTTTAGCTATTACAGGTAGCTCAAACTTATCAGAGATTTTATATTTTAATGAAGATCTCCAAGCTATTGACGAGTTTTCCTCAATTTCCGGTTTGCCTGGAGACAAAAAATACAAGTTTGCAATTAAAGGAAATCCAACGATCGGAGGAATAAAAACTTTAATGATTGGAGTAAAAAACCCTTCCACACAAAATGGGGACGTACTAAATGCAGAAGTTTGGTTTAATGAATTAAGACTCTCTGAAATAGATGGAAAAGGTGGATGGTCTGCATTAGGTTCTCTTGATGCTAATATTGCTGATGTTGCTAATTTTTCTGTTTCTGGAAAAATGTCAACCGTTGGATTTGGATCTATAGATAAAACACCAAATCAAAGAAGTAGAGAAGAATTTAAACAATATGGATTTATTGGTAGCGCTAATTTTGGAAAATTTCTTCCTGAAAAATGGGGAATACAAGTTCCATTAGCATATAGTGTAAACCAACAAATAACCACCCCGGAATACGATCCTTTTTATCAGGATATAAAACTAAGTGATCGATTGGGTTCTGCTCAAAGAAAAAGTCAAAGAGATTCAATAAGAGAACAAGCAATTTCATTTAAAAAGTCCAAGAGTATTAGCTTGTTAGGTTTGAAAAAAAATAGATCACAAGATCAAAAAGAAAGATTTTATGATATTGAAAATTTTGATTTTTCCTATAATTATAATCAAGAAGAAGAACATGATTATGAAGTAGAAAACTTAACTCGTAAGACAGTTAGAGCAGGAGCTCAATATAGTTTTAGTTTTGAGCCTTTTGTTATTTCACCTTTTAAATCAATTGCATTTATTAGTGAAAATAAATACTTGCAATGGATTAGTGAATTCAATATTAACCCACTTCTCTCAAGTGTTTCTTTCAATACTAATATCAATAGAAGTTTCAACAGTCAAAGATTTAGAGAGGTTTACATTGAAGGTGCAGATGCTTCAAAACAAATTGCTTTACCTGATATTCAACAAAGAAACTTTCTTTTTGATTGGGACCTTAGCTTGAGTCAAAATTTAACAAACTCTTTGAGATTAGATTTTTCTGCATCAAACAACAGTATAGTTAAGAATTATTATCAAACTGATTCAGAGGGGAATAATATAGTTAATAAAGAATTTGAAATTTGGGATGGCTTTTGGAATACTGGAGAAACTAATTCTCACAATCAATCATTTAGATTGAGTTATGATTTACCTTTTAAATTATTTCCATTTATTAATTTTATTTCTAGTAATTATAATTATTCGGGAGATTTTAACTGGGAAAGAGGTTCTGATGCCATGGCTCTAGTTGAGGATGAGTTAGGTAATGTTTTAGGTCGTGTAAATACAATTCAAAACGCCAATACTCACGCTATGAATGCTTCTTTTAATATGTCTAAGTTTTATAAAAATATTGGATTAGAAAAAAAGAAAAAACCTAAAAAAGTTCAAGATAAATTAACTAATTCAATAATTGGTTTAGCTACAGGCCTTACAAGATTAAAATTAAATTATGCTGAAAATAATGGTCAGGTTTTACCTGGTTATACTCAATCTTTGGGATTTTTTGGGACCTCCAAACCCTCTTTAGCTTTTGTTTTTGGAAGCCAATCAGATATTAGATATGAGGCTGCAAAAAATGGATGGTTAACAGATTTTCCCAGTTTTAATGAACAGTACTCTAGAGTTTTCAATACTAAGTTTGATTTAATTGCTGAAATAAGTTGGATTAAAGACTTAAAAATTGATATAAAGGCTAATAGAACATACTCAGAAAATTTTTCAGAAAACTTTTTAATTTCTGAAAATCAGTACAATGCACTTACTCCCAACTCATCTGGAAACTTTGCTATTTCCTCCATTTTAATTAAAACAGCTTTCAAAAATAGCGATCAATATAAATCGGAAACCTTTTTGAATTTTCAAAACAACAGGTTGATAATTGCTGAAAGGTTAGCTTTTGTTAATGGAAATTCAAATGGAGAATTTGACGAAGATGGTTTTCCTAAGGGTTACGGAAAAAATAATCAATCTGTTTTAATTCCTTCATTTATTTCTGCTTATTCTGGAGAAGATCCAACTACAATTTCTCTAAGTGCAATTAGAAGCACCCCATTGCCTAACTGGTCTATTCAATATACAGGTTTAATTAATATTAAATTTATTAAAGAAAGGTTTAAAAGATTTAGTCTGGGACATTCTTATAGATCTAGTTATACTTTAAATAATTATAAATCTAATTTAGAATTTGATTCATCAAATGACCAATTAAAAGATACATCAGGAAATTTTTTAAATGAAATTTTATATACAAATATAAATCTAGTGGAGCAATTTAATCCTCTCTTAAAAATAGACATGGAATTAAAAAACTCTATGAGAGTTGTAATGGAATTAAAAAAAGACAGAGCTCTTTCGTTAAGTTTAGACAATAATCTGCTAACAGAAATTTCAGGGATGGATTATTCTATTGGTTTAGGTTACAGAATCAAAGATTTAAAATTTAGAAATGGAGTTGGAGGAAGTCAAAGAGTTTCAAAAGGAGATTTGAATCTAAAGGCTGATTTAAGTTTACGTGACAACATTACCATTATTAGAAATTTAGATATTCTTGACAATAAAGTTACGGCAGGTCAATCTATATATTCAATGAAATTTTCTGCTGATTATGCTTTAAGTAAAAGTTTTAATGCCGTATTTTTTTATGATCATTTATTTTCAGAGTTTGCCATTTCTACTGCTTTTCCTCAAACTACTATAAGATCCGGAATGACTTTAAGGTATAATTTTGGGGAATAAAAATTGTTATGAAAAAATATTTTTAAAACTTACATTTACCAAATAAAAATTAAAAGATGGAAATTAGACCGGAATTAAAATACACTAAAGATCACGAGTGGGTTAAAGTAGAGGGCAATCAGGCAATTATTGGGATAACTGATTATGCTCAAGGTGAACTTGGTGATATTGTTTATGTAGAAATCGAAGCTTTGGGTGAGGAATTACAAAAGGAAGAAATTTTTGGATCTGTAGAAGCAGTTAAAACTGTATCAGATTTATTTTTACCAGTTTCAGGAAAAATTACAGAAATGAATGAAGGTTTAGAAGATAATCCAGAATTAATTAATGACGACCCTTATGAAAAAGGATGGATTATAAAAATGGAAATTCAAAATCCTGAGGAATTAGAAGAACTCTTAAATTCAGAATCTTATAAGGAACTTATTGGAGCTTAAGACTGTGTTAAAAAAAGTCACATTCCTTTACACTGTTTTAATAATTATAATTTCTACAATTCCAATTCCCCAACTTCCATTTCCGAAATTTGAGCTTTTTCAATTTGATAAATTTCTTCATCTTATAGTTTATCTAATTATGTCAGTTATGTGGCTAATATTAGGATTTTTAGAAATAAAAAAAATTAAATGGTCTTACTTAGCACTAGTTTTTTTTATAGGACTCATTACAGAAATTTGTCAAGGAATATTACCAATTGGAAGATATTTTGAAATTGCGGACATTATTGCAAATAGTTTAGGAATTCTTATAGGGTTTTCAATAAGTTCCCTGTATATTCTTAAAAATAAACAGTTATAGCTTTCATTTTAAAAAAAAAAATTTATTTTAGCTTCAAGTATATAAATCAATTATGCAAAGAAAAAAAAATCCACAGGCTGATTTAAGAAAATATAGTAGTTTGATGTTAGCATTTGGCTTATGTTTAGTGCTACTTGTTTCCTGGCAAGCAATTGAGTTTAAATCTTATGAAAGGCAATATGATTTGGAGTCATTAAATGTTGAAGACGATGACGACGAAGAAATTCCGATTACTGAACAAATTAAAACACCACCACCACCACCACCACCACCAGCTCCTGAAATTATTGAGATAGTTGAGGATGAGGAGGAAATAGAAGAAACAATAATAGAATCAACGGAAACAGATCAAGAAGAAATTGTTGAGGAGGTAGAGGTTATGGAAGAAGAACTGGACTTGGATGTTCCGTTTGCTATTATTGAGGATGTTCCATTATTTCCAGGTTGTGAAAAAGTTCCTAAGTCTCAAAGAAGAAAATGTTTTCAAGAAAAAATTCAAAAGCATATCATAGATAACTTTAGATACCCAGAAATTGCTCAAGAAATGGGTATTCAAGGAAGAGTTTTTGTTCAATTTATGATTGGAAAAGATGGACGTATAAGTGGAATTAGAAGTAGGGGACCAGATAAAAACCTGGAAAAAGAAGCTGTTAGAATTATTAATAAACTTCCTAAAATGACACCTGGAAAACAGAGAGGAAGACCAGTTAGGGTGCCTTTTAGCATTCCTGTTACATTTAGATTAAATTAGACTAGTTTTAAAGACTTAAATATCAATCAAATAATTGTTTACTCTATTATTCTGTGTTAACTTTGCGCCCTATTTAATTTATGGCTATTAGTTCCTACAAAACAGAAATTGATTCAGTTAATCATACATTTAAATCTACACTAAAAGATTTCTTTGAATTAACTAAGGCAAGACTAGCAATTAGCGTGGTTTTTTCTTCAATAGCAGGTTATCTAATCGCTGCAGAAACTTACGACACATCCATTGTTTTGCTGCTTGTTATTGGAGGTTACTGCATGGTTGGTGCCTCAAACTCATTTAATCAAATAATTGAAAAAGATTTAGATGTTTTAATGGATAGAACCAGGAATAGACCAATTCCATCAGGAAGAGTTTCTGTCTCAACTGCTTTTATAATTTCCGTATTTCTTACCCTAGTTGGAATAGTAATTTTGTATAAAATAAATCCTAAAACTGCACTTTTTGGAGCTATATCTATTTTTGTATATGCTTGTGTTTATACTCCTTTAAAAACAAAAACTCCTCTTTCTGTATTTGTTGGTGCATTTCCAGGTGCTATTCCCTTCATGCTTGGTTGGGTAGCAGCTACTAACAGTTTAGGCATTGAAGCGTGGTTTTTATTTGCTATTCAATTTTTTTGGCAATTCCCTCATTTTTGGGCCCTTGGATGGATGCTTCACGAAGATTATAAAAAAGCAGGTATTAATATGTTGCCTACTAAAAAGAAAGATAAAGCTACTGCACTTCAAACAGTTCTTTATACAATATGGATGATTATGATTTCTGTTTTTCCAGTGAGTGGTCTAACAGGAGATTTACACCTTTCTGTTTTTTCTGCAATTTTAATTGGCATCATTGGATTAGTGATGCTGTATTTTTCTGTTAATTTATACAATAAGATGACTACTGACTCAGCAAAAAGTTTATTTGCCGCAAGTGTAATATGTTTGACGTTAGTACAAATAGTTTACGTAATTGATAAAATATATTTATGGAGTTGAATGAACAAGAAATTCGCTTAAAAACAATAAAGGCAAAAAAAATGATGCTTTTATTTTCAATGCTTAGTATTGCCATGACTTTTGCTGGCTTAACAAGTGCATATATTGTAAGTAAATCAAGGCCAGACTGGCTAAAAGATTTTGAATTGCCTTTCGCATTTATAATTAGCACTTTAGTAATTTTTTTAAGTAGTATTTCTATTGCTATTTCCAAAAAAAATGTAAAAAACAACGACGTTTCAAAAACAACATTTTGGCTTTTTGTTACTTTTATTTTGGGAATAATATTTGTAATATCTCAATTTTTAGGTTTCAATGAACTGGTCTCCTTGGGTTATTTTTTCACTGGAGCTCAAAGTACAGTCACAACATCTTTTTTGTATGTCTTATCAGTTCTTCATTTAGCTCACCTTTTTGCAGGTTTAATAGTGCTAATTGTAGTTATGGCAAATAATTATAAAAACAAATACAAAGTTGAAAAATTAGGATTTGAACTGGCAGTTACTTTTTGGCATTTTCTTGGAGTTTTATGGCTGTATTTGTTTGTTTTTTTATATTTCTTTAAATAGTTAAAATTTGTAACTTTACAATCTTAATTTTAGTACACAAATGAGTTCAACAATTTCAACAACAATAGAAGACGAGGATTTATGGGGCGGAGGTAACCAGCCTTTTAAATCTAGTTATGGAAAACTGATGATGTGGTTTTTTATTGTTTCAGATGCTTTGACATTTTCTGGATTTCTTGTAGCATATGGATTTTCTAGATTTAAAAACATAGATTCTTGGCCAATTGCTGATGAAGTTTTTAATCACTTCCCTTTTCTTCATGGGGTAGATGCCCCAATGTATTATGTGGCTTTAATGACTTTTGTTTTGATTTTTTCCTCTGTCACAATGGTTTTGGCTGTTGATGCGGGGCATCATATGCAGAAAGATAAGGTTACATTTTATATGGCTTTGACTATAATTGGAGGAGCAATATTTGTAGGTTCTCAAGCTTGGGAATGGAAAAATTTTATTAATGGAGAATATGGTGCTGTAGAAACTACTGGAGGGCAAATTTATCAATTTGTTTACAAAGACAATCCTAAAAAAAGAGTAGGATTGGAAGAAATCGCTTTTGAAATTCCAGATGAAAGAGTTCAGCATGATAGCAAACAAGGAGTTTGGTTTTACAATGAGCCTACTTTACCTTCTTTTACAGTAGATGAAATCATTACTGGTTTTAATTCAAATCCAGATATTGTGATTAAAACTGAAAAAATTGATGAAAAAGGCAACAAGATTATTTTAAGCAGAGAAGAATCGTTAGAAAAAATTAATGAAGTTAAATATGTGGTTGAAGGGGCTAATTTAGTTCGTAACGAATATGGGAATAGATTGTTTGCAGATTTTTTCTTTTTTATTACCGGCTTTCATGGTTTTCATGTTTTTTCTGGCGTGGTTATTAATATTATCATTTTCTTTAATGTTCTTGTCGGAACCTACGAGAGAAGAGGTCACTATGAAATGGTAGAAAAAGTTGGTTTATATTGGCATTTTGTCGATTTAGTTTGGGTTTTTGTTTTTACATTCTTTTATCTAGTATAACTTTTACAAATGGCAGATAATACACATAAATTAGAGATTTTTAGAGGACTTTTAAAGTTCAGGTCTAATCAATCAAAAATATGGGGAGTTTTAATATTTCTTTCTATAGTAACAATCATTGAAGTTGTTTTAGGAATTGTTAAGCCTGAATTATTGATGAACATTTTTTTGGGTGCAAAAATCATTAATTGGATTTTTATTATTCTAACATTAGTAAAAGCATATTATATAGCTTGGGACTTTATGCATCTCAGAGATGAAACAAGTGGTCTTCAAGCTTCAGTTGTGATTACTCTTATTTTTCTAATTGCATACTTGGTATTTATTCTTCTTGTCGAAGGGAATTATATTTTTGACGTGATGTACGAAGGTTTTGTCAGTTGGAATTTTTAGTCCAAACTAAATAATTTTCTTTTATGAAAAAGTACGTTGTTCTTACTACGCTGTTTGTTTTGCCTCTAGTAGTTTATCTTTTTTTTGCTTCTGGTATAAATCATTTTGCCAAACTTCCAGTGCTAACGAAAAATGTTAAGGACATCTCTGACATTTCCAACGAGAGTCTAAAAGACAAAATAACAGTTCTTGGTTTTTTTGGAAATAATATTGAAGAGAAATATGGCGATGCGGGAAATCTAAATCAAGAAATTTTTAAAAGGTTTAACGAATTCAAAGATTTTCAGTTTATAATGATTCAGCCAGAGGGTACAAAAATCTTAACTGAAAATTTAATTAAGGAAATGAATAGACTTACCCAAACAGATTTTACTAATTGGAAGTTTATTACAATGAGCGATGAAAATTTAATGAATGTTTTTAACAGTTTGAAAACAGATATTAAACTAGATTCTAATTTAGGAACTTCTCATGTTTTTATAATTGATAGAAAGGGGAATTTGAGAGGAAGAGATGATGAGGATGGTGCAAAATTCGGATATGACTCAAGATTTGTTGCTGATATAAATAACAACATGGTGGATGATGTAAAAGTTATTTTGGCAGAGTATAGAATGGCACTTAAAAAGAATAATATTTATAAAGATCAGCTTTAAATGAAAAAATATTCTTACATAGGAATTTCATTTATAATATTGATTTTTGGAATCTGGTTCTTTCCAAAAATTATGGAAAGATTTGAGGCAAATAACATTAAGTATGACACTCGATTAGATAATTCAAAAGAATTAAGCTTTGTAAAATTAAATGGTGAAAAAAAGAAAGTATCAGACTTTGTTTTTTTAAACCAAGACAATCTCTTTATTGGTAATGAAGATTTTTTAGGCAAGGTTTTTATTGCTGAATTTTTCTTTACATCCTGTCCTTCTATTTGTATTGAAATGAACAAAAACATGAAAATACTTGACAATGAGTTTGGGGACAGAGATGATTTTGGAATCGCTTCTTTTACTATTGATCCGGATCATGATACTCCGAAAGTTTTAAAAGAGTATTCAGAATTACTTGAAGTTAAATCCAAAAATTGGCACTTTTTAACTGGAGATGTTACTGATATTTATGATCTTTCCAATTCTGGATTTAATATTTTTTCATCCATTAATCCAGATGTTGCGGGTGGGTTTGAACACCAAGGCTTTTTTGCTTTAATAGACCAGAACGGCTATATTCGCTCAAGAACCAACTCTATGGGCTCTCCGATAGTTTATTATTTGGGAATTGAAGATGAAAATTCTGAAAAACAAGGGGTTGACATGTTAAAAGAAGATATATTAAAGTTGTTAAATGATGGAGAATAGTAAATCAAAAATATATAATATCTTAATTGTAGTAGTTTCTATAGTTATTCCTGTCGTTGTTGCTATTTTATTTACTGTCAAAATTCCTGATGCCACTCCCCTTACATTTCTACCTCCAATATATGCAACTATCAATGGTTTTACAGCTGTCTTATTAGTATTAGCCCTTAGAGCAATCAAGGCCGGAAAAAGAGTTTTACATGAAAGAATCATGAAAACATGTATTGCACTGTCTTTGGTTTTTTTGGTTATGTATATTGCATACCATATGACTTCTGACCCAACACCTTTTGGAGGAGAAGGAGCAATAGCCTATTTGTATTATTTTATATTAATAACACACATAATTTTGTCTATAATCTTAATTCCTTTAGTTCTTACTAGCTACGTTAAGGCTATTCAGGTTCAATTTGACCAGCACAAGAAAATATCTAAAATCACTTTCCCAATTTGGCTTTATGTAGCTGTAACTGGCGTGGTAGTTTATTTAATGATATCCCCATATTACTAATGAGTATTTTACTGTTTACATATAATTATCAATGCGCGATGTGTAGGGCGGTTTTAGA
>Ga0115001_10003026_pt1 | contig 12754 bp, 15 predicted proteins | sample ArcticOcean_MG_C_12_FD_89869 | JGI IMG/M metagenome (GOLD analysis project Ga0115001, IMG submission 89869) | Marine microbial communities from western Arctic Ocean - ArcticOcean_MG_CB8_130 | ecosystem: Environmental > Aquatic > Marine > Oceanic | place: Arctic Ocean: Canada Basin | collected... | reverse complement strand
TAGCCGATGGCTATAGCTGTGGTAGTGGCGATAATTTTGTAGATAAAGAAATTGAAATGCAAGTAGATGTTGTAGATATGGAAGCCTACGCTATTGCTAAAGTATGCAAAAAAAAAGGCATAAAATTTAGATGTTTTAAGTATATCTCAGATAATGCAGACAATAATTCTTCTAATGATTGGAAAGAAAATTTAAAAAAAGGGTCTAACTTATTTTATGGATTTGCTAAAAAAAATAATTTAATTATATAAAATATATGGAAAATAGAATTTAATGAGAAAACTTAAAGCAGAAGTAACTAAATACTCAAAAAAATTAAATACAACTAATTTGTCGGCTTTAAGATCTGGAAATATTTCAGTTAGAACTAAAGAGAGTGGAGTAGATGGTTTTTATATTACTCCTTCAGGAATGAAACACTCTTCATTAGAAATTAAAGATATTGTTTTTGTATCTTTAAAAGGAATATTTGACAAAAAAAAGAACAAACCGTCCTCTGAATGGAGATTCCATCAAGATATTTATGTGAATAAAAGTGAAGCTAAAGCAATTGTTCATGCACATTCTACGTGTGCTACAGCTGTCTCGACACATCAAAAATCCATTCCAGCATTTCATTATATGATCGGTGTTGCGGGCGGGGAGGATATAAAATGTACAAAATATGCAACTTTTGGAACGAGAAAATTATCAAACAATATTTTATCTGCATTAAAAAATCGAGCAGCATGTTTGATTGGAAATCACGGTCAGATTGCATTTGGAGAAACTCTAGATAAAACTTTTGAACTAGCTCAGGAGGTCGAAAATATTTGTAATCAATATATTAATGCCCTAAGAATTGGAATTCCAAAAATACTTTCTAAAAAAGAAATGAAGATAGTTTTAGACAAAATGAAAAATTATAAGAAAGGTTAGTTTTTTATGATCAAAGTTGGAGAGCATATTACATTAGATTTTCTAGGTGTTAGAAAAGATTATCCAAAATCTTTTTATGAAAAAATTATTTACAAAATTGCTAAAGCAGCTAAAGTTGAAATCTTAAATTTTAGCAGCCATACTTTTCAACCCCAAGGATTTACTTTAGTAGCGCTATTGTCAGAAAGCCATTTTAGTTTTCACACCTTTCCTGAGCGAGGGGTGATTAGTTTTGACTTTTTTACATGTGGCAAGGTGCATCCAAAAGTTGCTTTAAAAATTTTAAAAAAAGAAATTGAACATGAGAGAGTCATAGTAAAAAGTTTTGATAGAAATAGTGTAAGTTTATACGATGATATTTATAGCACTTCAGGGCAAAAAAAATATTATGTAGTAAATAATGTGCTTGAAACATTTACCTCGAAAGTAGGTCAGTTTGTTGAAATAATGAATCTCGAAGAATTTGGCAATGCACTTTTCATTGATCATGAAATTCAAGTAGCTGAAAAAGACGAAAAAATTTACAGCTCCACTTTTTTTAAATCTAGTTATAACCTGAGCAAAAAAAATAACAATGTTGCTATCATTGGTGGTGGAGACGGAGGAGTCGCTAGAGAGTGTTTAGACAATAATACTAATTATATTGATTGGTACGAACTTGATCCTGAAATTGTTGAATCTTGCTACCGACATTTACCAAAAGTTTGTTCTAAAGTTAAAAAAAGTAATACAGTTAATACATTTTGGGGAGATGCATTTGAAAGTATTAAATCTGTAGAAGACTCTAAATACGATAAAATTTTTGTCGACCTAAACGACGATCAATACTGCATCGATCTAGCACGTAAAAACATGAAAGGCTTAAAAAGAATTTTAAAACCAGGTGGAATAATTACAGCACAAGTTGGTAGCAAAGATAAAAAACCTACACAAGTCGAAAACTGGTGTAAAGTTTTAGAAAAAAATTTTGGAAATGTTACTGTTTCAGGTGTACACATCCCTAGTTTTGATTGTAATTGGAACTTCGCATCCTCTATAATGAAATAAATAATAAATATTTATTTTACCATATGTTTAAAATTTCCTGCATTCAGATATGCTCTGGCAAAGACATTAAGAAAAATCTAAGTATCTCAAAAAAATTAATACTAAAAGCCATAAAACAAAAATCAGATTTTATTGTTACACCAGAAACCTCTTCTTTATTTGGCTTGAATAAAAAACAATTGTTGGAAACTGCAACTGTTATGGAAAAGGATATTTATTTAAAAGGAATTCGAGATTTAGCAAAGCTATATAAAAAATGGTTTCTAACTTGTGTTTTAATTAAAAAAAAAAATAAAATTACAAATAGATCAGTATTAATAAATCCTAAAGGACAAATCACAACTTATTATGATAAAATGCACATGTACGATGTGTCACTAAGTAAAAAAGAAAAATATCTAGAATCAAAAATTTTCTCTCCTGGAACATTGCTTAAGACCGCTAATTTACCTTGGGGTAAATTAGGATTTTCAATTTGTTACGATTTACGATTTCCCAATATGTTTAGAATTCTTGCAAAAAGAGGATCTTTATTTATCTCTGTACCATCAGCTTTTACAGAAACTACAGGAAAAAAACACTGGCACAGCTTATTAAAAGCAAGAGCCATAGAAAATTTTTGCTATATCTTTGCACCAGCACAATATGGCAAACACTGGAACGGACGAAAAACATATGGCCATTCATTAATTATCTCACCAGACGGTAAAATTTTAAAAGAATTAAAAACTGGCACAGGTGTTATCACAGCTAATATTGATCCAAATATATCTAAAATATTAAGAAAAAAAATTCCTAGCCTTAATGATGACTAGTAGTGAGATTTAACTTCTTTAATATTGGAGCCTAAAATATTATTAATTTCTAGTTTGAGCTTAGCTCTTTCATCATTATTTTTATAAACACTTCTTGATAATTCAATAAATTTTTCATCAAAATTATTATTTTTTTCTGCTAATCTTTTTGCATTCTCAATATCCCAAAGTTTTAGATTAATAGACTTCAGTTTATCGATTAATATTTTAATTTCTGATAGCTCGGGTATCACTTTTTTGAAAGTTTCATTAAGTGAAGAAAGTTCTTTTTCTATGTTTTTGAGTTTTTCACCATCATTTATCTTTGTTTTTTTAATTTCTAGTATAGTTATTTTGTCAATTAATTCCCCAGCTGATATTTCCGCCAATATTTTGTCTAATTTGTTATGCATAGTGATTTTTAAATATACTATAAATATTAATTTATACAGTTAAAAAAATGCAAAACATATTAATTATAAAACATGGTTCGCTTGGTGATCTTATTCAGGCTAATGGAGCAATCGAAGATATAAAAAAATCTAATACAAAATCAAATGTAGTACTTTTAACCTCAATTCAATTTGTCGATTTTATGAACAAATGTCCTTATGTTGATGAAGTCATTGTAGACAGAAGATTTCCTAGGTGGAATTTAATTTATCTTTATGAGCTAAAAAAAAAATTATCTTCTTATAATTTTACCCATGTATTTGACTTACAAAATTCTAATAGAACAAAATTTTACAGTAAATATCTTTTAAACTCAGCAAAATGGTCCTCAACAGAAACAGCCCTGGAAAAAGGTCAGCTAAAATCAGATTTTGACAAAGAGCCTGTTTTAAAAAGAATGGAAGTTCAACTTAAAAAAAGTAGGATTAAAACTGAAAGTGTTAAAAAATCTAATTTGAATTGGGCAGCCCCCAACATAAGACACATTACAAAAGATTATATAAATAAAAAATATATTTTAATTTTTCCTTTCTGTTCACCCAAATTGATAGCTAAAAAATGGCCTTACTATTCCATTTTGATTTCTCGACTAAAAGCTAAATACGGTAGCAAATATGATATCGTTTTAGCTCCAGGCCCCAAAGAGATAGAAGAGTCTAAATTAATGAATACTCAGGTAATTTTAAATGAAGGAAAATCTTTAAGTATAAATGAGCTTATAAGCTTAATTAAAGACGCTAGTTTCATAATTGCAAATGATACTGGCCCAGCGCATATTTGTAGTCACATGAATAAACCTGGTTTAGTTTTATTTGGCAGCCATACATCTGCACACAAAGTGAGCATTGAGTCAGAAAAATTCAAGCCCATCACTGTAAAAGAATTAAGTTTGCTCAAAACAGAGATCGTGATGGAAGAGATTAAAAAAGTATTAAATTAAATTTATATATTGTTTAACTATATTCCCCCATTTAAATTGTTTAGAAAATTCTTTAGCCTGTAAACCTAAAATTTCATATTGATTATTTTGAAAAATTTTTAAAATGGTTTCGTAAATTGAGCTTAAATCATTTCCATCACACAAATATCCAGTTCTACTTTCTTCAATTGCATCAGCTTGACCACCAGCTTTGCCACCTATGGAAGCTTTTCCGTAGCTACCTGCTTCGATGAAAGATATTCCGAACCCTTCAACAGACTTTTTATATATAACTGAAGGCATTAAAAACAAATTAGACTCAGCAAGAAGTGCAGCTTTTAAATTTTCTGCAGTTTTTGGTAAAAAAGTTACATACTTTTCAATGCCAAGCTGTTTTCTTAAGTCTTCTAAGTTTTTTTTCTCATCTCCATCGCCAACGCAAATATACTTAATATCTGGATAAATAGGGATCAAATTTTTAACGGTCATCAATATATTTTGGTGGTTTTTTCTTTTATCCAATCTTGCAATGGTAATAATTTTAGGAAACGCAGATCTGAATATATCTTTTGCTTTTGCTTCGTCCTCGTTATTGATTTTAATAGGATAGTTTGTACCAGGGTGAATAATGTGTATTTTTTCTTTTTCTAAACCCATGCTTATTGCCAGTTCTTTTGTATATTTAGAATTTGCGATAATATAATGAGCTTTCTTAAAAGCCTTATTCATTCTGATATTTAACGAACTATTAATTGGATGATTAATTTCTTTTGAATGAATTAAACAAAAATTAGAATTGCTACTTAAATAGTCTAAATTTACGTGTTCTAAACTTTTCCAGTGATCAAAAAAAATTGATCGAATTTTATTGCTCCTTAAATATTCATTTACCGCATAAGCTTTTCTAAACTTTCTAAAGATTTTAAAGCCACCAATTCTCTGAATTTCTAAATTAGAATTTTTATCATAATCGTTGCAGTCTGGATATTCATCGGCAAAGACCTTTACCGGCCCATGATTTGTCAAAGCTTTAGACAGGCCTCCCATTAAGCTTTGAATACCACCAATATCCGGCGGAAAATTTCTAGTTATTACTACAAACATTAGATAAGTTTTATTCTTGAATTAACATTATAAATATTTTTGTGTTAAATTACAGCAATTATATGATTTATGATTTTGAAAAAAACACACCAACACTTCACTCAGATTCTTGGGTAGCAAGTAACGCTGTTTTAATTGGAAAAGTTATCTTAAAAAAAGACGCAAATATTTGGTTTAATGTTGTGCTTAGAGGTGACATCGAAACAATTACAATTGGCGAAGGATCCAACGTTCAAGACGGCAGTGTATTTCACACTGACCCAGGATGCCCGTTAATTTTAGGAAGACATATAACCGTTGGTCATATGGTAATGTTGCATGGGTGTGAGATTGACGATAATACATTAATTGGTATTGGAAGTACTATCTTAAACAAAACAAAGATAGGAAAAAACTGCATTATAGGTGCTCACACTTTAATTACAGAAAATAAAATTATCCCAGATAATTCTCTAGTGCTAGGCAGCCCAGGTAAGGTGATTAGAAAAGTTACTGATAAAGAAATTAAAGAAATAAAAGAAAACGCAAAACACTACGTCGATAATTATAAAAGATATAAAAAAAATATTTAAGGAATCAACCAAGTGTATTTATCACTACCGCTATAATTTAAAAAAGCTCTCCTGTGACCTTTAGCTGCCAAATATAGCCACTCAATACTTTTAATATTACACTGGATAACTGTAAAATTTTTATAACCCGCTTCACTTTGTTCTTTTGTAAACTCAAAATTATCTAACTCAGGTTTTAGACCGGAAGTAGGAGTGGATGACTTTGTGCCAGGCCCATTATTTACAAGATAACATTTTCTACTTATATGTTGAGTTTTAGACCAAGATTCTTTTGTAATATCATTGCAGTGATTAATCACACAATCTACTTTTGCTCTAACCTGAATTTTTTCTTCTTTATCATAAAAAAGCATTGCAGCATTTTTATTCTTTCTTAATTTTGCTATTTTACCCGATCTAATATCACTATGGTATTGTAAAAGATTATTTGATTGATCAGATTTTCTAAGAACTACAATTCTTCCATCAAAATCAGATTGATCACCACATATGAATACAGGAATTCTAAAAGACGATTTTCTATTAGTAACTGCATCACTTAGCATTAACCAGATCTTCTTCTCTATTTCCTGAAAATTTTCGTAGTAACTAACTTCAGTAGACACAGCTTATTTTTTTTTCTTAAGCAAAGCAATTAAACTAGAGCTGTCCCATCTGTTTCCACCCATTTTTTGAACATCAGCGTAGAAGCCATCAATCAAAGTAGTAATAGGAACTGGCGATCCATTTCTTTTTGCTTCTTCCATTGCAATTTTTAAATCTTTTCTCATCCAATCAACTGCAAACCCATAATCAAATTTATCTGCTACCATTGTTTTAGATCTATTTTCCATTTGCCAAGATTGGGCAGCACCTTTTGAGATAGTCTCAACAACATCGTCCATATTTAAACCCGCGTTAATTCCAAAGTTTAGAGCCTCTGCCAATCCTTGTACGGCACCAGCAATACACATTTGGTTCATCATTTTTGTCAATTGACCACTTCCAGGTGCACCTAGTAATTTTGCTTTTTGACTATAGCAAGCAATTATTGGTTCAGCTTTTTTAAAGGCTTCTTCGTCACCACCCATCATTACAGTTAGCTTTCCACTCTCCGCACCGGCTTGACCACCTGAAACAGGAGCATCTAAAAAATGAAAACCTTTACTTTTAGCCTCACTGTAAAGCTCTCTTGCAACTTCAGCAGAAGCGGTAGTGTTATCAATATAAATAGAATCTTTTTTTGCTGTATTAAACAAACCATCCTTACCTTTGGCTACTTCTCTAAGATCGTTATCATTTCCGACACATGTAAAAATAAAATCAGAATCTTTTGCGGCCTCTGAAGGTGTATTGGCAACTTTACCCTTGTATTCACTTACCCATTTATCTGCTTTAGCTTTTGTACGATTATAAACAGTTACATCGTGACCACCTTTTGATATAAACCCAGCCATAGGATAACCCATAACACCCAAACCAATGAAAGAAACTTTACAACTCATAAATGACTAACTTTTTTTTAAGTAAAAAAATAATAATATACGGTTTCATATTTACATTTTTTTCAAGTTTTGGACAGAGTTTTTTTTTGGGATTATTTAATGAGCCAATAAGAAATGAACTTGGTATAACCCATGGTCAATTTGGCAACATCTACGCTGTAGCTACAATTTTTTCAAGTCTATTGTTTATATGGGCTGGTAAAAAAATTGACGATTTCAGGCTACTAAATTATTCATTTTTTGTAATTATTTTATTATTTCTTTCTACTTTATTTTTCTCATTTATTAACAGTGTTTACCTTCTTGCCGTGGGAATTTTTTTAATGAGGTTTTCAGGGCAAGGTCTAATGAGCCACACATCTTCCACAGCTATTTCAAGATATTTTGAAAAATCAAGAGGAAAAGCATTAAGTGCAATTTGGCTAGGCTTATCTACTGCTGAATTTATCTTACCAGTTTTTGTTATATATTTTTTAACAACTTATTCCTGGAGAAGTGTATGGCAAGGAATATCAATATTGGTAATTTTAGTTTTACCTTTAATAATAAATTTTACAATTAAGAGTATAAATTTTGAGTCTAGGGAAAGTAGTTCTAAAACAAAATTAATAGCTAAAATAAAAAGCTGGAAAAGAAACGAAGTATTAAAAGATTATAGATTTTACATAATCTCGTCTAACATGTTAGCAATGCCTTGGATCTTTACTGGCATGGCTGTTTATCAATCTTTTATAGCTGACTCTAAATTGTGGGAGGCCTATACAATTCCAAAAGCTTTTATGGTCTATTCAATAGCTTCTATTATCACACTTTTTTCATCTGGTTTCTTAGTTGATAAATTCACAAGTCGAAAATTAATTTCCATTATGAATATTCCTCTGTTATTAGCTATGGTTGTTTTGTTCTTTTGGAAACAAGAAATCTCAGCCTATTTTTTTTTAGGATTAATCGGTATATCTAACGGATTTGGCAATATTTTGGGATCATCTACGTGGGCTGAGATATATGGAGTTAAATATATCGGCAGTATAAAAGCATTAACAACTGCCTTTATGGTTTTTTCAACTGCTTCTGGGACCGCAATATTTGGCCTATTAATTGATAAAGGATTCACAATTGAGCATATAGCTCTAATATGTGGAATTTACATTATTGCGTCCATTTCTTTGTTGATATTATTCAGAAAATCCCTGGAACCAGTAAAGTTATAAAATTAGACTTGAATTATTAAGTTTAATTGAATACACAACCTTAATCATGGCAAGAATTACAGTAGAAGATTGTATGACTAAAGTAGACAATCAATACGATTTAGTTTTATTAGCAAAAGAGAGAACAGCTCAATTAAACGCTGGAGTACAAATGTTAGTTCCAGAAGATAATGATAAAAAAACTATAATCTCCCTAAGAGAAATTGGAGAAGGAAAAGTTTTAGTAGAAGACTTAAAAAAAAATGCAGTTCTAAGACTACGTAAAGAACCTGATGAAAATTTACAACAAGAAGAAGCTGAAGAAGAAGAGAACGATGAATTTGAAAGTTTATACAAAGGCCAAATTTCTAAAAGTGGAATAGCTATATTGCCCTCAAAAAGAACAAGAAAAACTCCTGATGTCAAAAAAGTTTTAGCAGTAGAGCTGGAAGCCCTAGAAGAAAATAAAACAATTGACGAGCCTCTTGACCAAGAGCCTCTTACTTTAAAAGAAGAAATAAAAGAATAAATAAAAGATAATGAGAAAGTCGATATCTGTAGCTCCTATGATGGACTGTACAGATAGGCACGAAAGATATTTCTTAAGCTTGATAAGCGAGAATATCCATCTTTACTCTGAAATGATAGTCTCTAATGCAATAATTAAAGGAGATAGAGATAAAATATTATCTTTTAAGAAAGTTAAAAACCCAACCATACTGCAACTTGGTGGCTCCAACCCGTCAGAATTAGCTGAAGCGTGTAAAATTTCAGAACAATATGGCTACGATGAAATTAACCTAAATCTTGGGTGCCCGAGTAAAAAAGTTCAAAAAAATAAATTTGGTGCATGTCTCATGAAAGAACCAAATCTAGTTGCAGACTGCGTTAATGCAATGGTTAATTCCACAAAGCTTCCTGTCTCTATAAAAACTAGAATAGGTTATGACGAAATTGAAGATTTTGAATTTTTAAAAGAATTTATTTCAACAACAAAAAAAGCAGGAACTAAAAAATTTATTATACATGCAAGAAAAGCAATTTTAAAAAAATTAAGTCCAAAACAAAACTTATCTATCCCGCCACTAAAATATGATTTTGTTTATAGGCTTAAAGAAGAATTTAAAGACGATGAAATCATCATCAACGGTGGAATTAAAGATACTAATCAAATCAAAGATCATTTAACTAAAGTAGATGGTGTCATGATTGGTAGAGCCATCTATCAGTCACCTTATCTACTAGCGGATATTGAAAAAGAAATTTACCAAAATGAAAATGTTCCAAGCAGAAATGAAGTAATGGAAAAATTAATTCCCTACATACAAGAAGAAACTAAAAAAGGCGTCCAATTAAATCATATAATGAGACATACAGTCGGTTTGTTCCATGGTCAAACTGGCTCAAAACAATGGAAACAATATTTGTCAAAAAATATGTGTATACGTGATGCTGACATTCAAAAGGTTGACCACATTATGGATCAAATTAAAAATAATGATAAATCAGCATCACTAGAAAGATAGCTTGGACATACTTACGCAAAGTGAGATTTTATTTTTTATCGGTTTAATGGTTTTAACAGCTATACCAGTTGGTTTTTTTGCTGGTTTATTTGGTATTGGTGGAGGATTAATATCGGTTCCTTTTCTATACTACTTATTCTCATCTTTCGGAGTTAACCCATTGTATATTATGCACCTAGCTGTTGGGACATCTTTTTCTATTATCATCCCGACATCTATCGTTTCAGTCATGACGCACCATAAATTTAAAGCCGTTGATTTTAATGTTGTTAAAACTTACGGTGGATTTGTTGTTGTAGGAGTTATCTTTGGTACAATTTTTGCTGCAAGTTTAAACACTAAGCCTTTAGTTCTTTTTTTTTCGATCGTGTTATTTATTTTAGCTTTTTACCTACTTTTTCTAAAAGAGAATGAAAAAAACATTAAACTTAAAATGAAAATAAGTTCAAAAATATTTTTTGGATTTTTATCTGGATTTATTTCTGCACCAATGGGTATCGGTGGGGCTGTAATGAACGTCCCGATATTAAAATTTTTTGGTTATTCAATTAATAACGCTATAGGTAGTGCCTCAGCGATTGGGTTTTTGATTGCTATATTTGGAGCTATGGGATTTTTAATTACTGGTAGTTATTTAAATGTTAACTTACCCTTAAGTATTGGTTTTTTAAACATACCTACTTTTTTAATTTTTATTCCAATAACAACATTTATGGCACGCATAGGAGCAAGAGCAGTGCATAAAATTAACAAGCAAAGAATTAGTAAATACTTTGGTGTTTTTCTACTCGTTATTGGGTCGAAGTTTTTACTTGAGTATCTTAAACTTTAATGAAAACAGTAAGTAAAAATTTTATTAAAGACTCTCACTTTATTACTGAGCTTAAACTTTGTAACGTCAGATTGATAGACAACTCCAAATTTCCCTGGTTGATAATTATACCTAAAAGAAAAAATATTACTGATATTTTTCAATTAAGCAGCAAAGATCAAATTTTGTTGATGAGAGAAATTGTTTATGTTTCAAAAACAATGAAGAAAATTTTTAAAGCATTTAATCTTAATATTGAAAAAATTGGTAATATTGTCTCACAACTACACATCCACATTATCGCTAGGTCAAAAAAAGATAGTTCATGGCCACTTTCTGTGTGGGTAGTTAAAAAGAAAAGTTATCCTAAACAAGATTTAGAGAAAATAATCAAAAAGATAAAAAAAAATTTAGGTGTTTAATTTTAAAACCTGTAAAAGAATTAAGAGATATGAATAAAAATTTCACAAAAAAAAACCTAACTAAATTAAAACCGTCTGCCACATTAGCTATAAACGAAAGGTCAAAAGAATTGATTTCAAAAGGTAAAAAAGTTTATCGTTTTGGTTTTGGCCAATCTCCTTTTCCTATACCTCAAAAAATAGTATCTACTTTAAAAGAAAACGCAGATAAAAAAACATATCTCCCAATGCAAGGCCTGCCTAAGCTTAGAGAGGCAATTTCTAGATACTTAACTAAAAAAACAAAAAATATTTTTACAAAAGAAAATATAATCATTACTCCTGGTTCTAAAGAAGGAATGTTTCTAATGCACATGGCATTTAACGGAGATATAATCTTACCAGCGCCGAGTTGGGTTTCTTATGCACCACAAGCACAAATTGCCTCTAACAAAGTGCATTGGATACAAACTTCCGCTAATAACAATTGGTTTCCTACTGCTGCAGAACTAGAGAAAAAAATTAAATCAATTAAAAGTAAAAAAATAATTTTAATATTAAACTCACCAAATAACCCATCTGGAACGACTTGCAACAACCTAAAAGAACTTAGCAGAGTAGCAAAAAAATATAAAATTATAATTCTTTCTGATGAGATATATACCGATCTTAAATTTGATAAAAAATATAGTTCTATTTCAACATATTATCCCGAGGGCACTTGTATTACTGGTGGCTTAAGTAAGTGGTGCGGTGCAGGTGGATGGAGACTAGGTTTCTTTGCGGTACCAAAACAATTAAATTTACTTATGGACAGTCTAAAAGTCTTAGCAAGTGAAACTTTTTCAACAGTAAATAGCCCCGTTCAATATGCAGCTGTTGAAGCGTACAATGGTGACTATAATGATTTCAAATTAAAAACTACAAAAATTCTGCAAGGAGTTGGAATGTACGTATACGAAAAATTAAGGTCAAATAAGGTGTTAATCAATCCACCTCAAGGAGGCTTTTATTTAATGCCAGAATTTATTAATAAAAAATATAAAACATCATCAGATTTATGCGTTGATGTTTTAAAAGAAACTGGAGTAGCGTTACTACCTGGTTCTGCATTTGGTTTTAGACCAAATAAAATGTTAGTAAGGTTAAGTTTTACAGATTTTGACGGAAGCAAATTTTTAAAAAATATATCCCCCAAAAAAAAAATTGATAATTATGATATAGAGAAATACGCACCAAATATTGTAGCAGGTATAAAAATCCTTTCAAATTGGGCTAAAAAATTATAAATTTCTTCTTTGACCTTCAGTCCTTAACGTAGTTTAATGAATCAATTAAATTAAACAATAAGGATATAAATGAAAAAAATAACATCATTGATTTCTGCTTTTCTAGTAATGTTTGCTGTAACAAGCTCATTCACTTCAATAGCAAAATCGGCAGAGTTCTTTACAATCGGAACTGGTGGACCTACTGGAGTGTATTTCCAAACAGGTAACGCAATTTGTAAAATGTTGCACAAACAGGCAATAGCT
>Ga0115001_10003024_pt1 | contig 12761 bp, 15 predicted proteins | sample ArcticOcean_MG_C_12_FD_89869 | JGI IMG/M metagenome (GOLD analysis project Ga0115001, IMG submission 89869) | Marine microbial communities from western Arctic Ocean - ArcticOcean_MG_CB8_130 | ecosystem: Environmental > Aquatic > Marine > Oceanic | place: Arctic Ocean: Canada Basin | collected... | reverse complement strand
ATACTTATATGTAAGCAATTATCTTTAAATACTTATCAAATTGTATAATATATGTTATATAAATATATTAATTTAATAAATATATTACTATACATATATTATACATGTATTATACATGTATTATACATGTATTATACATGTAATAAATATATTACTAAATATATTACTATACATATAACTACACATATTTATACATATTTATTCATATTTATTCACTATCTTCATCATCTGTAAAGCAATACGCATTATCATTAGTCATAGTAGTACTAATAGTAGTCTTATTGGTATTACCACCATTGCCACCATTGCCACCATTGCCACCATTGCCAGCATTAATATTTATTTGAAATAATTCCTGAATTTTTTTAATTCGTAAATTTATTTTTTCTATAACGACTTCTATTCTTGAGCATATAGAAATATCAGTATTATATGTTTGTTTTAAATTATTTAAACCACTTATAGTATTTTTTAATTCATTTGAGAATATTTGTAATTTTTGAGTATTTTCTGTTTCAAAATAGGATTGCCCTTTATTATAATAATTATTATTACCATTTAACCCCCCTGTTCTATGTTCAATTTCATTACTATAAATTAAATCAATGTTATTAAATGCTGTGTCGATTAAATGTTCTATATGATTTAAACTTTCTTTACGAGAATCGCCATTCCAATATCTTGAAATACCTTGGTATATATAGGGATTATCAATTTTAATTGTATCGCCTTTTTTAATTATTTTATCACTGGGTTTAATACTCGATAAAATTTTTAAATTTCTTATTATTAAATCAAAAGTATTTTCTTTCGGAGAAGAATCGCCATTCGCAGGATCATTAACAGTATCAGAGCTCATTCTATATTCTATATTATATGTATATAATATTTATGATTATTTTCTTTAAATATTTAATATTATTTAATACTAATAAATAATTATTTAAATAAAACCTTTATATACATACCTATACTTGAATAATAATGAACATTGTGGGAATTGTATGTATAAATAAATCTAATTATTCAATAGGACATAATAACCAATTATTATATGCATTAAAAAATGACATGCGATTTTTCAAACACACAACCACAACGACTACTGATTTAGATAAACAAAATGCCGTATTAATGGGCTATAATACATATACTTCTATACCTGCTCAATATTTTCCTTTACAAAATAGAATAAATATTATTATATCGAATCGCCATTATAAAGAAATAAAACAAAAAATTAAAGTGGAATCATTGGAAAATGTCTATGTATTTAGAAATATACTAAATGGTATTCATTTTTGTAATGTTATGAATACGATAGAAACTTTATTTGTTATTGGGGGAAGTTCTATATATGATTTTTTTATTAAAAAATATTTGTTTAATAATATATATATAACAGAAATAACTAAACCAATCGCAGATATAGGAACTGTATATTTAGACAATATACAAATATTAGAATTAAATTATATAAAACACTATATTCAAACGTCTACTGATAATAAGTGTAAATGTTATGTCGATAATCTACGCTATACTGTTACATATAGTATTTATAATTATAAAGCTATTTTTGTAGAAACATATCATAAATATATAGCCGAACGTACCAACGAACATAATTATTTAGATACATTACACTACGTTCTCGAACATGGTGAGAATCGTAACACAAGAAATTCGGAAACGATCTCTACGTTTGGGACTCGCATGGAATTTGATTTAACACTTGGATTTCCGTTACTAACTACAAAAAAAATGTTTTGGAAAGGAATTAAAGAAGAATTAGTGTGGTTTTTACAGGGAAATACAAACTCGAAGGACTTATCTGATAAGGGGGTACATATATGGGATGGTAATAGCAATCGAGACTTTTTAGATTCTATTGGGTTAGAAACGTATAAAGAATGGGATTGTGGCCCGATATACGGGTTTCAGTGGCGTCATTTTAATGCTCGTTATAGAGGCTGTAATGCTAATTATTATAATCAAGGTGTCGATCAATTACTACATGTCATTCATCTTTTAAAAACAGATCCTACATCAAGAAGAATATTTATGTCCGCTTGGAATCCAGAACAAATGAAACAAATGGCCTTACCTCCGTGCCATATTTCGTATCAATTTTATGTAGCAGATGGTAATAAATTACAATGCCAAATGTACCAACGTTCAGGGGATATGTTTTTAGGTATCCCTTTTAATATAGCTTCTACAGCATTATTAGTTCATATTATAGCAAAAATGACAGATTTAGTACCCGGAAAGATTATAATAGTTGTTGGCGACGCTCATATATATAAAAACCATATAGAACAGGTGAAATTACAATTACAAAGAAAACCCTATGTTCCTTGTAGTTTAATGATTAAAACGAAAAAAAAAAATATAGAAGATTATATATCAAGTGACTTTGTATTAAAAAATTATAGTAGTCAATCCTCTATTAAAGCTGATATGGTAGCATAAATATTAATGTGTATATATTACAATACATACTAAAATAAATAATTAGATATACCTTGAAACATAGTTACGTAACACTATTTTAATAAACAACACTATTTAATATGATTTAATATGATTTAATATGATTTAAATAATAGTTGATACGAGTTATTTTGAATAATTAACACATTATTACATATAGCATATGGCGTGATTGTAAAGTAATTAGCATTTGAATTAAAGGTTTGTGATTTATTTAAGGATATATTCATAAAAAACATACTATTAGAATCAAAACGGTAGGAACCGTGAGGTTGTATTTCACCTACATTTAAACTATAACTATATAAAAATAATCCTGGATCTAATATATTATTACCATATAAGAACGGCTGTATTTTATTATAATACGAGGCACTTTTATTTCGCTCACGTATCTCATTATAATAGACAATGTCCATATTGTTTACAGGAGATTCTTTCCAAGTTGATTCGAAATTAGTACTATTAATTGTTGGAATATCGGAAGCGCTTCGATATCGCCAAATCTTTCGAAAGGTATCTATGTCTTCTATTGTATAGGGCTTATATTGAGGGGAAACTGCGGAAGGCCAGTTAGCCTCCCCTGCCTTTGAATGGTATGCCTCTCCATAAGGTCCGTATTTAAATATAAAATCTTGAAATGCGTCCACTGTAATAGTAAAACCAGTCTCCGGTACTCCTGTTATTGCTACAGATGCTGTAATAGAAGAACCACTAGAAGAATTATACCATAAATTATCTTGAAACATTGTTACCTTTTCTTCTGTTAACGTAGAATCTTCATAATTACTAAAATTAAGCCATTCATTTCTAAGATTATTATCCGATCGCTGAACAGTTAATAGTAATTGTTCAACAGGATTAGCAAAATATAATTTTATTTTTTCTTGTTCTGTATAATTTTTATGAGTAAATATAGTATCTTCTACACACTGTTCGAATAAAATAGAATGTATAGGTATTTTAAGCATTTTAACTGCTAATTCACGTGAAATAAAAACTTGTTCAGTATCCATATAACAATCTATATTATAATTCATGCTGGTTTTACTATATAAATGTTTTAAATATAAATGGTTTCGAATATCTTCATTAGCATTGCTTTCATTTGGAACAGAACACGTTCGCGACTCATAGCGTTTTAAATAATAAGGATAGTTGGTTTGCAACGAATCATCGGGTTTCGTTTGTTCGCCATATAGTAAATTGACGTTGTTATCAGCCAGACTTGTATCACTGAAGTCAGTATTTGTTAATGCCCCTTCCCTCAACAAAACAGATGTCGCTGGATTATCAGTTAAATTATAATGTTGTTCATCTTTTGCATAATACCAATAATCTTTATCAAATGTTTGAACAGTATATATTTCCTTTAACGGTCGCAATGTTAATTCTATCTCAATATTATTATTATTAAATAAAAACAAAGGTATATTTATATCATTATGTCTAAAAAACCCAAAAGGAATGGGTATTTGTATTGTTTCAACATCTTTATTAATAGGTTTATTATATAATCGAGTTGTATTTATAGTGGTATGTTTATATTTCATATCTTGTTCAGGTATAGTGGTATCTTTATTTACAAAACTCATATCACATTCTTTTTCTAATAATTTATTTATAATATAAATTTTTTTACCATCTAAGCTACTTATAATGGTTCCATTCATTTTTAAATCTATTTTTTTTATTAATCCAAGACCCAAATGATTAATATATCGTATATTATACTCATCATCGGTTACTATTTTAGGCAATTTTATTGTTAAAAACATTTTAGATACATAATCGGCACGCTTATGTATGGGACACGTCAGCACCGTGTCATTATTAAAATCTATTATTCGATTCCCGCTAAACATAAAATTATAATATTGTTTAGAAAAGTTATAATATCTATGAAATACCTTTTTAAAATGATCTATTTTAGGATTACCATGAGTAAGTATTTTATCTTTTAGCTGTATACGGTCATTATTAATTATTTTTCTTAGATAGCCTATATCCATAAGTAGATCCATTATTATACTACTATGTAATAATATTTTATATACTATTTACTTTATATAAAAATTATTTAAATGATATGAAAATACTACATTAATGATATGATATATATATATATATATATATATATAATTATTGTGATAAACGATATAAGGGGATACATTCCTTGTCTTTTATAGTAATAAAATTATATTTTAAACTATATATATTAATATTATAATCGTATGTATTAGGATTAAATACTTGTAATGCTTCGGCAGTAAGTTCCGCGTCTGTCATTTTTCTATATTGTGGCGGTACTAATGTAGAATCATATATTTCTTTATTAGCATTGGTTGTTTTATAAGTGTTTATAGAAGCCGTTTTAACATGTTCGGGTTTTAATTCTGTTTGATTTAACATAAATTTATATTGAATTTTTCTAAACATATTCATATTACAAAAACCGGAAGGTTGATACTCTTCGGGACGCAGTGAAAAACTGTATGGGTACACACATGGTTCGGCATCATTGGTATGATGTAAAAATGGTTGTACTTTGTTGTAATAGCTTGCCTCTTTAATATCTTCTCTTGGTGCTCCGTCAAAGAGAATATCGACTTCAACTAATGGCTGTTCTGAAAAAGTGGTGCTAAAATTAGTACTATTTATTATAGGAATATTATTTGAAATGTCGCGATAGTGCCAAATCTTTCTAAATTCATCTATTTCTTCTATTGTATAGGTTCTATATTGTGGTTGTATTGTATTAGATGTCCAATTTGATGTACCATCATTACTACCATGACCTGCTTCACCATAAGGACCATACTTAAATAAAAAATCTTGAAATGTGTCATTTGTAATAGTAAATTGTTTTTTTCCTCCTCCATTATATAAAACTCTTTTTGAGAATGTGATCATATTTCCAACTGCACCACCGCCGGTGATTATATTGGTGGCTCCATCAGACGTCTCGGCGAGTGTCATCTTGTTAGCATTTGGGAGTGAGAGAACAAAATATGTTGTACCAGATGTCAGCCCAACGACCGAAGTTTTACCATTATCACTGTATGTCACTTTATCACCAACAACAATGCCGTGATCACTAGCAAATACAAGCCCACTCTCCTCCGACGCGGTGCTGTTCGTTAATAAATTACTACTCGACGTGTAAGATTCATTTCCTGACGCATCAAACCACCAATTATCTTGATATTTTCGTATAATGTCTTCATTTAATCCAGCATGTTCATAGTTAGTAAAATTTAAAAATTGATTACGGCTGTCATTATCATTTCGTTCTACAATCATAACAAGTTCTTTGATTAAATTAGAATGATTTTCTACAACAATCGATTGTAATTGATTACCTTTAATATTTGAAAATTCTTTTTTAAAAACTTGTTGAATTAATAATTCAGTTGTTTGTGCGGATAATAGTTGTTTTTCTTGTTTAGTTAAAAAAATTTGTTCAACTTGTATAGAAGGGGTTAAACTAAATGGAACCGTAGAATTATATGTAAAATCATTAATAGTAGGATCTTGGGCTCTTCGGCGAGTACGTTTTCGCGATTCATATCGTTTTAAATAATAGGGGTAATTTGTCGATGGCGCTGTTATAACACTTGTTTGTTCACCATATAACATAGTATCACTTGTAGCTGTAATAGAAGTATCACTAAAGTCTGTATTACCTAAGGCATGTGAACGTAAATCAGCAGATGATGTTGGATTATTAGGGTACGTCGTTTCATCGTAATGTGCAGTATCTTTATCATAATACCAATAATCTTTTTCAAATACCTCAATGGTAAACATATCGTCAAATTCACGTAACGTAATTTCTATTTGTATGGCTTTATTTTCTAATAAAAACAAAGGTAAATATGTCTTATAAAAATGAGTACAAGCAAAATCCAATGGTATATATAAAATTTCGTTTTCAGTTCGAATAGGGCTATTATAGTATTTATTTATATATGTTTTAGAATTATGTACTGAACTTGTTGTTGTATCAGCATATATATTATTATGAATAGAGCCATTTATAATGTCTGTATATTTTTTACGTTCTTCATCGGTATGATGAAGCATGTATAATGTATATAATATTCTAGCATCTAATGTTTCTATAAGAATACCATTTATTTTTAATTTAAGTTCTTTTATAATAGATAAGCCAAAATTATCATTAAATTTAAATTTATATTCATTTGTAGTTTTCATAGGTGGTACGCTTAAGCGCAAAAATACTTTTCCTAATAAATCACCATAAGTAGGTATTTTACACAGTAATTTTTTATCCTGACCTTGTACCATCGTCGTATTTCCAATAAATGGAACAGTGAAGGATTCAATCGCGAAATTAGAATGACGCTTAAAGACACTTTTAAAAAATGTTATTTCGGGATCACCTATAAAATATAAATTATTATCTTGTTTATTTGCCTGCGTAAGGCTTGGTATAGAAATCATAGCTTATATAATCTATATGTATATAATCTATATGTATATAATTTATATTTATATTTATATTTATAAATATTAATCATTTATATTATCTTATTTCAATATAGTCAATATAGTCAATATAGTCAATATAGTCAATATAGTCAATATAGTCAATATAGTCAATATGTCAATATTAATGTACTTTCATTCAATGTGATTTATATAAATAGCGAACTTAATGACGACAAGACCGTATTACAAATATACAGATCAACTGAATTTGTTTGGGAAATAGTAAAATACCAAAATCGGGGAATATATAATACATCTTGTGGTTGTAATTCTATTTCCATATTGTTTAATTTCTTATTATCCTTTATCGTGCGATCATATATATCTTTATGTTGATTTCTATTAGCTTTATTTGTTTCGTAATAAATACTTGGTGGATATAAATGAATGATGACGTGTGTTTTAGCAACTATAAATAATCTATCTGTTTTATGATATGAAATAAAATCAGCATTACTATAATTAGATATAAAATATTTTTTAATTAATAAACCAGGTGTTAATAATAATAGCGTATTATCTAAATCTATATTAAAATCATTATGCCAAATAATAATCGGAAGACGTGACAATATTTTTTTTTCAAAATAAGAAGATGTTAATTGATCATTATTTAAATCTGAATATTTATACTGTTTGTTTGTTTTTTTGTAACTAAGAATAATTAATAAACAATAAATAATTATTATTATTATTATTATTATAATCGCATGTCTACTATTTATTTGTAACATAGTATATTATATTATAATAATATTATAATATTATTATATTATATTATAATCTTTTATCCTTATTTAAAGATAAATTGAATAAATATTAATATACAGTTACATAAATAAGAAAATGAGTACCAGTACAGAAGAAACATTTATTGGAAGAATTAAGTGGTTTAACAACAAAAAGGGGTTTGGATTTTTGTCTAATTGCGAAACAAATGAAGATGTATTTGTTCATCACACTGGCATTAAACTCGGAGAAGAAGCGTTGAACAGCAGCGTTAATATTTTTAAAACGGTTATTGAGGGTGAGTATGTGTCCTATCAGAAAAAAATGGATAAGGAGCAGCGCTCGGTAGCAAAAAATGTCACGGGCATTATGGGTGGGCCTCTTCTGTGTGAAAATGTGAATAAGAAAATCTTTATTTCTAATAGACATACTGAAAAGCATTCCGAGGAAGGTAGTTCGGTGGGACATTCTAATGGTGGTTCTTCATATAACTCAACTGTCAGTCAAGAAGAAGTGAATACTGTTGTATCTGATAGTGTAGGTAAAAATCAATTCTCCGACCTAGCAACAGAATAAATTATACACAAAACAAAAAAAATATTTTATTATACATCAAAAAAATAACATTTATTTAATACCTTTAGCAACAATTATATTATATGTAATACTATTATCTATAATATAACTTTTCAATTAGTGTGAAAATACTAAATATTCTTTAACTTTTTGTTTAAAAGTATCCATATCATTTATATATAAATCAGCCGCTGCTTCATTTAAGGGATCATTTGCGTTCGGATACAACAATAGTTGTGGTATAAAAATATTATATATGTGGCTTAAATTGTATATAGGCGACCACGTTTCATTTAAGGTATTTAAACAAATGGTTCCCGATCGTAAATCTATATTCGGATGGTAAATTTTATCTACAAATCCCACTGATGGTGATGTAAATGGATAGTCCTTTGATATATGAATCACAATTTTCCATATACCATTTTCGTATAAAGAATCCTTAGGACCTTTAATGTCTAATAAAATAATATTATCTTTAACATTAATATTTTGCGCAATTTGTTTTAATTTAAATATATCCCTTTTAATTCGTTCTTCCATATAGTAACTATTAGGGTAAATAATAATATATATTATTATATATATTATTTATTATAAACTTAATTTTAATTAAATTATAATTTAATTATAATTTAATTATGATTTAATTATGATCATGTGGTAGTACTATACCCTTTTATTACATGATTTGATTTGTTTTTCACAATCAAAGCATTTGGTAGGATTGCTAAAACTATAATCTGAACTATTATTTTGATACTGAACTTGATTTTCGCAAGAAAAACATTTTGTTGAACCACTATTAAATATCTTTGTTTCTTCGGGTTCTCTATTATGCGGATCGAAATTGTAAAATTGATTAGGAGGTTGTCCTGTTACTGGTTGCCCTATCCCGCCGTATGGACTATCTCGTTTAATTTCAAGCATACGCCTGGTAGCAGGGGTTTCAATCGAACAGCGTAATTGATTTTCTTTATTTTCATTTTTTTCTTGATACAATAACGACGTAATTTTTCGATTCGTATGTGTAGTTTTTTTATGTAAGCCAAATACAAAATAAGTTAATACTAATAATCCTACTAAAAAATATATATTTGAATATTTCATTATATAATATAATATATACATATTTTTATTATATAAAGGAAATATAAAATAACTGTTAAATAGTCAATTATAGGAGTCCTGTCCAATGTAAATTGTTACGTGTCAAAGTATTATAACAACCAAATAGTTAAGATGATAGGTACATACTATAACCAATTATAAGTAATAATACACATAACATAATTAAACTATCTTTTACGGTATATAATAATGCATATTTACTATATATTGTACGATTACTATCATTTTGATTTTCGTTATAATATATGATGATATCATTCATAAAATAAATAATACCTAATAAAATAAAAATAACGATGTTTAATATATAATGAATCTTAGAGTACATAATAAATAAAACCATAATAATAAAACTTAGACCCAATTCAAATAAAGGCGATTGTTTATTTTTATAGGCAAAATCAATCAAAAAATAAATAGACGCAAATAAAACTATATATTTAGTATAGATTTTTTTATTATAAAAAAAATCAATTGTTTTTTTTGGTAGTAATGATCGAACAGAATCCGAATAAATAGATAACAATAATATTAGCAATGCTCCCAAAATAACATTGGTATTTTTATTATTCGTATATGAATGAGTTTGATGAGTATTTTTTCTATTTTGAATATACATTGAGTATTTATATAATATAAATAATATTTTAATTTATATTGTATAAATTATAAATTACAATAATAATAATAACTATAGTAAAGTAATAATAATAACTATAGTAAAGTAATATTTATAATTTATGTAAGATATCGACATGTCCTAATAAATGGCGCTTACAACAATAGCGTGTAATATTAAGGGTTTTAAATATATCTATATTATGCTCTAAATCATCAGTTGTTGTAATATTTTCATCTATTACCATAATATTTTCATGTATATTTTTTTTCTTTTCATGTAAAAGTCGTTGATAGGTATTCCACTTTGAACCCAATACATTATTACACGAAAAACAACGAACCGGTATAATCATTTTCTATAAATTATAGTTATATTAATATATTAATAATGTTATATTTATATAATTAAAATCAAATTTAATATATTTTTTATTATATAAAAATAAATAACATATTATAAAGTAATGAATACTATATTATCTGGAACTATAAAAAAAGGCTATGATTATATTACAAATAAAAATACAACACCTACGGTACACATTCAAATATTAGAACCTCTTTCGATTATTATTAAATTGGCATTAATATCTTTATATCCAGTCGGAACAAAAATAGCAATTTATAATAATAAATTACATATTCATTCGCCTACGATATTTCAAGGAACTATTCGTTGGTCATGTGGTTCTACAAGAGAAGATATACATAGATTATTAAATCCAATAACAAAGGCATTGTATAATTATTCGCCATTTATAAATGGAAAATATAGGCAATTATTTAAATCAGCCATAAAGGGTTTAGATATTTTAAAACAAAGCTATAACGACCAATCTAGTATTTTATCTCATGCGTTGGAATATTATATACATATTATCGAAAGAACGTTTGAAACACCCATCGACACTATCCGTGATATAAATAAAAACATACAATCCTTGGATAATATATTTATGGATTTATGGACAGATATCGATATTGATATTATCTCTAATATGTTTTCTATTATAAACAATGATGTGGATAATATACCTGATTATATTACTGCAATTAATGCTATGTTATCAACAAAACGATTACGAATTAAAGAAATTATCAAAGATGCGTCTAAACTAATTTAGTATGATTTAAAAAACAAGACTATATGTTTTAATATATATATATATATTATAATAATAGTAGAATGGGTTTAGATAAAGCATTAAGTAAATTATTTAAAGATGTTAAAAGCATCGTCTCTCCTAAAAAAAAGCGTCGTCGTTCAAAAAAGAAAAGTGCCACACGGCGAAGAAAAAAACGTTCATTAAAAAAGTGCAAATGTAAATGTGGAAAAAAATGTAAAAACAAAACCTGCAAATGTAAATGTAAGATCTGTAAGTAATCCGCTACTCTAACCACTCTAACCACTCTAACCAATATTTAAATATGTTTTAAGTTTAAAATATATTTTAATACTAAATAATAAGGTTCCTATAAATGTATAAAAATACGATATGTATAGAATCATTAGGTGATATTTCCGAACAAATAGAAAATGAAAATACAGAAGAGTATAAACAACTTTCCGAACAATCTAAAATTCTTAAAGAAATATTTAGTGATTTATCTATGATTTCTAGTCAAGCTAATGAACCATTTGAACATATCCAAGATTCAATTGAATATACTGTCGATCATACACATAGTGGCACCGCACACTTAATTCACGCCAACAATTCTAAAAAAAATATAAATAAAAAAATCATTATAATTTCTTCTATCGGAACAATTACAGGAGGTATAATCGGAGCAGGGATCGGGAGTATTTTTAATCTTCCTGGTATAACATTGGGAGCATATATAGGTGTTATATGTGGTTCTGCTATTACTGGGTCGATTATTGGAACTACCTTAGGGGCTGTTACTGGGACAAAAATAAGCAAAATATAATATTTTTATATAGTAAAAAAATTATAATAAATATAAAAAAATATATATAAATTTGATGAAATATGTATATAATTTATATTATTAAAAAAAGAACAGTATGAACAGTATAAATAAACTTTGCCAGGCTATAAATAATAAATTAGATACAGTTATTCTAAAAATAGATAGTATAGACCATAAAATTCAACTATTAGAAAATAAAATTCAATGTATAGAAAATAATAAAACCATTAAAACCATTAAAACAAATACTACTGAAAAAAAAATACGTGAGCGTGAAATGATTTCATTATCAAAAAAAACAAAAGTAGTTAAATCAGGTTCTATTACTATTAAAGAATATAAAGACTGTATATTAATATGCGGAGATACCTACGATAAAAAGATCATTATTAAAAAATATAAAGGTTTATGGAATCCAGCCAATAAAGGTTGGATTATTAAAAACAAAACATATAAAGAAGCTTTATTAAAATCTTTACAAAAAAATACTAAGAAAGTTAAATTTAGTAACATTCATACTAATCTATTATCTCCATCAGTCCATGAAGAATCAGATGATATAGAACACAGTTCACTATCTTCTACATTAGCTTTTTTAGATGATGAATGATGAATGATGAATAATAAATAATAACTATATATATTTAATCGCTATTTAATCGCTATTTTCTTGTAATCTCTCTAAACGTCTTAATCTATTTTGTTTTATTATGCTACTATTATTTTTTGATTTTCTAATTTTTTTATGTTTTCGATGT
>Ga0115001_10003022_pt1 | contig 12763 bp, 11 predicted proteins | sample ArcticOcean_MG_C_12_FD_89869 | JGI IMG/M metagenome (GOLD analysis project Ga0115001, IMG submission 89869) | Marine microbial communities from western Arctic Ocean - ArcticOcean_MG_CB8_130 | ecosystem: Environmental > Aquatic > Marine > Oceanic | place: Arctic Ocean: Canada Basin | collected... | reverse complement strand
CTAAAGTTTTTGAAATAATTTCTTTATTTTCCTTAAGTCCATCAAAAAATTCTTTCCATCCTTTAGGTAAATTATTGGGATCATTAAGATAATCAGAATAATACTCCTCTATGAATGCAGAATTATTTCCAGCTAAAAAAGAAGTTTTTTTAAATATATTGTTATTTTTAGAAGATGACATTTTATTATCTCATAATAACATATATATATTTTTTAACTATTTAGTTTTTTAAGTAAAGTTTTACCAATATCTGCTGGGGATTTTGAGATTGTTATTCCCGCTGATCTCATTATTTCAATCTTATCTTCGGCTCCTCCTTTGCCTCCCGATATTATCGCTCCTGCATGCCCCATTCTTCTCCCTGGTGGTGCCGTTAAGCCTGCAATAAACCCAACCATTGGTTTTTTTATTTTAGATTTTTTGATGAATTCTGATGCTTCTTCTTCAGCAGAACCTCCTATTTCTCCAATCATAACAATGGATTTAGTCTCTTCGTCTTTTAAAAACAAATCAAGACAATCAATAAAATTTGTTCCATTGATTGGATCTCCTCCAATACCAATACACGTGGATTGTCCCATTCCATTTACTGAAGTCTGAGCGACGGCTTCATAGGTTAACGTTCCTGATCTAGAAACTATTCCTACAGATCCTTTTTTGTGAATACTACCAGGCATAATACCAATTTTACATTCATCGGGAGTTATAATTCCTGGACAATTAGGTCCTATTAATCGACTTTTGCTTTTATTTAAGATTTGTTTCACTTTAATCATGTCTATAATTGGAATCCCTTCAGTAATGCAGACGATAAGCTCTATCTTTGCTTCGACTGCTTCAATAATAGCATTAGCTGCAAACTTTGGAGGAACATAAATCATTGTTGCGCTCGCCTCAGTAATTTTTTTTGCTTCCTCAACTGAATTAAAAACAGGAAGACCAAGATGTTTCTGTCCACCCTTTTTAGGTGTAACACCACCAACTAGTTGAGTTCCATATTTTAAAGCTTGTTCTGAATGAAATGTTCCGTGTGTACCTGTAAAACCTTGACAGATGACTTTTGTACTTTTGTTTACCAATACAGACATTTATTTTATAGCCTCAATAATTTTTTTTGCAGCATCATTAAGATCAGTTGCAGATAAAATTTTTAAACCAGACTTATCTAGTATTTCTTTTCCTTCTTTAAAATTAGTTCCAGCTAATCTAACAACAATAGGAATATTAAGATTTGTTTCTTTTGCTGCATCAAGTACACCTTGTGCAATTATATCGCATCTCATTATTCCACCAAATATATTTATTAATATTCCTTTAACATTTTTATCTAAAAGAATTAATTTAAAAGCAGCAGATACTTTTTCTTTTGAAGCCCCTCCACCTACATCTAAAAAATTTGCAGGTTCTTCTCCATAAAGTTTTATAATATCCATTGTTGCCATTGCTAATCCAGCACCATTTACCATACAACCAATAGAGCCGTTAAGTTTAATGTAGGCTAAGTCATGTTTGCTCGCTTCTATTTCAGCTGGTTCTTCTTCGTTTAAATCTCGTAATTCAAATATTTCCGGCCTTCTAAATAACGCATTATCATCAAAATTCATTTTTGCATCCAAACATATAATTTTTTTATCCTTCGTAATTACAAGAGGGTTAATTTCAATCAAAGTTGCGTCTTTTTCGATTAAAATTTTATAAAGAGCTTTAATAACTTTGTTTGCTGCTAATTTTTGTTCATTATTGAAATTAAATGGTTCAATTATTTTTTCAAATTCTTCTTCATTAACTTCACTTTTAAAATCAATTTTGTTTGTGATAATTTTTTTTGGTGTCTCTAAAGCAACTTTTTCGATGTCCATACCACCTTCTGTGCTACTTATAAAAACAATTTTTGAAGTTGCTCGATCTACTAAACAAGACAAATAAAACTCTTTTTCAATATGTGAAGCTTCTTCAATATACAATCTTTTTACTTCTTTTCCCTCTTTACCTGTTTGATGGGTAATTAAATTCATACCTAGCATTTTTTCTGCTTGGTTCATTAGTTCTTCAAAATTTTTTACTAATTTTACTCCACCGCCCTTGCCACGGCCTCCAGCATGTATTTGAGCTTTTAATACAAATTCCTTTGAATTTAATAGTTTAATTTTATCCTTTATTTCATCTAAAGAAAATATAACAACTCCTTTGGACACAGGAGCGCCAAATTCTTGTAATAATTTTTTAGCTTGATGTTCGTGAATATTCATTTTTATTTTTTTACCTTATATCAGATAAAAGTTTTAAATAAATTAAACAATGTTAAAATAATAAAAAAATGATAAATAAAACAAAAAATTCTCAATATTTTTTTTTAATTTTAACATATTTTATAATTATCATATTTGCTCTATTAACGTTTGGAGACGTTGGAATTCATATAGAAGAGAAGTTTCATAGAATAAATGGACTTTACTGGTTAAATTATATTTCTCAAATTTTTAACTTTGAAAAGTTAACATTAATAACTGATTTGAAGATAAAAGAGATCGATGACTATACTCTCTCGTCAATTACAAATTATAAAAAATATGGAATCATCTTTGATCTACCCGTAGCTTTACTTGAAATTTTGTTTGATATAGAAAAAATTGAAAATATTTATTTCATAAAACATTTTTTAAGTTTTCTTATATTTTTAATAAGCTCCTTTTTCTTTTACCTGATTCTTATTGATCGATTTAATAATTTTTTTTTATCCTTTTCGGGAACGTTACTTTTTATTACTACGCCAAGAATTTTTGGAGATAGTTTTTTTTACAAAGATATTTTATTTCTTTCTTTTTTTACCATTGCTTTGTATTTCTTCCTAAAAACTCTCAATAATTTTAATATTAAAAATATATTATTTTTTTCTTTATTTACTGCTATTTCATTTAACCTAAGAATTTTTGGGATTTTTTTACCAATATCTTTTCTTTTTTTAATAATTATCAAAAACTTTACAAATAGAAATATTTATTATTATTTAAAATATTATTTCAGCTATTTGTTTGTTTTGATTTTTTTAATAATATTTTTTTCACCTTACTTGTGGTCAAATCCCTTTTTTAATTTTTTAGATATTTTTATTGGTTTGAAAAGAGATTTAATCGATCCAAATGTTAAAATACTTTTTAATGGTGAATTTGTTAACAATAGAAATGTTCCCGAAACTTACTTATTACATTGGATTTTTATTACTACTCCAATTTTAATTTTTGTTCTTTTTTTATTAGGATATTTTTTCTATTTAAAAAGATTCGTAAATAGGTTTATAAATATTAAAGAAAAACAAATTTTTTACGATCTCTGGAGAGGTCAATATGAAAAAAAAGACTTTTTAGTTTTCTTTTTATTAACCTCATTTTATTTCAGCTTGCTTGTTTTTAACGCACCTTTCTATAATGGCTGGAGACTAGTATATTTTTTACATATTTTTATTATATATTTTACAATTTATCAGATTGATTATTTTATTAAGCTATTTAAAAAAAACTATTTAGGAAAAATGATATTATCATTTGTAGTTATTGTTTCTGTAATGCACAATATTTGGTGTTTAGTTATATATCATCCATACCAAAGCTATTATTTTACTGAATTCATTAGTAACAAAAAAAAAAATAACTTTGAGGGTGACTATCATGGAATATCTGGAAAACATTTTTTTTTAAAATTAAGTTCAGAATATAAAGGAGATAAAATAAAGGTAGCTGTTGCTTCACACACGCCTCTACATAGAAGCCTTGAAAGTATAAATGAAGATCTAAGAAAAAATTTTCAAGTTGTGGGGCAAGAATATAAGAATGCAGATTTTATATACAAGAATAATATTCACGAAGTTAATTCAAACCTAAATAAAAAGTATAATATACCAGTGAATTTTGCTAAGATTTATGAGTTAAACGTAAATGGTGTTATAATTTATGAAATCTTTAAAAATACAAAATGAAAATATTTTTTTATAAATCAATTTTAGTTTTTATTTTATTTATCCTGGCAATTCATTTTTCTTTTACTGTTATAAAAAAACAAATCAAAAATGATTATTTAAACTTTATTTCAAAAGAAAACGTTGAGTATATTAAAGATAAAATTCGAGTTGAATTAAAAAATGGAATAAAAAAAGAAGTTTTAACTAATTCTGAAGATGCAAACTTAATTAATAGTTTTTTAATTAAAGTAAGATCAGAATTAAAAAATAATAATAATAAATAAATTGTCTGAGAATATTATAATAATACCAATCTATAACGACTGGAAATCATTAAATAAGCTACTGTTGGAAATAAACCGATCTATAAATAATTCTGATATATATAAGATATTAATAGTAGATGACTGCTCCACTATAGATTGTAGTATTGAATATAAAAATTTAGATAAAATTCAAGAAATTAAAATTTTGTCTCTTAAAAAAAATTTAGGTAGTCAAAAATCAATAAGCATTGCTTTAAATTATTTAAAAAATCTAAAGAAAAATCTTTATATTACAATTATGGATGGTGACGGGGAAGATAATCCTTTGGAAATAGAACAAATGATTAATGTTGCTAAACTAAATTCAGAGTATGTTGTGACATCCCACAGAAAAGATAGGAATGAAAATTTTTTTATTAAATTTTCTTATAAAGTGCATCTGCTAATAAGTTTTATTTTAACTTGGCAATGGGTTTCGTTCGGTAATTTTAGTAGTTTTAGTTCAAACAATCTAACTAAACTAAATTTAAATGATGTCTGGTATGCTCACTCAGCTGGAGTTCTTAAGAATTGTAAAATTAAAAAATTATATGCTTCTAGGCAAAAAAGGTATTTTGAAAATTCAAAAGTTAACTTTGTACAATTAATAGAGCATTCTTTTAGAATAATTTCAGTATTTTATAAAAGAGTTTTAATAAACTCCATGTTGGCAATGTTCTTAATATGGATTTTTCCTTCAAAATTGGACTTAATATTTTATATATTAATTTTTTTATTAAATTTAATAATTACATTCGTTAAAATTAAAAATTACAAAAAAGCCTCTATTGATTTGAATTCTTATATAAAAAAAGTAAGGGTGCTTTAGTTGTTACTAATATTAAATTATTTAAAAGCTATATAAAATTATGGAAAATTATCCTGAATTAGTTACTGAAAGATTTGATGACGCTAATTTTCATATAAATTATTGCTTAAAATTTATAAAAAAATATATGAAAGGTAGTGTTTTAGAGGTTGGTGCTGGTTGTGGAAGTTTTACTAGAAACTATATAAATTCTGAAATCAGTTCTATAACTCTGACTGAAGTAGATAATAAGAATATTTTAGACTTAAGAGAGAAATTTAAAAGTAATCAAAAAATTAAAATCACAAAAGATAATATTTATAGCATAAATCAAAAATTTGATGTGATTATATATTTACATGTTCTTGAGCATATTAAAAATGATGAAGAAGAAATTAAAGAAGCGGCCAAAAAATTAAATAAAGATGGTACCTTAATAATTATGGTGCCCGCACATCAAAAAATTTTTAGCAATCTGGATTCTGCGGTTGGTCATTTCAGAAGGTATGAGATGGATTTTTTTAATAAAAAATTTGATCATCTAGAAATATCTAGCGCTAAATTTTTAGACTCGATGGGTTATTTTTTATATTATCTCAATAAAATTTTTTTTAAAAAAGAAGTATATCCCTCTAAATTAAAAATATTTATATGGGATAAAATATTCACACCAATCAGTGCTGTAGCTGATTTTATTCTTAGATATAAATTTGGAAAATGTATTCTTGCAGTTTATAAAAAATTAAATTAATTAAATTAAATTTATTTTTTTTTAATATAATCACACTTATCATTAACCCTAAATCTTGTGAGACCCTCGTGAACTTTATTTTTTTCAAAACATTCCAAAGGAATATAGTCTAATAAATTTTTTTCATTCACGTCATATATAAAGTAAATATTTACTATTTCCTTATTCTTAATTTGTTTTGATAAAAATTTTTTGTAATTATTATAAAATTTACTTTCTTTTAGTGGAAAAGCTGAATCATCACCTGGAAACCACCTTGAGGGTGAATTTGTTGTCTCTTTTAACAAAACAGAAAAAAAGGAATAGTTTGTAAATAACATTTTTTTTTGATTATCATTTTTTAATATTTCTAAAATTTCTTTTATAGTTTTTATTTCATCCTCCACTTCATTTTTTTCCCTTTTATCTGGAGTTATCCAATTCAAACCTTTAAATTTTTTATCTAAGATAGAACCTCTAACAGCGTTTTTAAAATTTACATTATTTAATTCATGAAATTTTTTTTCAATATTAAACCTTACATGATATTTAATCGTAATTGATAAACAAAAAATAAGAACGAAATAAACTATATATTTTTTATACTTTAATTTTAATATATTTAGTTCGATGTGTATAATTGCAGAAAATAAAGGTATTAAAAAAAATATAAATTCTTGATTTTTAGTAAGTATTTGGTGCTGTATCAAACTTAAAAATACAAAAAATAAAATTAGAAATATTTTAAAATTAGTTTCTTTATAAAACTTTTTGTTATCAAAAAATTTGAAAATATTTACGATTAATAATGATAGAACTACTATATTGATGAATTTGAAGTTCAATATAATATCTCCTAAATTATATGTGAGTTCAAAGTATCTTTTGTTACCAATCTCTCTTGGATAATTTATATATTGATCTACAAAACTAATTATACTTATATCTTTTAAATAAAAAATTATAAAAAAAAGTGCTAGAAAAGAACTGGTTGATGTTACTAGAACATAAAAAACTTTTAAATAATGTCTTTTATCACTAAAAATAAAATCATAAATAATTAATAAAATAATTGAAAAGCCTAAGTACGCTGCTGGTACTTGTTTACTGAGAAAAGCGAATCCAAGAAAAATTGGTACAAAAAACCAATACAGCAAGTTTTTATCCTTTATTGCAAATATAAGTAGATATATGGAAATGATACAAAAATAAGTTGAATGAAGATCTACAAAAGGCGTTCCACTAACTGGGTAGGCTAAAATTGCAAAACAAATTGAGTAAAAAAAACTAAATTTTTTATCTAATTTTAAACTTATTAATAACTTATACGTTATTACAGCCACAACACCATTTAGTATAGATCCGCTTAATAGATAGGTTTGCCAGCTAGTATCAAAGATCGAAAATATTATTGCTTGAAGCAGATCAACGAACGGCCCTGATACTGCCCAATAATCTCTAAATGGTAAATCATTGTTTAATAATCTGTAGCCAATATCAAAATGGCTAAAGCTATCAATTGGAAAAATTCCTTTATTTCCTGAAAATTGATTAAGTAGAAATGCAAAAACAAATATAGTTATGGGTAAAGAATTTTTTAAATTTATTTTTTCTTTAAAAAACATATTTGGTTTTAGCTATTTTAAAATCTTTAAGATAACTTCGTATCAATTTTTTTAGCTGCTATAAACAATTCTTTTACAGCATTTATTGACTTATTAAAATTTTCTTTCTCTTCATCGCTAAGTTTAATTTCAATAACTTTTTCTATACCATTTTTTCCGATTACTACAGGCACACCGGCATATAAATCATTGACTCCATATTCACCGCTAAGATAAGCAGCACATGGAAGCTCTTTCTTTAAATCTTTAAGATAACTTTCTGCCATTTCTACTCCTGATGCTGCTGGTGCATAAAATGCCGAACCTCTTTCCAATAATTTAACAATCTCTGCCCCGCCGTTTTTAGTTCTTTGAACAATGCTTTCTAACGTTTCTTTTTTAATTTTTCCTGATTTAACTAAATCTAATATTGGCGTTCCATCTACTTTGGTGTGTTCTAACATTGAAACCATTGTATCCCCATGCCCGCCTAAAACTAATGAGCTAATTTTTTTTACTGGTGTTTTTAATTCTTGAGATAAAAAATATTTAAATCTTGAGGTATCAAGAATACCCGCCATACCAATAACCATATTTTTTGAAAAACCTGAATATTTTTGAAGTGCCATTACAATTACATCTAAAGGATTTGTAATACATATAACAAAGGCTTTTGGTGATGTTTCTTTGATTCCTTCTGCTACTTGTTTAATAATTTTTAAATTGATTCCTAACAAATCATCTCTAGTCATTCCTGGTTTTCTTGGAACGCCAGCTGTAATAATTATTACATCTGAGTTTTTTGTATCTTCGTAATTATTTGTGCCTTTTATATCAACGCTAAATCCATCTACTGAGGAAGATTGTGCAATATCTAACGCTTTACCTTTTGCAATACCCTCCGCCACATCAAACAAGACAATGTCACCCAATTCTTTTAAAGCTATTAAATGGGCTAAAGTTCCTCCAATTTGACCTGCTCCTATAAGTGAAATTTTTTTTTTCATAATTATTTCATTGTTGGCATCACAAATTCTGGATCAGACCTTAAGCCTGAAGGCCATCTTGATGTAATTGTTTTTAATTTTGTATAAAATCTTACTCCCTCAGGACCATGCATATGTTGGTCACCAAATAAAGATCTCTTCCATCCTCCAAAGCTATGGAAGGCCATAGGAACTGGTATCGGAATATTTACACCTATCATTCCTATTTGTGCTTTACTTGCAAAAGTTCTTCCGGCATCTCCATCTCTTGTAAAAATAGCTGCACCATTTCCAAATTCATGGTCATTTACTAATTTTAAAGCTTCTTCGAAATCTTTTGCTCTTACAACTGACAAAACGGGACCAAAAATTTCTTCTTTGTATATTCGCATATCTTTTTTAACATGATCAAATAAGCATCCACCTATATAATATCCGTTTTCATAGCCCTGTAGTTTTAAATTTCTTCCATCAACAATTAGTTTTGCACCTTCTTTTTCTCCTAGATCAACATAGCTTTTAACTTTTTCTAAATGTTCTTTAGTTACAAGTGGGCCCATCTCTGATTTTTTATCCATACCCGGTCCAACTTTTAAAACCTCAACTTTTTTCGCTAAACTTTCAATTAATTTATCGCCTACACCACCCACTGCAACAGCTACTGACTGTGCCATGCACCTTTCGCCTGCAGATCCATAAGCTGCTCCCATTAAACCATTAACCGCTTGTTCTAAATCACAATCTGGCATAACCACAGCGTGATTTTTTGCACCACCCAAAGCCTGAACTCTTTTTTCATTTTTAGCGCAGTTTTCATAAATATATTTAGCAATTGGAGTAGAGCCTACAAAACTTATCGCAGAAACATCTTTGTGTTTAATTAAAGCATCAACAGACTCTTTGTCACCGTTAACGACATTAAATACGCCTTTTGGTAGTCCTGCTTCTATAAGTAGTTCTGCTAATCTTATTGCACACGTTGGGTCTTTCTCAGAAGGTTTTAAAATAAATGTGTTTCCACAAGCTATTGCGACTGGAAACATCCACATTGGAACCATTGCAGGAAAATTAAAAGGTGTGATTCCAGCGCAGACTCCTAGAGGTTGCCTTAACGACCAGCTATCGACATCAGTGCCAACATTTTCAGTAAATTCTCCTTTTAACAGGTGAGGAATGCCACAAGCAAACTCAACTACTTCTAATCCTCTGGTTAATTCACCTTTTGCATCATCAAAAACTTTGCCGTGTTCAGAAACTATAATTTTAGTTAATTCTTCAGAATTCTTTTCTATTAGCTCTTTAAATTTAAACATTACTCTTGCTCTTTGAAGTGGTGATCTGTTTGACCAAGAAACAAAAGTTTTCTTTGCTACCTGAACAGCCATATCTACATCTTTTACTGAAGCTAATTTTACCTCTGCTGTTTGTTCACCCGTGGCTGGATTAAAAGCTTTAGAAGTTCTTTTAGATTCTCCTGAGAACTTTGTTCCATTTACAAAATGTTCGATAGTATTCATAGGCATATTGCATTAGTTAAGCTTTTAACTTGTTGCAAGCATTTTTTTAATTGATCCAATAGCTTTTGCTGGATTTAAGCCCTTAGGGCATGAGTTGGTACAATTCATGATAGTATGACATCTATAAAGTTTTAACTCATCAGCAACTTTTTTTAATCTTTCTTTTTTTTCTTCATCTCTACTATCGTTGATCCATCTATAGGCCTGAAGTAATACCGCTGGACCTAAATATTTATCGCCGTTCCACCAGTAACTAGGGCAAGAGGTAGAACAACACGCACAAAGTATACATTCATAATAACCATCAAGTTTTGATCTATCATTTTGTGTTTGTAGTAACTCTTGTTTTTCTTTGCCAGTTTGGTCTGTTTTTAACCAGGGTTGAATAGACTCATATTGTTTGTACAGTCCGCTTAGATCACCGATTAAATCTTTTATTACCTTCAGATGTGGAAGAGGATATATATTTAATTCTCCTTTAATATCTGTATGAGATTTAATGCAAGATAAAGTATTTACACCGTCCACATTCATAGCACAAGATCCACATACTCCATGAGCACAAGACCTTCTAAAGGTTAAAGTAGAGTCAATCTCATTTTTAATTTTAAATAAAATATCTAAAACTTTTGGTCCACAATTATCCATGTCCACTTCAAATGTGTCAATTCTGGGATTGGTTTCATCAGACGGATCCCATCTATAAATGTTTACTTTTTTTAAATTAGAGGAATTTTTTTTATCTTTATAATATTTACCTTTGAGAATCTTAGAGTTCTGCGGCAAATTAAATTGCACCATTTTTAATAAATTCTTTCTTTAGGTGGAAAATATTGAACATCATTACTAAGTGTTCTTGCGTGAACATCTCTATACTTAATTGTAACTTTATCACCATCCTGCCAAGCTAAAGTATGTTTCATGAAATTTTTATCGTCACGTTTTGTAAAATCTTCTCTTGCATGAGCTCCCCTGCTTTCTTTCCGGTTATAAGCTGAGTCCATGGTAGTTAAAGCCTGACCAATTAAATTATCAAATTCTAAAGTCTCAACTAAGTCAGTATTAAATATTAAAGACTTATCACCTACAGATAGATCTTTCATGCCTTCTAAAGGTTTTCTAATTTGATTTACTCCTTCTTGTAAAGTTTTATCCGTTCTAAATACAGCGCATTTAGTTTGCATAGTTTTTTGCATTGATGCTCTTAAATCAGCAGTTCTTGTCCCACCATTTGAATTTCTAATCTTATCAAATCTATTTAAACACTTATCTGTTTCACTTTGAGAAACTTCTTCATGGGGCATACCTGGCTTAATAAGCTCAGCTGCTCTTTTAGCTGCAGCTCTACCAAAAACTACTAGATCGATTAATGAATTTGAACCTAATCTATTTGCGCCATGTACAGACACACATGCCGCTTCTCCTATAGCCATCAGACCTGGGACAGTTTTTTCAGAACCGTTGAGGGTTAAAACTTCTGCTTTATAATTAGTTGGAATACCTCCCATATTATAATGAACAGTAGGAACGACAGGTATTGGTTGTTTACTAACATCTATATTTGCAAAAGTTTTTGCCGCTTCTGATATTCCTGGAAGTCTTTCATCAATTACTTTTTGGTCTAAATGATCTAAATGTAAATATATATGATCTTTTTCTTTTCCTGCGCCACGTCCTTCATTTATCTCTACTTCCATTGACCTGCTTACAACATCTCTTGAAGCTAAATCTTTTGCATTAGGAGCATACCTCTCCATAAATCTTTCGCCTTCACTATTAACTAAAAATCCACCTTCACCTCTAACTCCTTCTGTAATTAAAGTACCTACACCATAAATTCCTGTTGGATGAAATTGAACAAACTCCATATCTTGCAGTGGAAGTCCAGCTCTTAAAACCATTGCATTTCCATCACCAGTACATGTGTGTGCTGATGTTGCAGAATAATAAACTTTACCATATCCGCCAGTGGCAATTATAGTTGAATGAGCTCTAAACCTATGAATTGTTCCATCGTTTAAATTCCAAGCTATTAACCCTTTACATTCACCATCTTTCATTAACAAATCTAATGCAAAATATTCTATAAAAAATTCTGTGTTGTGCTTAAGTGCTTGTCCATAAAGCGTGTGAAGAATTGCATGTCCAGTTCTATCAGCTGCTGCACAAGTTCTCTGAACTACTCCATTGCCATAATTTTTTGTCATTCCCCCAAAGGGTCTTTGATAAATTTTTCCATCTTCTGTTCTACTGAATGGAACTCCATATTTTTCTAATTCAATAACTGCTGCAGGAGCTTCTTTGCAAAGATACTCTATGCTATCTTGATCACCCAACCAGTCAGCACCTTTAACTGTGTCATACATATGCCAACGCCAGTCATCTTCACCCATATTTCCTAACGATGCTGATATACCTCCTTGTGCTGCAGATGTGTGACTTCTTGTTGGAAAAACTTTTGAAATACATGCTGTCTTTAGGCCGGCTTCACTTAACCCAACAGCTGCTCTCAGACCAGAACCACCAGCTCCAAGCACTATTACATCGTATTCATGGTCTATTATTTTATATGAACTCATTAGTTTAAATTAAATATTACAATAATTGTGATTAATGGCATTATTATAGCAAAAATATTAAGTACTTTGTTTGCGGCATTTTTGATTTTTTCGTCTTGAATATAGTCTTCAAACACCTCGCTAATGCTCAAAGCAGAAAAAAAGTAAGCAAATACAAGCATTAAGGAGACTAAAACTTTCGATGTTTGAGCGGTAAAAAAATTAACAACTTCAATATAATCTTTATCAAAAATTGATACTAGGTTTAGGATAAACCAAATCATTAAAGGTACTAGAAT
>Ga0115001_10003016_pt1 | contig 12783 bp, 13 predicted proteins | sample ArcticOcean_MG_C_12_FD_89869 | JGI IMG/M metagenome (GOLD analysis project Ga0115001, IMG submission 89869) | Marine microbial communities from western Arctic Ocean - ArcticOcean_MG_CB8_130 | ecosystem: Environmental > Aquatic > Marine > Oceanic | place: Arctic Ocean: Canada Basin | collected... | reverse complement strand
TTCTTTTAGCTTTAGGTTTTATTTTCTTAGAAACCTTTCTTTTAGCTTTAGGTTTTATTTTCTTAGAAACCTTTCTTTTAGCTTTAGGTTTTATTTTCTTTTTTTTTGGCATGAGTATCCTTAAATATTACCCATCTTATATAAAATTTTCCAGCTTTTAGAATCTATTGGCATAACAGACAGTCTACTCTGTTTTATAAGTGATAAATGGCTAAGAATCTTAATTTTTTTTACCTCATCTAGTGTAATACTTTTTTTTAACTTTTCTTTAAATTTCACTTGAACAGCTACAAAACGACCATCTTTGTCAGTTTTATCTATAAATGATTCTTTTATTACTTCAACAACACCCACAATTTCTTTTCCAATATTTGAATGATAAAAAAAGCAAAGATCTCCTTTTTGCATATTCCTTAAATTTTTTGCCGCTTGATAATTTCTCACTCCATCCCATGGAGCTCCTTTAACACCAGCTTTTTTTTGTTGATCAATTGACCAAACATTAGGCTCTGATTTCATTAACCAGTAGTTCATCTAATTTTTTCTCCAATGTTTTTTATTAATTTGAACATAGCATTTTTATAATACGACATTTTTATTAAAAAAATTAAATATTCAAAGTCTTAATAGTTTTCTTTTAATAAATCTCGCTATCCTATCAAAATTAAATAAAAGAGCATTAATTAATAAACCATTTTTAAAGCTTCCTTTATTTTTTTTTCTTATAATTCTATCTTCCCAGTTTTGATTAAATGAATTTTTTATACGTCCATCCTCATCCATAGACTTAAAAACTTCATGCATTCCATCATTTAATGATATTTTAGATTTAAATTCTGGCAAAATTTTTAATAATTTTTCAGAGCTATAATATGCATCATGCGAAGTGGTGTCTTGACAGAGCCCAAACCTTGGAATTTTAAATTTTGCTAAATCCTTAAAAGAAACTTCTATAAGCTCCACTTTTTTCCCAATTACATTCATAGCCTCAATATGATATTCTTTCCATGTATGTGGTTTTTTATGTACAACGTTGTAAACTTCACCAAAACATTCTTCTCTCCCAAGCAAAGATACAAAAATATATGCAGCATCATCAGCATGCATAAATTGACACCTTGCACCACCATCATCACAAATCAAAATTGGTTTACCTTTACGTATACGATCAATCCATGAAGGATCAGTGGATATTTGTCTATATAAACCTAATTTTGGTCCATATGTTAATGAGGGTCTTAATATAGTTATAGGAAATTTATTTTTTTCATAAGCATCTTTAAAAAAAAATTCTGCATCAACTTTATTTAAAGCATATCTGGTAATTGGTTTTAATAAAAAATCTTCTTTTTTTGGATAAGAACTATATTCCACTCCATAAACACTTGCTGAAGAACAAAAAATTAAATGTTTTACTCCATTAAATGCACGGATAGTACTAGAGGCCTGATCTGCATTCATACAAACCATATCAATCGCATAATCGAAAGATTGATCTTGCATAGTTTTTTCATAAAATTTTTGATTATTTCGGTCTCCAATAATTTGATGAACTCCCCTAGGAACTTTGCCACTCAAACCTCTATTAAAGCAATAAACATCATGGCCACGTTTAACTAATTGGGAAACTATACTAGTACTAATATTTCCTGTTCCACCAATTACACAAATTTTCATAAATTGTTATAACTTAATTAAATACATTGTTCTTATACAGCATTAAAATTTGTTAAATAGGCTGCAAAATTATCTAATATCAATATTAGGTAAGGGAAATATAAGTTTTGTACCTTTTAATCTAATTTTTTTTTCTCTTTTTAAGATCTCATCTTTAAAGTGCCAGGGTAACACAAGATAGTAGTCAGGATTTTTCTCTCTTGAATACTTTTCACTTTTAATGGGTAATTTTGTGCCTGGAGTATAGCACCCATCTTTCAGAGGATTCCTATCAGCAATACAATCTAAATGATTTTTGTCAATATTAAAAAATTGCAATAATACGTTTCCTTTTGTAGAGGCTCCGTATCCATGAATAGTTTTTCCTTGTTTCTTAATATCATTTATTTTTTTATTTAATTTTTTTTTAATATCAATTATTTTTTTAAAAAATTGTTTGTATGTATTTTTATTTTCTAGTTTGAACTTTAGTTCATATTTAATTATTTTTTTAATTTTATTTTCATTTACTTTATAGCTTGTATCTTTATGACAAATGTAAAATCGAGTACTTCCACCATTTATTTGATTTTTTTTAATATTTAAAATTTTAAGATTATTTTTTTTTACCATCTTAAGAATTATTTTTGTTGAATAATAACCCAGATGTTCATGACAAATTGTATCAAAAAGATTGTTTTTGATAATAGATAATAGGTCTTGGAATTCTAAAATAAAAATACCTTTTTTTTCATCAATTATTTCACTTACTTCTTTTAAAAATTGATTAGGGTTTTTTAGGTCATAAAACACCGCTAATGCAGTAATAGTTTTAAATTTATTATTTTTGATTACTTTGATAAGCTTTTTTTTTGAAAAAAAATCACTAATCTTAAAATCAATATTTTTATAAAACTTTCTATATTTGTTGATAGTTGGGTCTATGCCAACACGAGTTAAGTTTTTTTGATAAGAATTTAATAATGTTGCATCATTGCTTGCAATATCTAAAACAAAATCACCTTTATTTAAAAAATGTTTTTTTAAAGTGAGTTCATTGACTATACTTTTAACATGACTTGTCATTGTGTGATTAATTCCGGTACGATAGCCATAATTATCATCATACATATAATTAAGGTCAAATTCTTTGCTTACCTGGACTAACTTGCATTTATTGCAAATCACAAGTTTTATCTCAGATTTTGGAATATTTGTTTTTCTATTATTTGGAAATTTGCCCGTATAACTTAACTTTCCAAAAGAAAATAGATCTGAAAAATCTTTTTTTTGTTTACAGTTTCTGCAGCTTAAAGATTTCATAGTTTTGTTTATTAATACTAAATTTCAATTATCAAATACAATAATTTAAAAAACAAGTATATTGTTTTTTATTGCTTATTTTAATTGTCTAATCTTAGATTTATTAGTACTTCAATACTGTAATTAAAAAAGAAATAAAATTGAAAAAAGTACTCATCACTGGAGCGTTAGGACAAGATGGTGTAATTTTGTCTAGAATCTTTCAAAAGAAAAACTTTAAAGTGTACGGCTTTATTGAAAAAAAAAAAAAAATCAAGATTTCAAAAGTAAAATATAATTTTAACAATTTAACATCTCAAAAAAAAATAAGAAATCATCTTAAAATAATAAAACCTAATATAATTATACATTTAGCTTCTAAAAATGAAACATATGAAACAAGAAAAACTGAAAAAAATTACAAAGTAAATTATTTAAAAAATTTGAAATGTACTAGCAATCTTTTAACCTCGATTATAAAACTTGATTTGAAAACAAAATTAATTTTTGCTGGATCATCTTTAATGTTTAAAAATTCAAATAAAAAAGTTTCAGAAAAAACTGCTCTTAAATCGAATGATTATTATGGTAATTATAAAATTGATGTTCACAAAATGATTATGAGAATGAAAAAAAACAAAAAAATAGATGCCTCAACAGCAATTCTATTTAATCACGATTCTGTATTTCGAAACAAAAAATTTTTATTACCAAGACTTGTTAAATCTTTCATAAATAAAGATTTGAAATTTATTAAAGATATATACAAGCTTAATATTAATGGAGATTTTTCTCACGCAGAAGACATCTGTAATGGAATTTATAAGTTATCAATTACAAAAAAAAAAATCGATATGTTAATTCTATCTAGTGGCAAAAGATTTTATATTAATAAAATTATAAATTATTTAGAAAAATATTTTCAATATAATATTAAAAAAACATATTCAGATAAAAATTTAAATTATAGAATAGTTGGGTCTAATAAACTTGCAAAAAAACTAATAAATTACAAAACACTTAAATCACCGGTTAATGCTTGTAAAGAGATCTTAGAAAATTATTTATAAATACTTGTTTGATTTTTAATTTTATTAAAAAATTCAAAATACTTAGACGAGATTTTGTCTTGGGACAAATTATCATTAAAAAAACTTTTGGCTAAACCTACCTTTATATTAATATCATTTATATTTTTTTCAAAATTAATTAATTCGTTAACTAAATTTTCTGGATTCTCAATATCAATTTGATTAACATATTTTTGGAGAGAAACGTCCAATAAATCTTTAGTATAAAAAATTGGTTTTTCAAAATAAAATGCTTCGTATAATGGTAAAGAAGAGTATCCCACTAAAGATGGCATAACCACACCTTTGCATTTTGCATATAGATTCTTTATATCTTCGTCGTTCAAATATTCAAAAAAAGTTATTTGATTACCTAAATCAAATTCATTCATCTTATTAACTAAAAAATTAAAATTGTTTTTTTTATGCCCAGTAAATACAAATTGAACAGACAAATTATGGTTTTTTTTTAACATTTGTAATGCCTGTAAAATATAATAATGATTTTTATGTGACCAATATTGAGCTGGATAAAAAAAATATTCTTTATTTTTTTTAATATAATCAACAATCTCGTTAGAGTTTTGGGCCTCTCTTTTATTTCCTAATTCAGTTATGCTTGTTGTAAGGGGAATCACATTAATCTTCTCCTCAAAACAATTATAATACTTAATTAAATCTCTACCTTTTTTCTGAGTATCCACAATTAATGAAAGAGATTTTTTTATATTTGTATCTAAAAGTTCTTCTCTAAAATCAAAGTCAGACCACCCCTTATATTCAGGAAGATCGGGTCTCGATAAATGATGAAACTCATAGATATAGGTAACGTAATCAATATTACTACAAAATAATGACAATCTTGAGCACCCTAAAAAAAATATCAAGTCAATTTGATTTTTTGTCAGAAATCTTTCAAATCTACTTTTGATATTAAATTTTTTCAGTAGTGATTTAATTAATTTAGATGAGTAAAATAAAAAAAACAACTGGTCTATAAAATTTATTTCATAAAAAATTTTTTTATCATCAGTTATTTTTAATACTTGTTTTTTAGAGTTAATTGTCAGAAGTTTAAATTTAAAATCTTTAAATTTAGATAAGATTTTAAAAATTTTTTTAGACTGATGATAAGAACCACCTCCCTTTCTATCAAATTCACCTATAATTCCAATTGTCATATTAATTATCTATATCAATTTTTTAAAAAAGTTTTTTTTATAAATTTTCTAATAATTTTGGGAAAAAACATGTAAATAATTCTTGGAAATTTATATAAAATGTAAGAAACAAAAATTTCATTTAAAAATATTTTCATGGGTAATCTTCTTAGATTTGTATTTGGGTATGTTCTAGATTCAGTGGGCAATCCAAACCCAAAATATTTTAAAGTCTTATTATCTAATTTATCAAAATAAGAGGGGTTAATCAATGATGGTTCTGCAGATGATAAGTTTTCATCGATTTGTAAGAAAAGACTTTTTCTTACAAAATTTTTATTATTGATAACTGGTTTTGCTCTGTGTATACCATACGAGTTATAAATTATTAAATCACCCTTTTTGCCTTTGTAAGAAACTAAATCTTTTTGAAATTCATCTAAAATTTGATTATCACTATATACGTTGTAAGCCTCAACATTTGAAATTTTGTGTGAACCATTAATAAATTGAAATTCCCCATCTTGCACATCATTTAAATAAATAATAAATATTATTCCTGGAATCTCTTTGAACTCATTTCCAACTTTTTTGGCAAGTTTATTATCAGTATGCCATTCCATTTTATGATTAAAAAATGTCTCATAATATCTGTAAGATTTTAATCGATAATCATTTTCAAAAAAATTGTCACAAATATTTATTATCCCTGGACTTGTAGACAAACTATAAAACGATTTTGAACACCCCAATAAATGCTTAACATAATATTGTTTTTCCGTATAAACACCAGACGACCAATTTGCGTTAACAGAAAATTTATTATTATCTATTTCAGTTAAAAGTTTATTTAAAAAATTTTCATTAACAGCATTTTTAAAAGAAAATATTCCATCTTCTTTCAAAGCTTGGAGTATTTTCTGGCTCTCGGTGTTAATAAATTCACTGTTAAAAATATCTGTATTTTCCATATTAATGATTATTTATAGCTAAATTAGTTTTACAATAAATATCTATTATAATTTCACTATTTTTTTTTGAATCAATGTAACCCAAAACATCTTTGTAATGCTTATTTTCAAAAATTGCTGATCCATAATTATTTATTATTGTCCATTCTGAGTAACCAATCTCGTATAATTTTTTGATTAATTCAATATATTCTGTTTTGTTAAGACTCATATATTCAAAAAATAAACTAGGTTTATTTTTTTTAATCTCATTCATTGCAGATAATAAAACATTGTAATCGTAACCATCTACGTCAACTTTTATCAATTTGATATTTTGTATATTTCCGTCAATAATTATTTTGTCTAAACTTTTTGTTTCTAAACCATCAGGTGATTCAACTAAAAATTTTGATCCTAAATTGGATTTTTGAGTAAGATTCCCTTTTAAATTGTTACCAACTAACTCATTAATTAAAGTAACTCTATCTTGAATGTCTTTTTCTAATAATCCTTTATTTTTTTTTAAATATTTAAAAAAATACTGATCTGCTTCAATCGAGAAATAATTAGGTTTTGAATTCGTATCAATAAATCTAAAAAGAGTATCACCAACATTTGCTCCAATATCTATTATAGATTCATTTGAACTCATCTCTTTCACTAATTTTGGAAGAAAATTATCATAATCTTTGTATAAAGAAGTCCACATAGAAAGAGGATGCTCAGGTGGTAAAACCATTATTCTTGATCCTATTTTTATTTTTTGATCAATTTTAAAAAAAATTCTTACACTTTTGAGCAATCCATATTTAAAGTAGAAAAATATTTTCTTAATTTTTCTGAAAGATAAAATTTTTTTGATCATTTTTTAAATATTATTATAGAGAGAATTTTAAGTTAAATTTAATATTATATCATTTTTTGAATATAAAATTTTTCCAGAACCAAAATGGATGTTTAGCAATATTCTTGATCTTTTTTTGGGTGATTTCCCTTTGTGCAATCCATAAGAATCAACAAAAAAAGCAGAACCTGATTTTCCATGAAATTCTTTAATTTTTTCATAATTTTGATAAATATTATTGTCATTGAAAACCCTGCATAGTTTATGTTGTTTTTTTTTAAACTTATGACTTTTTTCAACAAATATATGAGGTCCAGAGTCAGTGTCAATGTCTGTGAGATATATGTAAAATTTTAAAAATTTTGTAAAGTCATTATCCCAATGAAAAAATTGTGCATCGGAATATTTTTTTTTATCTGAGGTTTCAACTGGATTAGAAATAAAAAATGAAGCATTAATTGAAATGTGTTTAGGATTTAAATAATTTTTTACAATACTCAAAACTTCTTTAGATGTTAGAAAATCTTTAAGGATAGATTTTTTTTTAAGATCTAAATATCCACTGACTCTACTCACTTTATTTTGTTTTAGTCTTAGGAAATATTCGTCCAAATTTTCATCTTTCTTTTTTAAAATTTCAGTTAAAGGGTGATTTAATTTTTTTGAATCTAGATCTTTGCAATCTAGAACCATATCTAAAAGACCCATTTTAACGGCATGATTAACATTGTAAACATCAGAGTATCCCAGTCTATCTATTTGCTCAATTTCATTCGAAATTTTTAGTTCTTTCTCAATAAAAAATTCAGAATTTAATGTTTCATCTTTTAAATTAATTTTTTTAAAATTTCTAATAAAGTTAAATGAATAAAAAAATCGTATTATAAAGAGTTTGATAATTACAAATATTCCATTCAGTTCGACCAAATTAGCGTGTTTAGTAATTCTAACTGTATCTCTATAAGCATCTAAAAGCCTTCTAATATAATGAGATATTGTTTGAATCATCTTAATTTAATATGATCACACTATCATTTTTTTTGAGGGTAATTAAGTTTTATTATAAATTTATTTAAGAAATATTGATTTCATTAGCCAGCCTTGCATCTAATTGTTTCTCCAGTATTTGCTGATTTTTATAATAGTTGTCATTTCATTAAATGGTCGGTAGTAAATCTTTGAGTGTACAAAAAGAAAAAAAATGTTAAATACTGTGCAAAACATATGAGCCCTCGTGGTGAAATTGGTAGACACAACGGACTTAAAATCCGTGCCTTTTTGGAGTGCCAGTTCGAGTCTGGCCGAGGGCACCAGTAAATAGAATTTTAAAAAAAATGATTAAGAATTTTTTTGGAAGATGTGCAAAAAAGATTAGAAACTTTCTGAGGATAATTAAAAAACCCTTTATTAGAAAAGAAGATTTCTGGAAAAAAAACATTCCTGAAATGGACGAAGAAAATAAGAATCTCATAGAATTTATTGGAGAGCATTCAATGACTCCGATTACCAGAAGATGGGCTTTGATAAAATCTTTACATTATATTAATAAAAAAAAATTAGTTGGTGACATTGTGGAGTGTGGAATATGGAGGGGTGGAAACTTGTTTTTGGCAAAAAAAATTCAAGACAAATACCCTAAAGAATTGAAGAGAAAATTTTATGGGTTTGACACTTTTGAAGGAATGGCGGGACCCTCTGTTCATGATGGTACAAAAATCAATGAAACATATCAAAGTTTTCAAAATAGAAATGAACCTTGGGCAAAAGCCTCATTAGAGGATGTAAAAGATTCTAGTAAAAAATTTTTTTCAGATACAGGAGATTTTAATTTTATTAAAGGAATGGTTGAAGATACATTAAAAGAAAAAAAAAATTTACCTAATAAAATATCACTACTTAGATTAGATACCGATCTATACGAAAGCACAAAAATTGAGCTAAATATTCTTTATCCACTTTTAGTTGATAATGGTGTTTTAATTATTGATGATTATGGTGATTTTCCAGGCTGTAGAAAAGCCGTAGATGATTATTTTTCAGATAAAAATATTTTAATGACAAGTGTTGATAAGTCATGCAGAGTAATAGTGAAAAACTAATTTTGTATAAAAAATTTTATTAGATTTATGATAAAAATTAAAAGTTTATTAAAAAAAAAAAAAATCCAAATTATTTCAGATAAAAATAAAAGATCTCTAAAAATTAAATCACTTCTGTCTAATGAGATTAAAAAAGAACAACTAAATAAATCTAATATAGTTATAGTTATAGGTGGTGATGGCTTTATGCTTCAAACCTTAAAAAAACATAAAAATTCTTTAAAGTCTTTCTATGGAATTAATTCAGGAAACTATGGATTTTTAATGAACAAGTTTTCATCAAAAAATACAGTTAAAAAATTATCAAAAGCAAAGATGATCACTATATTTCCACTAGAAATGAGTGTTAAAAATAAAAATGGGATAATAAAAAAATACCTTGCTATTAATGAGGTGTCCATCCTAAGACAAAGTAGACAAGCAGCCTTCATCTCAATTGAAAATGGATCTAAACACATAATAAAAGAACTAATGTGTGATGGAGTTCTCGTATCTACCCCAGCAGGAAGTACCGCCTACAATCTCTCTGTGCATGGGCCAATTTTAAGCTTAAACTCAAAGAAATTGTCTATCGCTCCCATAAGCGCATTTAGACCCAGAAGATGGAGAGGTAAAATTGTTAGTGATAAATCAATTATAAAAATTAAAAATTTAAATTCTTTAAAAAGACCTATTAGTGCTGTTGCAGATAATCAGGAATTTAGAAATGCAAAAACTATTAACATTAAGACAAATAATAAAATTAAATTTAATTTACTTTTTGATAGTAATAGAAGTCTTCAAAAAAAAATTAAACTTGAGCAGATTAGAAAAGAAATCGATAGTTGATAGTCTTAATATAATTTAATTATAACATTTTAAGCCATAAAAAACTTTAAAAGTCATCCACGTTAAAATCTTACTCCAGCGCCTTTCAAAAAAGTGGCATTCTCATCTAAAGGCCACCTAGGTTTGGCTGGGTGATCTAATTCACTAAATTGACCTAATTTAAATTTTTCCAGCCCAACCATTGCAATCATTGCAGCATTGTCACCACATAGACTAATTGGAGGAAAGATCGGTTCAAAATCCTCTTCTTTACAAAGTTTAGTTAGCACCTCTCTAATTCTTTTGTTTGCAGCTACTCCACCCGCTACTACAAATTTATTTTTATTTGATTTATTCATTTTTTCAAACTCTTTGAAAGCAATTTTACTTTTCTTATATAGTATTTCTTCAATAGTTCTTTGAAAAGATGCGGCTAAATCATATTTTTCTTGATCAGTCTTAATTTGTTTTGAAATTTTTAGAACAGAAGTTTTTAATCCTGCAAAAGATAAATTGCATCCACCTCTATGAAAAATTGGTTTAGGTAAATTGTATTTTTTTGGATCACCTTTTTTTGCATATATTTCTATTTGAGGTCCACCAGGAAATTCTATACCTAGCAGTTTTGCAGTTTTATCAAAAGCCTCTCCAACAGCATCATCGATAGTTGTTCCTAATCGTTTATAATTTCCTAAACCACGAACGTTTAAAAATTGAGTGTGTCCTCCAGAAATTAAAAGTAGTAGGTAAGGGTATTTTAATTCAGAATTTAGTTTAGGACTTAATGCGTGACCCTCCAAATGATTAACGGCAATGAAAGGTTTATTAAGTGAAGAAGCCATGGCTTTTCCAAAGCTTAAGCCAACTGATAGACAAACTATAAGACCAGGTCCAGCAGTTGATGCTACAGCATCTATTTCTTCCATTTTTATTCCACTACCATCAATTGCTTTTTTTGTGATTGAATCTATTTTTTCTATGTGTGATCTTGCAGCAAGCTCAGGAACAACACCTCCAAATTCTTTATGAACATCAATCTGGCTTGAAACAATACTTGATAAAATTGTTGGAATACCTTGCTCATTTTCAGTTACAATAGAAGCGGCAGTTTCATCACAACTTGATTCAATTCCTAGTATTATTGGTTTTTTATTCATTAAATTTGTTTTTATTAATAACACAATCTCAATATAAGTATGAAATATAAAGTAAATAAATGAAAAATAAAAAAATTATTATAGGATCAAGAGGAAGTAAATTAGCGCTAATCTACGCTGAAAAAGCTAGAGAAAAAATTCTAAGATATGCAAAAGATTTTGGAATTGAAGAAGTAATCATTAAAAAGATAGTAACTAAGGGTGATCAGGTTAATGATAAAAGATTATCTGAAGTAGGTGGTAAGGGGCTTTTTTCTCAGACTATAGAAGCAGAATTACTAGTCAATAAAATAGATATAGCCGTTCACGCATTAAAAGACATGCCTTCTAAAGAAACTAAAGGATTATTAACAAATTGTTTTTTGGAAAGAAATGACCCAAGAGAAATTTTAATTAGCAGAGACAATAAAAATTTAAAAGATTTGGCTTCAAATTCAATTATTGGAACCTCTTCATACAGAAGAGAGTTTCAAATAAAAAAAATAAGAAAAGATCTTAAGTACAAATTAATAAGAGGAAATGTTGATACAAGAATAAAAAAACTTAATGATAATTTATATGATGCAATCATACTATCTTATGCTGGAATTAGTTGTTTGGGTTTGAGACAAAATATATCTCAAACTTTTTCTACTACTGAAATAATCCCCTGTGCAGGGCAAGGTGTAATCGCTCTACAATGCAGAAATAATGATAAAGAATTAATTGAATTATTAAAAAAAGTTGATCACAAATCGACACACAATTCTATAAAAGCTGAAAGAAATGTTCTAAAGGTTTTGGAGGGAGATTGTGAAACGGCGATAGGAGTATTTGCTAGCATTAATGATGATAAAATTAATCTTGAGGCTGAGCTTTTTTCGCTGGATGGTAGTAAAAGGTTCTACTTAAAAGCATCTGAAAATATAGATAAAGCTAATGAACTAGGAATAGAAATGGGAAAATCTCTTAAAAAGATATCTAATAATTCTTATAAAAAATAATATGCATATATTGTTCACAAGACCATTAGAAGATTGCCACGAAATGATGCTAAAGTTTCAATCACTTGGTCACGAAGTTTCTCACTTACCACTAATTAATATTGAAGGATTAAAATATGAGCATTTAAACTATTCCAAGTTTAGAGGGATTGTTTTTACAAGCACCAATGCAGTTAAATTTTTAGATTTAAAAAGTATTGATAAAAAAATAGAATGTTTTTGTGTAGGAAGTGCTACTGAAAAAAAAGTTAGAAGTAGTGGTTTTCAAAATGTTTTTGCTGCTGATGGAAATGTGGGTAATTTAAAAGAATTGATATTACAAAACCTTAATCCTTCTGAAGGAAAGCTACTTTATATTAGTGGAGAAACTATTTCTATTAATTTAGATCAGGATCTAATTTTAAATGGTTACACTATAGAACGAGTAATTAACTATAGAGCCAACCCAATTGAAAAGTATGATGAAGACTTTATTGAAAAACTAAAACTAAAAATGCCAGAAATCACTTATATCTACTCACAAAATAGTGCCATTAATTTTTTAAAAATGATTAAAAATTATCAGCTAGAAACCTTATGGATGAGTACTAATTTAATGTGTATTGGTGAAAAAACCTCTTCAATTCTCAATGAAATTAAGTGGAAAAAAATTTTTCTTTTTAACCCTGGAGAAGAAGAATTTTTGCTATATAAAATTTAATTATGGACATATTTAGTAATTTTAGTGACTTGTTTATTTCTGTTTGGTCTAA
>Ga0115001_10003014_pt1 | contig 12791 bp, 11 predicted proteins | sample ArcticOcean_MG_C_12_FD_89869 | JGI IMG/M metagenome (GOLD analysis project Ga0115001, IMG submission 89869) | Marine microbial communities from western Arctic Ocean - ArcticOcean_MG_CB8_130 | ecosystem: Environmental > Aquatic > Marine > Oceanic | place: Arctic Ocean: Canada Basin | collected... | reverse complement strand
GCTAACTCGAAGAATACGTTCCTGATGAACTATGCTTTCTGGGCAGATTATAAGGACGATATCGAGTCTAAGTTCCAAGCTTGGCTTGCTCAATAGAACACTTAAAATTGAAAAGGGCCTTTTGGCCCTTTTCTTAATTTGTTTGGCTATTTTAGACGTTAAGCAGACTATGGGGGCAATATGAGCTATACTGACGACAACGGCCCGATGATGACTGTGGATGGAAAACCTCTTAAAAGAAGCTTGGCAATAGCGTTACGGCGGCAAAAAATTCGGGCGCTGCTCCTAATATCGCCGCTGCTTATATTTGTTTTAATCACTTTTCTATTTCCTATAGCATCTATGCTTTTTCGCTCGGTTGAAAATGACATTGTTGCGGAAATATTGCCCGAGACTGTTGTCGCCTTAAGTGACTGGGATGCTCAGTCGGGTGAATTGCCTGGTGAAATTGTGTATTCTGCTTTCGCAGGAGACATTCAGCGAGCAGCAAAAGCAAAGGATCATACTCGGGTTGGTTTGCGTTTAAATTATGAAAAATCTGGCATGGCGTCGCTTTTTAAAAAAACAGCCCGCAAGGCAAAAAAATGGGATCTTGAGGCGGATACACCGTTTAAAAACAAGCTTATAGAGACACATAAGGGTTGGGCCGATATCGCAGTCTGGCAAACTCTTAAAACTCACAGTTCGCGCTATACCAGCGGATATTTTTTAAACTCAATCGATATGCGCAAGACGGTTTCTGGGCCTGAATTTCAACCTGAAGACAGACAGATTTTAGTGACACTTTTCAAGCGAACGCTGATTATATCCTTGGTAATAACAATATCCTGTATTTTATTGGGTTATCCGGTGGCATGGCTTCTAGCCAACTTACCAATGCGACAGGCAAACTTGTTGATGATTTTGGTCCTCTTACCGTTCTGGACCTCTTTGCTCGTTCGTACGTCTGCATGGAAAGTAATGTTGCAACAGCAGGGAGTTATCAATGACCTTTTGGTGGCACTAGGTATGATTGAAGAAACTGGCCGTTTGGCTTTGATTAATAATCAGTTAGGCACTGTCATTGCGATGACACATATTTTGTTGCCGTTTATGATACTGCCGATGTATTCTGTTATGCAGTCGATCCCGCCGACCTATCTGCGGGCAGCAAAATCTCTCGGTGCCACTAATTGGACAGCGTTTTGGCGGGTTTATTTTCCACAATCAGTACCAGGAATTGGGGCTGGATCTATCTTAGTTTTCATACTTTCAATCGGCTACTATATCACACCAGAAATTGTAGGTGGCAATAAGGGCGTCTTTATTTCAAATCGAATAGCTTACCATATTTTTCAATCAATGAATTGGGGCTTGGCCGCTGCACTCGGTACAATTTTGCTTGTAGCTGTATTAACTCTCTATTGGGCTTATGATAAAATTGTTGGAATAGATAACGTAAAGCTGGGGGGCTAATATAATGGCTATATTTCATCAGGTATTGCGGCGCCCTGTGTCTTTCGTATTGCCTATGATGGGGCTTATGGGAGGCTTTGTTGGTGTATTTTTTGGGCCTACATTCGGATCGGCTCTAGTTGGGCTTACTCTTGTTTCAACAGTCTCTGTGTTTCTTGCCTACCTGATTATTTCAACTCAGTATTTGAGTCAAAAAGTTATTCGTCTAATTTTGCCCGTACCTTTAGCTATTTTAGGTTTGATATTTTTGGGTCCAATTAGTGGATTTTTTGGTGCGCTGTATGGGTGGTTTTTTGGATGGTTTTTCTATTGGATTTACGAAGGTGGTTACCGCGCAAAATTACATCCCTACCTTACCTCTGGACAGGTCTTATGGCATTATAGTTTTAGGGTAATCTGCGGGCTGATCTTTACTTTCTTGATTACGCCCATTCTCGTGGTGATGCCTTTGTCTTTCAACGCTCAGGATTTTTTTACTTTCACCCCTGAAATGTTGCGTCTGGACCCTGTAGGTTATTCTCTCAAGCACTATCAGGATTTTTTTAACAACGGCGATTGGCAACGTTCGTTTTGGAATTCACTAATAATTGCTCCATTTGCGACGATTATTTCGGTTTCGCTTGGAACGCTCGCCGCTATTGGACTCAGTCAAAGCCATGTGCCAGCCAAGCGGGCAATTATGGCGATCCTTATTTCGCCTATGATAGTGCCTCTGATTATTTCGGCGATGGGTATGTTCTTCTTCTACTCGACCATGGGTAATTTTATGGAGAATACCTTAGGGCTTGATAAAAACTTGGTTGGCTACGTCAAAGTAATTCTGGCACACGCAGTTTTGGGCATTCCTTTTGTCATTATAACAGTTACAGCAACGCTCGTTGGTTTTGACAAATCCCTTACGCGCGCTGCAGCTAACATGGGTGCAGGTCCGGTAAAAACCTTTTTCAAGGTTCAAATGCCGTTAATTATGCCTGGTGTGATCTCTGGCGGGTTGTTTGCGTTCATCACCTCGTTTGATGAAGTTGTCGTTGTGATGTTTATTGGCTCCGCCAGCCAAAAAACGCTTCCTTGGCAAATGTTTATAGGTTTGCGTGAGCAGATCAGTCCGACTATTTTGGCTGTAGCTACTATATTGGTTGGTATTTCTGTTTTGTTGCTTATGACACTTGAGTTGCTACGAAGGCGATCAGAGAGGCTGCGCGGGCTGAGCCCGGCTTAAGCGAGCTAGAATGCAAATATGAAGTGTCGCTAGAACAACTTTAATGCTGCTATAAACACAAAAATTGGACGGTATCTCAGCCTAGCTATTTTAGTTTGATCCACCCAGGCCTAGCGAGGACGCGTGTTTATTCGTTAAAATTGGCCCATATTTGATTTATTTTTTAAATCACAAATATTTAATTTCTATCGGTTGTTTGCGGATCCTATGGCACGAGCTGAGACATCAGAAGTTCTTATTGATATTAAATGCTGTACGAACACTACTGGTGTCGAATCTAGCTCTTTGGACTCAATCAAAAGTTATGGTTAAACCGCTATTTATCAAAAGCCTAGCCAGCAGATTTTTACTGGGCCATTGCTCCTGTTGGGTTGCGCCAGATTTTTTGGTATAACTTTTGGTAGCCTCAAAACATTTGATGCAAGTTCTTATTAGCGCTGGCATATTCTTAATATAGGCTACATCTTTCCAAATACTTGTGGCACAAAGTGGAGGGTTAGTCCGCAACGCCTGCCGGATTGTCCACATCGCGCCCCATAGCCGCTAGATCTGAATACCTATCTCCAATCCGGTGATGTGGACGACCGCGGGTCGCGGCGCCCAGAGCAACAACTAATTCGTCAACTCCCGGTGCGTCATAAATTGAAAACTGTACTGTCAGGTAGTGTGAGCGACGTCCCGTATCATGTTTATCCATTAGAGGGATTTGAATTTGTGTGTTTGCTGGACCACGGGTGTTGGTAAAGCCAAGGTAACTTTTGGCGCCAACCGCTTCACGGTAGAAATTGCCAAACTGTAATGTGTGGATCAGAGCGGAAGCATGCTCAACTTCGCAGCTGGTGCCGGCTATACAGGCCTTTCCATAGGCCTCAATGGCATCGCCTGATCCTGCCAGTTTAATCAGGCGATCCGACAGAAGCTCACCTAAAAATGGAGCCATTCGCTTAATCTCAGGTGATAAATCCTCAACAAACTCTCGGCCCGCCCAAGGGTTTTTTACTACAGCCGCTACCCCAATCATGCGTAAAACTGGATCCGACTTACGCCCTCCCTCACTATGAATTTGTTCGTCAAAAGTAATAACTTTTCGCAATTCGGGAAGCATGATTTTTCTCCTGCTAAATTTTATAGTTTCGGTGCGTTGTGAAGGGATTTGCAATACCTGCAGCCTTAGTTTCGTGATTAATACCAAAATACGTACCATTATAATAGCCAAGAGCCGTACCCTTACTTACCGCAAAGTTCAGGACTTCCCCCATTAAGATTAGATGATCGCCTCCATCCACCAAACGGTGTCGTGCACAACTGAAATTAGCCACAGTATCTTCAATCAGCGGTATGTTCTGTGCATTAGCGTGCCATTTAGTGATCTCGAACTTTTCGATTGATTGTGAAGCAAACAGACTGGAAATCTCTTTTTGGTCGCTGGCAAGAATATTGACTGCAAAATGCTCTGCTTTCTCAAAGGTGTTACACGATAGGGCTTCCTTGGAGATGCAAACTAACAACAACGGTGGGTCAAGTGAGACAGAGGTAAAGGAGTTAGCAGTAAATCCGCGTGGTTTTCCGTCTGGTTGGCATGTTGTCACGATGGTCACGCCTGTGGCAAAACTGCCAAATGCGTTGCGCAGTTCGTGCTTGCCTTCTTGGTCTATTTTTTTAACCGTAGAAAGTTTTGCTAGCAGATGGTCATCTGCGCCCAGAGCTGGTGGGGAGGCAAGTGGGCCGTGACCATGCGCCCCAAATCGCAGTGGATTAGCCGCGACAGTCCATGGCTTCTGATGTGGTGATGGCCCCTGAATCTGAGCCATCATGCCCCGTGAAATCACATGAGGATCTCGAATGATGTCGGCGATGTTGTTCAGTGGGCCGTAGGGCACCTCACCACCCAATGTGGCCGTCAGTTTGTCTTTGCTATGCAAACTGCACCAGTTGGCTACTATAGCGTTTAGTTCAGTCGAATTGGTTGCCCGGGCCGCACGGGTTGCAAAGCGCGGATCGCTAACCAGATCATCCCGGCCCATAAGTGTGGCCAATCGTTGCCAAAAAGCATCATCAACAATACCAAGCGCAACGTGTCCGTCCTTGGCTGGAAACAACCCGAAGGGGGCGAGGAATGGATGGCTATTGCCCTCCGGGCCTGGCACGGTACCGGTCATATCGTGAAGGTAAACCATTCGTTCGCAAAGCGAAATCATCGCATCATACATGGCGACATCTACGAATTGACCTTTGCCCGTCGCCTCAGCCTCGCGCAAAGCTGCCATAATGCCAAAGGCCATCATCATACCTGCAAAAATATCTCCAACGCCTGGACCAGTTTTGGTTGGGGTATTGCATCTGGGCCGGTCATCGCGATCAGGCCGCCCATTGCCTGAGCCACAACATCATAAGATGGCCACTCACCATACGGGCTAGTACCACTTCGTGGATCGCCAAAACCACGTATGGCGGCATAAACTAGTTTAGGGTTCTTCGCCGCAAGAGATTCGTATGCTAGGTCCAAACGCTCCATTACTCCGGGCCGGAAGTTTTCGACGATCACGTCTGCATGCACTGCAAGTTTACAAAAACTTGCGTGGCCTTCTGGTGATTTTAAATCCAGCTGGATACTTTTCTTGCCACGGTTGAGGCTGACAAAGTAGCCGGCCCAATCATGGTTGGGATCGTCACCTCGGAAGGGCCCGTTGCCGCGACTTGTGTCGCCGCTGCCGCCTTCAATCTTGATCACCTCTGCGCCGTGATCAGCTAGATGCATTGTACAATAGGGCCCAGATAGCATTCGACTGAGGTCAAGTACTCGCAGACCTTTTAGGATTTGCGTACTCATGCCGGCAAACCTAACTTGTCGAGAAATTGTCTTATCGGCCTGTTAATGGCCTCAGGATCCTCGACCAACGCCATGTGCCGCAAATTCGAAAGTATTAGCGTCTCGGCGCCTGGAATTTCTGCAGCAATGGCGCGCGCCATTACTGGGCCATTACCATAATCTTCGTCGCTGGTCATGACTAGCGCAGGGCAGATGATGGCTGGATCTGGAGTAACAATCTCGTCAATGCCTGTCGCAAGGACACTATAGATAGTATGGTAAATTGACTTTTTGTTGGCCTTAACCCATCGTCTAACAGTCTCCATTGTGTCGGGGTTTGCTACGCGAAATCTTTGAGTAAACCAACGTTCAAGCGCCGCTTCAATCGTTGACTGAGGGCCAAGTTTTTGGGCTTGATGTACACGTTTTAGGATAGCTGCCTGCGCTTCTTGATCACGTTTATGTGGCGAATGTAAAATAACCAACGCTTGTGTCTGTTGTGGAACATCTTGCGCAAAGCGGCGTGCTATCATCCCCCCCAATGAAAAGCCCGCGATTATCGCGCGCTCAACTCTGCAATGAGCAAGAAGTCCGCTCAATTGTGTTGAAAACATTGAAAGGTTGGGGGTTTGTGGGGGCGGGACAGATCCACCGTGCCCATAAAGATCATAACTCAAGACGCGGTAGGCGTCCGCTAGGGCAGGGGCGGTCCACTGCCAACACTCTTTGCTCAACCCAAGTCCATGGATCATAACCACAACAGGCGCGTCTGCAGGACCGGTTAGTTCAAATTTTGTGCCGTCTGGCGTAATGGCCATCAACTATCGCTTTCAAGTGGACGGTAGGCCATGACCTCAACCTCCACCCGTGCATCTACCAGTAGATCGCTGACAATGGCGGATCGTGTGGGTGGTTTGACTGGGAAGTATTCACCATAAATTTCGTTGAAACCGGGGAAGTCGGCGCGTTCCCGAAGCCAGACCATGGACTTGACCACATCATCGCGGCTGCAACCTGCCTCGGCTAGAGTATCGGTTATGTCGTCGAGAATAGCACGAGTTTGATCCTTTACTGTGCCATCAGTCATTGGCACGCCGTCGCGCATCGGGATCTGACCTGTCAGGAACACAAAATCTCCTGCGCGAATTGCTTTTGACAGCGACAGGACACGCCCACCAATTTCAAGTGGACCTCCGATGATTTGTTTTTTGTTGACCATTTTGAGCCTCCGTTAAAAGCAACGTGCCCTGTTCGCAATCGAACACTTTCTGATTTTTCGACAAACAGTGTCGTTTTTTCGTTTATGCTAGCGGTGAAAGCAGCCATGAATAGTTACGAGACAACGGAGGACGGTTGGAATGAGCGATATTAAAAACTATCAAATGTTGATCAACGGTAACTGGGTTGATGCATCAGATGGCGGCACGTTCGACAGTGTGAACCCTACCACAGGAGAAATATGGAGCCGCATTCCGGAAGCAACAGAGGCCGATGTAAATCTCGCTGTTGAAACTGCACATCACTCATTTACCAAAGGGCCATGGTCTAAACTTACGCCAACAGAGCGTGGCAAGTGTCTGCGTAAATTGGGAGATTTACTGGCCGAGCAATCTGAAGGCTTGGGGCGGACTGAGTCTATTGATACAGGCAAGATGCTGAAGGAAACCCGATGGCAAGCTAAGTACATCGCTGATTTTTTTCACTTTTTTGCTGGCTGTGCAGATAAAGTTAACGGCGAAACCCTGCCAATCGACAAACCTGACATGTTCGTGTTTACCAAACGTGAACCCCTCGGCGTTGTAGCAGCCGTTGTGCCATGGAACTCGCAGCTATTTTTGGTGGCCGTTAAATTGGGACCGGCCTTGGCCGCAGGTAATACTGTGGTGTTGAAGGCCTCTGAGCATGCTAGTGCTGCGATGCTTGATTTTGGTAAGCTGATCAAAGAGGCCGGCATACCGCCAGGGGTTGTCAACATCGTCACAGGCCACGGTGAGCCATGCGGCCGCGCGCTAACAGGGCATCCATTGGTTGCGCGGGTGTCCTTCACCGGTGGGCCAAGTGCTGCGCGCCACGTATTGGAAAATGTTAAACGTAACTTTGCAGAGGTTTCGTTGGAGCTTGGTGGAAAATCTCCGTTTATCGTGTTTGATGACGCAAATATAGAAAGTGCCGTTAATGCCTCGATTGCGGGAATATTCGGCGCGACGGGACAAAGCTGTGTCGCTGGATCGCGGCTTTATCTGCATGACGACATTGCAGATGAGTTCCTTGAAAGGATGACTGCTCTTACGCGCCAAATTGTTATTGGTGACCCGCTGGCGGAAGAGACACAAATGGGTCCGCTGTGCACCACTAGCCAATTAGAAAATATTCAACGCGAGGTGGCGCATGCACAAGAGCAAGGCGCAAAAATACTCGCAGGCGGCAAACAACCGGAGGGTATGGGTGGATTGTTTTATGAGCCAACAATCATCGAATGCCCCCGTCAGGGTTTGCGTATTGTCGACACCGAATTGTTTGGGCCTGTTTTGTCAGTGCAGCGTTTCAAGACTGAGGAAGAGGTGCTGGAACTTGCTAATGATTCTGAACTTGGGCTCGCGGCTGGAATATTCACGCAAAATGCGGCTCGTTCCCTTCGGATGGCCAATTTAGTGCGCGCAGGGATAGTTTGGGTGAACACCTACCGCGTCGTGTCACCAATTGCTGAGTTTGGTGGTATCAAAGGATCTGGCTATGGTCGTGAAAGTGGGTTTCAAGCAATTTATGATTACACTCGGCCCAAAACAATTTGGATAAACACCTCTGATGAGCCAATGGCAAATCCCTTTGTGATGCGATGATCTGAGCATATCAATTAAATTTCTAACCACCAAGAATTATGAATTTACTAAAGACCTACGAAAGGACCATTAATATGAAATTTCAATTAGCCATAAATCTTGAACGCTTGGATAGCAGTATCGATATGAAAGATGTTGCCCGCCACACTTTAGAAATGGTGCAAATGGCTGAGGATGGTGGTTTTGGGATTGTTTGGGCCGCTGAACACCACGCTCTGGAAATGACGATTGCCCCCAACCCGTTCCAAATATTGACGTGGTGGGCTGGTGAGACTAGCAAAATCCGGCTTGGAACCGCTTGTGTAAATGCGGCCTATTGGCATCCAATCAAGTTAGCAGGGGAGGCTGCGTTCCTTGATTTAATTAGTGGTGGTCGATTGGAATTTGGCATTGGGTCTGGGGCGTATCAGCGTGAGTTTGATCGGATGAAGCCTGGCCTACTTCAGTCTGATGGTTACAAATATATGCAGGAAATGCTGCCTGCCGTCTTAGCTCTATGGAAGGGCGATTATGAGCATGATGGGGAATACTGGCAATTTCCAACTTCGTCCTCAGTGCCTAAGCCATTACAAACTGACCCACGCATTTGGGTGGCAGCTAGGTCACCAATCACTTATGACTATGCAGTTGCAAATGATGCTAATATTATGTGTTGGCCCTTTACGCGTCCACATGATGAGGCCGAGTTGTACAGACGGCATTTGGACGAATCAATTGCAAAACATGGTGGTAAGTCGAACCCTATTTTTGCGCTGATGCGCCATACTGCCTTGTATAAAAACGAGGCAGACCGTGATCTGGCAGTCAATGCGATCACTCGTGTTTTGGGACAATTTGAAAATTTATACCGTAATCTTGGCGATGTTAAAAATGGTTTTCCAAAAGAGATTCCACTACATGAGTTAGAGGGCCGCGAACAATATGACCCCGCTATGTTGGAGGAAAACCTGATGTTTGGCTCACCCGATACCGTGGTCAAAAAACTCAAGCGCTATCAGAAGTTGGGCGTAGATGAGTTCATTTATTATGCCTCTATGGGGCTTGATCACGCGGCCCAAAAACGATCGTTGCGGATGTTCTGCAACGAAGTAATACCAGAATTCAGATAAGGAACGTTTCATGTCAGAAGGTGTAAATGTCAGCCGTGATGGACACGTATTAGAAGTTACGCTGGAGCGTGGCAAGGTGAATGCCATTGATGTGCATACCTCGCAGGCACTGGCTGCAGCGTTTCAGGAACTGCACGAAGACAAGGAACTTCGTTGCGCTATTCTAACTGGTGGTGGTGATAAGATATTTTCTGCTGGGTGGGACCTCAAGGCTCTGAACGATGGAGAGATGCAACTAGATAACTGGTGGGAAGCTGATGAGTATGGTTTTGGAGGTTTTACTGGACTGACAGAAAATTGGGCGCTGAACAAACCTGTCATTGCCGCTATAAACGGGTTGGCGATTGGCGGGGGGTTTGAAATGGCTATGGGATGTGATCTTCTAATTGCTGCTGATCATGTGGAGTTCGGTCTGCCTGAAATGCCTCTTGGAATTGTACCTGATGCAGGTGCACTTCAGCGTCTACCGCGTCGCATTCCCCACAATATTGCGATGGAAATGTTCCTGCTGGGTCGGCGAATGACCGCGGCTGAGGCGGCTCACTACGGGTTAGTAAACAAGGTCGTTTCTAAAGATAAATTGATGGAAACTGCACGTGAATGGGCTGCCGCCATAGCTTGGTCTGCTCCGTTGGCGATGCAATCAGTTAAGGAAGTACAACGTGAAATCGAATGTGTCTCCCTGGAAAAAGCTTTTGACAAAATGCGAACAGACCCAATGCCGGCCTATCGCAAAATGTTAAAATCTACTGACGCTAAAGAAGGCGTTGCCGCCTTTGTCGAAAAGCGTGAGCCTAACTTTAAGGGCGAATGATGTATCCTGAACCAAAATCTGTCACACGGGTCACCAGCTTGGGGGCTGGCCCAATTGGTGGCGGCTGGACCGCGCATTTTTTGGCGCGGGGCTATGACGTCACCGCTTATTTGCATGACGTCGCAGAAACCCCTGCTTTTATGTCAATCCTCAACACGGCATGGGGCAGTCTTACTGATTTGGGGCTTGCGCCTGGTGCGTCGCTGCAGCGCTTGCGGATTGTGACTGATTTAAAAGAGGCCCTTGAGGGCGCTGAGTTTGTTCAAGAAAGTGGGCCTGAACGATTAGATATAAAACAGGCTCTATACGCACAGATGGGGGTAATCCTACCGCCCTCGGTGATCATTGGGTCGTCAACCTCTGGATTGATGATGAGTGATATTCAGTTGGATTGTTTGACGCCAGAACGTACTGTAATAGGCCATCCGTTCAACCCGCCCTACCTCTTGCCATTGGTTGAGATTGTGGGAGGTAAGAAAACTGCACCAGAGGCGGTTGCTTGGGCGGGAGAATTCTACGAAGTTGCAGGTAAAGCTCCTCTGTTGATGAAGAAAGAGATCCCAGGCTTTGTAGCCACTCGCCTCCAAGAGGCGCTATGGCGCGAGGCATTACACATGGTCGCCAACGGTGAGGCTACACCGGAAGACATCGATATAGCACTAATGAACGGCCCCGCGCCTCGAATGGTAGCTCAGGGGCAATGCATGGCTTTCCACGTTGCTTGTGGTGAAGGCGGCATGGCCACAAATCTTGATCAATTTGGCCCTGCGCTTAAACTGCCATGGACCCGTCTCGAAGCGCCGGAGCTTACCAAAGAGCTACGCAACCGAATGGTAGATGGGTGTAACGCCGTCGCTGGTGATCGCCACTTTGAGGAGATGGCGGCTCAACGTGACCGAGAAATAGTAGGTGTTCTAAACGCGTTGCGTCAGATGCGGTTAACGTGATCCTTTTCTTGCGCGTTCGTTGAGTGTATCAAGAAAATCAGATAGTGAACCAGGCCAACTAGGGGCGGGCTCATTTTTGGGCCATGCTTCGCGGTAATCTGAAGGGCGGCGGTCAAATAATTTTCCAAACGAGTAGGCAAAATGCGATAACGTGTTAAAGCCTGAGGCGGTCGCTATCTGACGTATGCTTAGCCCTGTTGAGATAAGTAGTAATCGTGCATTTTGTAAGCGCCGCAAAAGCCCAAACTGAACGACAGTGCATCCGACGTGTTTCTTGAATTGGCGTTCTAATTGGCGTTGTGAAACACCCAGAAAAACTGCAATTTCAGGTACTGTTAATGGTTCTTCTATGTTGTTTTCTATCAACGTCATTGCCTCGCGTAAGAGGGGTAACATCGTTTCAGTGCTGCGCCCCATTGTACTACGCTGAGGCGATGTGGCGCTACGGATCGGATGATGCAGCATTTGATCCGCAATTTCACCAGAAAAACCACTGCCGCTGATCTCCTCTATAAGCCGCAGCATTAAATCGACTCCTGCCAATCCACCTGAACAAGTCATTACTTTGCTATCCAAGGTGAAAAGACTTTCCTCAACTTCTACGCGATCAAAATTCTCTCTGAACCCGTTCAGCCATGACCAATGCGTCGTTGCTGTCTTGCCATCCAACAATCCAGCACGCGCTATAATATAGCAGCCTAATTCAACGCCACAGACACGTTCACCTTTTCGAGCACGTTTCCTGAGCCATGCCGTTAGGTTGCTGTTTGTGTAATATTCAGTGCCCCAGCTACCCAGAATAAAGACAAATTTGGCAGGTTGGAGGTTGTCGTTAGCGACTGCAACAGTTGTTGTCATTCCATTGCTTGCTATAACTTTTTCACCATCAAACGAGGCAACTTCCCATGAAAATATTGGAGCTGGGGCTAAGTAATTTGCGATTCTAACAGTCTCAATCATCGTGATCAGGGTGGTAATGTTGAACCGTGGAACCACAATGAAAATCATGTGTGTTTGTGCTGGCTCCATTTCAGGTAAAACAACAATTTCCATGGTTATTGTCCTTTCAAGAACATGCATTTTTTCGCCACTATAACCACATGTGTGGCGAATAATCGACAAAAACCTTTCGTCCTTTGGCGCCATTCTACAGAAAGGGAGTACGTTTAAATGAACTATGATGTGGTGTTGACCTGTGCGGTCACAGGGGCGGGGGATACTACCGGAAAAAGTCCACACGTACCGGTGACACCAAAAGAGATTGCCGATGCATCAATTGAGGCAGCTAAAGCTGGCGCGTCGATCACCCATATCCATGCGCGGGATCCTGAAACTGGGCAGGGGTCGCGTGACCCTAAGTTGTTCAAAGAAATTGTCGATAGAGTGCGAGATAGCGACACTGATGTGGTGATCAATATTACAGCTGGCATGGGCGGAGACTGGGTGTCAGACCCCTCAAATCCGGCAATGCCGGGACCGGGAACCGATATGATAGGTCCAGAAGAACGGCTGGCCCACGTCAAAGAGTGTCTGCCCGAGATTTGTTCGCTTGATTGTGGGACGTTGAATTTTTCAGACACAGATATGATCTATATTTC
>Ga0115001_10003013_pt1 | contig 12793 bp, 15 predicted proteins | sample ArcticOcean_MG_C_12_FD_89869 | JGI IMG/M metagenome (GOLD analysis project Ga0115001, IMG submission 89869) | Marine microbial communities from western Arctic Ocean - ArcticOcean_MG_CB8_130 | ecosystem: Environmental > Aquatic > Marine > Oceanic | place: Arctic Ocean: Canada Basin | collected... | reverse complement strand
TCAATCCAGGAAATGTAGATTGGTATAAGCGAAGTTTGCTATCCGCACAGGGTATGTGAGACCGCTTTAGAGCAAATTGAAACATGGAGATGAAAAATTATGTCAATGAGAAGCCAAGTATATGAATGGAGCAATCTTGCACCTGGAACAACTGCTGCTGGAGGCGCAGGTTCAGTCCTACGCCGAAGTCAGTTGGACCTTCCGGTTACAATTCCTGCTAACCAATCCACAGATATTTTTATCGGTGGTATCGGAAACAACATCACCAAACCTGCAGAAACCACAGCAACACAATTTATTGTGATTGAAGACATTTCGTGCACACCAGATTTGGCCGGAGCAGTTCAGGTTCGTATTAATACAACCGATTACTTCCAAAATCCTGATGTTACACAAATGAATGGAGTTCCTGGAATCGCAAGCCCATATCCTCGTGGTATGATGCCTGTTAATCCAACAGGTCCTGGTGTCCTGGTAACTGGCCTTCTTGGAAATGTCCTAACGGTATTCCCTGCAAATCTTTTGAAGTCTTTTGACCTTTATCCAGACATTTATGTGTTGCCTGGTCAAGTTTTCCAAATTCTTTATGCCACACCGCAAGGAACTGGAGCATCAATTTTCGCCGCTTCAGGAACCACAGGAAAAGTCGTCTCTGCATTCGTTAAATACACTCTTTATGACGGACCAGATGCACTTATCGCTAACAAACTTTTAGAACTTGGTGTCACAATCAACCCAAACAACATTGATTGGTATAAGCGAAGTCTAATTGAACAACAAACTCGTAGCGCAGTTTCGGCTGCTGCTATGCCAACCAACGGAGGTGCTTAATTATGTCAATGAGAAGCCAAGTATATGCATGGAACGGAGCAAACAACAATGTAGCACTTGCTAACAACGCTGCAACTGCATATGGAACATACAACGGACTATCTGGCACACAGATTTCTATCTTTATTGGCGGATTCGGTAACAACATTACCAAACCTGCTGAAACAACGGCAACAGAATTCGTAGTTATTGAAGATATTGCTTGCACACCATCACTAAACGCTAACGCCGGTGTTTCAACTAATACTCCTGAAGGTGCTACTGCTGCCGCTCCAGCCACAAATACGGTTGGAACTGCACCAAGTCAATTGGCTCGTGGTCAGTTGGCATCATGGCAACTCACCAACAACCTTGGACTTACAGTTTTAGGTCCACCTAATACATCCAATTATACAGGATGTTCTGCTGGTGTCATTGGACCTCGTATGTATGTCCAAGTTCGTATCAACACAACTGATTACTTCTTGAATCCTGACAATGTAACTAATGAAGGTATTCCTGGAACTGCAAGTCCTTACCCACGAAGTTTGGATTTCCAACCTTCGTTCAATCTATACCCTGATGTTTATGTCCTTCCTGGTCAAGTTTGGGATGTTAGAGTGACTTCATTCTGCCGAGATGGTAGCATTACTGCACGAACTGGTGCTGGTGGAACTGTTTCAGGTGCTGGATATGCTGGTGACTGGGGCAAAGTTGCTGCTGGTGGTGCTGTTGCTGCTGCTGGAGCAAACATGAACGGTATTGACTTCAACGCATTCGTTAAATACACACTTTATGACGGACCTGACGCACTTATCGCTAACAAACTTCTTGAGATGGGAATTTCCATCAATCCAGGAAATGTTGACTGGTATAAGCGTAGCCTACTATCCGCACAGGGTATGTAAGCATAGTTCTTATCGCATAGTAATACCAACCAATTACCGTGCCGATAGGCATAGTAAGGTGATACCATGAAAAAAGACTACATACCAATTGTCCTTTGTGGACTTGTTGGTTTTGCAGTTGGTGGATACATCGGATTAAATGCTTTGATTCCTAAATCAAGCGGACTCCACGATGAGTTTATAATGGTTTTTGCTATTTGTTCAATTGGATTATTTATAGGTTCTTTAGCAGGATTTACAGCAGTCCAAATATACAAAGGTGATGCCTGATGGTATCTGATAAATTTAAGAAATCGCTACGAATTAATAGTGTTTTATTAATCACAGACTTAGGTGCAGGTCTTATTCTTTACAATTATGGGAAAAGCAAAGGGAAAAAGGTTTCTTTTTCTATCCCTCCAGGCATGGAACTATGGTCCATGCTTCTTGTTGCTGGTGCGACATCAGTATTAACAGGCGCAGCCTTAACTAGAGTAGAAAAACGACTTAAGGTAGAGATTTTTGATGAAACCGACCAAGCATTTTTAGACCCTGATGAATGGGAAGGACTATTTACTTCATTCAAAGGATTAAAAAGGCAGATTGGCACAGGTAGTAATTATGGCACACCGGAAGGAATTACCAATTTTTTAAGAGGTAATCCCAAAGAAACCGGCAGACCAGTTTCTAAGAAAAAGTCTGTAGGTGGAGATTAATGGAATCTCTACAACTCGGTTCTATCTTGATTGGTATCGGTATTGCTGTTTCATCCTATCATATCAACCGTATATTTTCTGGTAAGCCTCGTATTGAATACTTCATCGGTGTAGTTTGTGGCTTATTGTTCTTAAATATTGGAAGTAATCTTGTTGCTACTGGACTACACGAAAGAATTGATAAGAAAAATACCCCACAACCTTAAATACTTAATCCCTATTCAATTTAAATATGGGCCTTCCACTACCTATCAATTGGATAACCCCACAACAAGGTTCTTGCGATTGGTTGTTTTACCAAAAAATCTGTAAAATAAGTAATGACTTTGATTCCTGTCAGACACTTGATGAATTCATATCTTTGTTTCATCAGTCTATTGTAGATTTTGAAGTTCAATACCCATCATTGACTGATGCTAATTCCGTTTCAACAGTAAAATTAAAAGTTTATCAGCAAATTATGTCACAATTACCCCTTGAGATAGGGAATCAAGAGTATGAGTTTGAAGATTTTGAAGAGTGTAACATCCTTCCTGAAAATATTAACCTTGACCAATCAGTGGCTGAACTCGTTATAGACGATAAGTTCCCAACACACATTTGGAATGCCCTTTCATTAGGTCTTAAGATTTGTAATCATCAAGACAAAGCATTAGCCGCCATGAGAGAAACAATGACTTTAGATTGGATACAAGCCCAAGAAAACACACCTATGGTTATACATAAGAATGCGTTGGTTAAATTAACCTCTAGTCTTGCTGGTAAGCATGGCTATAGTGGATTAGGGGATTTATTTGGTTGAACCAGAGGTTCTACTTAATGTTATGCTGTTCTATTCATATAGGTTATAACACAACTTAAAACTATGACCCAAAAGCCCGTTCCGGACGACTTAATAATTGATTCTCCGATAGGCAATATTGTTATTCCTACTGAACCTCTTAAATTAGTTTTAAATTACTTGGCTAATAATATTGAGAAAACTGACCAGATGGATTCCAATATCTCTGATTTTTTCGGTTGCGATGTAAATAACTTAGAGATTAAACAAAAAGATTACTCTGGCCGAGAATACATTATGTGGTCTTATTCATTAATGGAAATTGTGAATCAAGATTATGATGTTGTTAAGGTGGAAAATTTCAAATATGGAGATTCGGGCACACCACCGATTTGGAATGAAGAAAAAATAAAAGGAGAAATATTTAAGATACCATATAAATTAACTATGTTCCTTGAATCTAAAGCAACAAAAGACCCACTAGTAATCAGTTTTTGGCCTTATGACCAATATGAACTTGATATTAAATTCTATTTCCAATCAGTTAGTGGACCCTCTAAATATACTGCATTTTGGGATAAGGTAAAAAATCATTTTAATACAGAAGGATTACTGAAAGGGGCTAAGTTTTCTGCAGACTTTGAATTTTTAGAAGTTCCTGATGTTACTTGGGAAGATATTATTGCAGAGTCTGAAATAGTAGAAAGGCTAAATCGTAACATTGTCAATTTTATACCACATATGGATATGTATTTAGATAATAATCTTCGTGCCAGCCGAGGAGTCTTGATTACAGGACCACCTGGAACTGGTAAGACATTATGCTGTAATGTTATTATGAATCAATTAGAGAATGTCACCACCATCTATATTGCTCGCACAGCCATTAAATCTGAAGGACAAATATCAAGACTCTATAAGTTGGCTCGCCATCTTTCTCCCACTTTAGTTATTATTGAAGATATTGATACATTAGGTGGATTAGATAGGAGAGAATCACATGACCATCCACTTTTGGGAGAATTTTTGAATTGTTTATCAGGTGTAGAAAGAAATTCAGGAGTTATTACTTTAGCCACCACCAATTATCCAGAACATTTGGATAGGGCTTTAGCAGACCGTCCAGGCAGGTTTGATGCTCGCATGGAATTTGGTTATCCTAAAGAACAGGCTCGTGAAGCCATCATTAAGAAATATTTAGAACCATTTAAGACAGGTAAATTAGATATGAAATCTATTATTAAAAAATCAGGAGGATTTTCTGGGGCCTACCTCCAAGAGTTGGTTCAAACTGCATTTATGTTATCTTTTGAAGAACAAAATTATATATTAGATAAAGTAAAAATTGAGAATTCACATTTAATGTTAGCCTTAGATAACCTTTCTAAACAACGCAAGGATGCCCAGACAGAGCGTGGTGTCACTGAATCTGATGAAGTTTATTACTCTTGATTAAACTTAAATAACGGGGCGAACTAATAATTAGTATGCACCCACCACATTTGCGTCAAACCATAATGGTAATTGCAGGAGAACCCCCAAATTCTTGTAGCAACTGTGAGCATTTTTCCGATTCCATTTGCGCCCGATATGAACAGGAAGTATCTATTAAACAGGTTTGCGATGATTATACCAAGGTGATGTCTTAATGGGTGCTATGAAGAGTTTGGCTTATGACTATGCGATAGAATTAGCCAGTCCAGATAAAAATTATGAAGTTATCAATGACATTTTTGCAGAAATTGTCAATGGAGATATTGAGATTCCTCAAGATTTTGTCACTCAATGGGTAAGTAAAAATTCAGTTTTTGCTTCAGAAGATGTTGTTTTTGATGCCGAAACTAATTCATGGAAACAACAAAAAAGAGATAGGAAGGGTCGTTTTACCAAGAGAGTATCACCAACTACGGATGACACATCAGAAGATGTTAGCCAATATCAAGAAATGATTGAACCCTATTATAAATATGTAGATTTAGATAAAGATATGGATATGAATCCAGAAATATTTTCTGCGTTTCTTGATGCTGCGATTTTAGATGAAGAATTCCCTGAAAAATTAACTGACCCTTATTTTTATCAATACTTACAAAAGGTTGCCGAATCAGTTCCATTAGAGATTTTAAATCAAGTGAATGAATTTATGGAAATGCAAATGAATATCGGAAACACTTCAGGCGACAGAGACCTTGAAATTATAGGTGGTCGTGGAGTTTTCATCATAGATATTTTATTAAACATAAAAACAGGACAAGAAATGTGGGCTGCTGAATCATTAGTGAAGACTTCTTGTTGTTGTGGGGCTACTGAAGATAAGCCATGTCGTTGTATGAAAGAAGGACCTATGAATTGTAGTGCCCAAGAGCCAAAATGTCTTTGTTATCAAGATTTAGAGAAAACTCCTGATGACGATGGCTATACCGAAGCAGAAATTAATCTCATGAGATATGATTTAGTAGAACATGAATTAGAAAATGCAGATTATAATTATTTGTATGATGTTATGCTTTATGGCACTACTGGGATGGACAACTTATCTTCTGAAGAAGTAATACAAAAATTCCAAAGTATATTTGAGCGTTCCTAAACCTTAAATAGTCGGAACAAGTAATCAAACATATGTGCAACACTTGTGGATGCAAAGCGGCTGAAGATTCAATGGTTCGTAAGCACCGACCCTTGACAAAAAAACAGCGTCAAGATATGCAAGATGCTGTGCAGGATGTAGATTATATGCGAGATAAATTTGAGGCTATGGAAAGATTTCCTGCAGGAGAGAATGATATTATTGATGCTCGTAGAGTTTTAGAATCACGATACCCAAATATAGAGATTTACTCTGTAACCTATATGACTAAGCAATCAGGTAGCAGTAATGCTTACCATGTATTTGTTGAAACTAATGAAGGTCATTTCAACCTCTATGGAAGAATTGGATATGGAGAGCCAAAGATTTATGGTCCTATGAGTAGTAATCAATCCAAAAGCAAAATGACTGCAAAGGCTAAAAAGGGATACCGACTTAATTCAATGTTCGGCGCAGAAGAAGTATCACACAATTATACTCCAAAGTCTTATGACCCCTTGAGCGAATCACCAGAATCATATGACCCAATGAGTGAATCATACTCTGCTGAAGAAGGCCAAGAGCACGATTATACTCCAGAGTCTTATGACCCACTTACTGAATCTCCTCAACTATACAACCCCATAACTGACTCTTATTCTGCTGAAGGTGGATGCGGATGTGGTAATTCTCAATGTAACTGTGCAGAAAATGTTCTCTTTATTGACCAAACAGGCGAAGAAGCCATTATGGATGAATATATTGACGAAGGCGAAGATTACGATGATGCCAAAGATTATGCTCGCAAGGCTATGAAAGGCATGAGTGCCGAAGGAGATTTATCTCTTCAGAAAATTGCCGCAGAATTCAAAGAGGCTCAGATAAAAGACTTAACAGCCCATAGAAATAAGCATGGGCCTGGGTATGCTAGAGGCGCAATTGATATGCCACACACTAAGGCCATGTATGAAAAATATGGACGAAGCAAGATTCTAGAAGCAAATCTTCACAATGATGGCTCGTTGGGAAAGAATGCCGAAGGTCGCAAACGCCGATACGGTAAGCGACAACGCTTTGACCACATCAAGGGAAACTCTCGTTATTTGGCTCGTGATGCTAAAGGGCGATGGATTAGTAATGTAGGAGTTAGCGGTTCAATTAAGCAAGACCTACGAAGTAATGCTAAATCTCAACAACCAGTAGGATTCCGTGGATTAGGAGATGCAACTACTAAACACGCAGAAGGTGGTGTTCTAACTAATGCTACTATTCAATGGGAAGATGGAATAGGAACAAGTTCTCCTTCGTCCCCACCATATGGTATCCATTTCGGCGCAGAAGCATATACTGATGTCTATCCACAAAACTCTGCTGAAGTAGATGGAATGACAGGCAACGGAGTCCCTGTGGCTTACGGTTCCGGTTCCTCTCAATATGTAGAACCACCGGTTCGCATGGGTGCTGAACAAGAAGCAGAAGAATACGGAACTATGATGACCTTTGGAGAAATTAGTTATGAATATGACTATGAAGATATAGATGGAATGGATGGTTCCGATGTGCAAGGCATAATGAAATCCGTTGAGTCATTTATTGCCGAGTCTGGCAAGGGAGAGGGAACTGGTGAGGTCACTTATACAGTTTCTATTGATGATGACCGAGAGGAAGATATTGAGGTATCTATATCATGGAAAAACTCTTATTCAGGCATCAATTCCGCAGAAGACCAATCAGGATTCACCTATATGCACGAAGACTTCATCCCTAATACCTATGGAGAAGATTCAGCACTAAGTTCTGGTCGTGGAGTTCCTCAATGGTATGGAAGTGCAGAAGAGTTTGAGGCTATGGAAGTATTTCCTCCAAGTTATGAGGGAGATGTAGCAAATAGTATGGCTCGTATTCGTCAAGCCTACCCTAATGCCCAAATAACACGAGGCTCAACTCCAATTTATATGATTAAGCGAGGCGGAAGTATGAATCGTTTCCATGTGTTTGTAGAAACTTCTGCTGGTAACTTTAATGTTTATGGTCGTATTGGATATGGAAACCCACAAATTTATGGTCCAATGGGTCAGGGAACTTATTCAGATAAGATGCGAACTAAACTACGCAAAGGATATTCCAAGTTTGGAGCCGAAGGTTTTGAGAATCCTATGATAGACCAAGGTTATTATCCTAACTCAACCGGAGAATCCTCCGCAGTTATTTCTGGAAATGGTGTCCCACAATGGTATGGTAGCGCAGAAACATACGCTGCACACAGCCATGATGATGACCAATCAGTTATTCTTAATAAGCCACTTGAAACAGGTGTCTATTTAGGTTTCGGTTTCATGCTTGCTTCTGTAGGTGCTACTGTAGCCGCAGTTCTAACAGGAATGTTATTGGGTGAATAAAATGAGTGATAAATTAGATTTTGCATTAAACTTAGGAGCCTTAGCATTAGTTGGGTTCGTGGTTGCATTCGGGGTTCGTGGTGGATGGAAAATTGCTCAAGAGGTCATGGGTGCGGAAAATATCAAGGAAGCACACACTCCAGCAGAATCCTCTCTTCGTGAATGGGGAGTAGTCAATAATTCTGGAGACATTCAAAGAGTTTCTACCGAAAGGGGCATTATGAATGGACAAGCAGTAGGTCAAACCCTTAACTTAGGAAACATTGGACCCTATGAGAAAATGGTTAATGGCCCAGATTTGTCTGCCTACAGTATGACATTATCTACAACATATCCAGAATTCGGTCAGAATTATGGAGGAAGTGCAGTAGGCGCAAATTGATTTTCTTTAATCAATAAACGCTACGCTAATCTTAAATATCAAGAGGTATAAACTATATACAGAGGTGACTAATATGGATTTTGCTGCATTACGGTCATCAGTCTTTGAAGGAGAGGAAGATGATGCCATCACAGAAACTCCTGTTAAGGACCAATTAACTTTACCATTAGTCGGATTTCCTATACTATTAGGCATTTGTTCTATCGGACTTTGGGGATTTGATAAGTATTCACAAGATGGAAAACTTTTAGCATCAGAAGGTGAATATAATTACCGACCCTTTGTAATCAGTGTATTAGGTCTGTTTCCATTAGGATTTGGATTAGGTGGTTTATTCCGAGGATTAGACGCTCACGATGAAGCCAATAAGTATGAGCAGGTTTTAGAAACTGCTGAAGCAGAAATGGAGCGTTTAGAAACTGAAGCCGCAGAAAAAGAGGCAGAAGAAGAGCAGGCTCAAGAAGAATATGCTGCTGAATCAAATGCAGGATTATTCTTTGGTGCAGCCTCATCCCCTAATTCTAATACATTAGGCATTTATGGCGATGCATTCGGACAAAGCCAAGTCCCAACAGGAAGGAGTTTCCAAAAAGACATCTTTGGATTCTAAACGACACATTGAAATAGTAGGGAAACGGAGGATATAGTATGGTTAAAAGAGAAATCTATTCTGTCGGCCTTAAACGCAAAGTTGAGGCTGATGTGGAAGAAATTATCGCTACACCTTCTCGTGGTGGCGGATTCCGTTATCAAGTTGTTGGATTCTTTACAGATTCAGACGGTAAGCAACATAAGTGTCAATCCCTAATTGGTAAGGCAGATGCTCAATCTGTGGCTGCTTCATTAGGACAATCATTACCCACTACCGAAGCCGAACTTAAAGAAGCAGAAGTAGTAGAATCTTTTGCTGCGGAAGAGGACACCACAGCCCCTGAACTTTTAGTCCCTGAACCATCATCATCCCCAAATGGAAATGGTCGTGTTTTAGGACAACACACAGGAGGACAGATAGTTTCTGCCACCGATGCATCACAATCACTACCTGCACACGATTATATCTTTATTGGTCGTGCAGAGGGTCAAGGACCAGATATGGAGGCCCTTGAAGAAGGAATTGAAGCAGGTGAAGAAGAAACAATGGCTGTTTATGGTAAAGGTAGCAACAAAGTTAGTTCATCAATGTATGGTAGAGCATCACGAACTCCTAAATGCGGTGGTTGCGGTCAATTTCCGTGTGTCAAAAAGGGTGAGTTTAACTCCGAAACCTGTGATGCAGAATTTGTTGAAGTTATTGATTCCGTTTCTGATGTTTGGTCAGACGAAGCCGATGGTAGCGAAACCTTCGTAGTTGAAGAAGATTTGAAAGATTATCTTATTGAAGAATTTTATGAAGAAACTTTTGATGGAACATTTTCTGTGGCCCGACATGAAGCAGGAGCCGGTGTTTGGGAAATCTCTTTCCCTCACTTTATGAGTGAAGATGTCATAGATTCTATCGCTAACTATCAAGATTTAGAAATCTCCGATAAGGAAATGGATGAAGATTTAGCAGATTGGGTCCGAGCCGAAGAATTTAATGCTCGTGGCATGAATGATTCTGATGATTTGTTTGAAGAAAAAGGAATTAGTAAATCTACAGCCGCTATTGCTACTGCACTTTTGGCTCTTGGGGCTGCCTATTTGTGGAGCCAGCGAAAGTAAGTTTAAGTAGCAGTAATACTTAACTATAACCATGTCCCTTAACTTACAATGTGCACCAGGCGCACTTGGAATGCAAGATTGTGATATTGTCTTACCAGATGGTTCACGCCAAGAAGTCATTAAGTGGGACGATTCAGGAAATGCAATCACTAAAGCACCAACTAACTCTCCTGGTATGGCATGGGTGCCACAACTTTGGAGTTTGAATCAACAAGGACAACAATACGCACCTTTCGGCTCTGCTGGAATCCCATACACTATGAGCGGTATGGTAAATTGGCAAGGAAAAGGAAGTAATTTTGACAACATGGGATGGGCTGACCCAAACGCCCAAAAATATCTTGAATCTATTCCAGGTGCTGGGGCTCGCAGCGCATATAATACTCGCCTTTGTAATCCATTATGGCCTACATTTGGTTGCCGAACAATTGATTGGTATGGCTCATCTAATACAGTCACTACCGCTCCAGAAGGAGAAGAGGAATCTTTTTGGAGCAAATTGTTTGGAGCCGAAGATACAACTAATAAGTATGCACCTGTCGCAGTTGCCGCTGGAGTTTTAGGATTGGGCTATGTTCTGATGAAGAAATCCTCTAACTAAGGAGGATTAATTATGTCTAATGAAGATAAAAAAGACATTGATAAAGAGTTTGATGCACAGGCAGAAGCCAAAGATGAAATATCTCGTAAAGCATGGCGAGGAACTATGTTAGCCGCCGTAGGTTCATTAGCATTTTTTCTTTCAACAGTAGGTAATGTTCATAAAACTTGGCAATCTCATGGAAATCCACTTAGAGTCGTAGAGAAACACGACTTAGCCTTATTTTCAGTTCCTATTTTTATTATTGGATATTTCTTAGTAGAAACTTCTAAGTCTAATGGAGATGATAAAGTTGCAGCATAAGTGTAGAGGTTGTGGAATATTCGTTCCAGAGAGAGAACTTTATTCTCCTGATGACCCTGATGACCCCCAAGCAGTATTGCTTTGTAAAGGATGTTATATGAGCCATTTTGCTGCAGAAGAAGAAGAAGAAGAAGAAGAAGAAGAAGAAGAATTAAATAAATACATGGTTAGTGTTCCTGTTATCCATTATTATGGTATTGGTCCTGTGGAAGCCTACGATGAAGACGAAGCCGCAGACGAGGTGCGAGAAAATTGGCGTTCTCATTGGCGACACACTATTGAAGATAATGGAGATTGGGGAGGTCCAACTTGGCGTTATTCCAAATGCCGTAGCATGGAACCAGAAGCCTATGAGGTTTTTGAATCTGAGGAATCGTTTAGGGCTGAACCATCTAAACTTAATGTAACTCAAGTAGAAACAGTTAATAGCCGAGAAGGTTTCTTTGACGATGAGCAAGATAAAGAATACTTTGGATTTGGATTTATAGCCGGAGGTATTATTGTAGGTGTATTAGGGACTATTTTTGGAAACATATTTTCAGAATTAGTATTAGATGAAATGAGAGTAAATAAATTTGGTTATCGTGGCACAGGCGAGAAAAGTAGTTTTTGGGAATTGGATGGAGAATGATGGGGCGAATCCGCAGATTACTCTACAAATTTGCTCTTTGGGCACAAGTTCCTAACTATACCATGCATTTTTTTGGATTTAGCGATGAATAAAGTTAAATAGAAGATAGGACAATGATTCAGTATGCCTTTTGATACACTTTACAAGAAAGACAGTAATGATACTGTTCGCACTTGGGAAATTAGAGTAGAGCGAATTTCAGATGATATGTATCACATTAAAAGACGCTCTGGTGTAGAAGGTAGCGAAAACATGGTTGAGCCTGAACCACAATATGTTACTGAAGGGCGACAAAACCGCACTATTGCAGAACAAGCCCAATCAGAAGCCCAATCCAGATGGCTTAGAAAATTAGACGAAGGTTACAAATTGACTCGTGCTGCGGCAATCACTGAAATTAACATTTTACCAATGTTAGCCAAGAAGTTTTCCCAAGCAGCCCGTCACATAGAGTATCCTGCTGCCGGACAAAGAAAGTTTGATGGAGTCCGATGTTTATCCATGCAAGCCGCAGGTTTTCCTTCTAATATTGTGTTATTGACTCGTAAAAACAAAGAGTTCGCAGGAATGAATTCACTTCGTAGCGAAATTGCACTATTGAATCTACCACCCAGTATTGTCTTAGATGGAGAATTATATTCAGATACCCTAACTTTCCAAAGAGTTGTGGGATTAGTTCGTAAAAAGCCAGAGAATTTGTCGGAACAAGATAGGGCTGATTTAGAACAAGTATCGTATCGTATTTACGATTTGATTAACTTAAGCAATATGGATATGACTTTTGTAGCCCGCTATCGTTTATTACAATCACTTCTTAGGTCAGTTCCAGATACTCAAACTCCTCGTCTAAGAATCACCCGAAATGTTAGAATTCGTAATGAAGAGGATGTTACCGCTTACTTAGCATTATTTGAAGAAGAAGGTTTTGAAGGTTTAATGGTGCGTAATTTAGAATCACCTTATGAGTTAGATAAGCGTTCCAAGCATTTACAAAAAGTTAAGACTTTTATTGATGC
>Ga0115001_10003012_pt1 | contig 12793 bp, 15 predicted proteins | sample ArcticOcean_MG_C_12_FD_89869 | JGI IMG/M metagenome (GOLD analysis project Ga0115001, IMG submission 89869) | Marine microbial communities from western Arctic Ocean - ArcticOcean_MG_CB8_130 | ecosystem: Environmental > Aquatic > Marine > Oceanic | place: Arctic Ocean: Canada Basin | collected... | reverse complement strand
GGTAATCAAGCTTTTTTTCCAAAACATGACCCTGATGAAAAGTTAGAAAATATTTTATCTTCTTTTTTATCTCAATTTTATGAAAATAAATCTATTCCATCTTTAATAATAACTAATAATAATATCTCTGAAAATAATCTTTTAGAAAAAGCATTTCAAAAAAAGGAAGGGAAAGAAATAATTCTACGAGAAGCAAAATCTAAAGAGGAAAAAAGCTTGTCTGCTCTAGCTGAAAAAAATGCTAAACTAGCTTTAACACAAAAAATTTATGAGACTCAAAGTAATGATAACTTAATCGAAGATCTAATTAAAAAATTTTCTCTTAATAGCAATATTAATCTCTTAGAAGTTTACGATAACAGTCACATTCAAGGAACGGATTGTGTTGGAGCTTTAATATGCTTTGGTAATGAAGGTTTTTTAAAAAAACGATATCGAAAATTTAATATAAAAAATGATTCTGTAAAAGGTGATGACTATGGCATGTTAAAAGAAGTTTTATTCAGAAGATTTTCTAAGGTTGTGAAGGAAAAATCTGGTTCTTTATCTTTACCAGATTTAATAATGGTTGATGGCGGAAAAGGTCAATACTCAGTTAGTCGAGAGGTATTAAATGAACTAGGCCTTCATAGTTTACCGATAATAGCTATTGCTAAAGGGAAGAACAGAAATGCTGGTGAGGAAAAAATGTATTATCAAAATAGAGAGTTTGAGCTAGCAAAAAATGATCCTTTATTATTTTTTATTCAAAGATTAAGAGATGAGGCACATAGATTTGCTATTAGCTCGCATAGAGCAAAAAGAAAAAATAATTTTAGTAAGTCTCTCTTAGATCAAATTAATGGGATAGGTAAACAGAGAAAAAGGTCTTTATTAAATCATTTTGGTTCGGCTAGATCGGTAGAATCTGCGAGTCTTGATGATTTAAAGTCTGTTGAGGGTATTGAAGACAATATTGCTAAAAAAATATATAATTATTTTCACGAATAAAATTTTATGCATTTAAAAATACCAAATATCTTAACAATAGGTCGAATTATTGTTGTTCCAATATTTGTTGTTACTTTTTTCTTGCCCGGTATGTATGGAGATTTAATTCCCTTTTTTTTATTTGTAGGTGCAAGTTTTACCGACTTTCTAGATGGCCTACTTGCTAGACTTTTGAAAGCAGAATCAAAGCTTGGAGAATTATTAGATCCTATTGCAGATAAAATATTAGTTTGTGCGGCTTTAATTCTGCTAGTCATGAACGAGACTATTAAAAATTATGAGGTAATTGCTGCGATCATTATTTTAACACGAGAAATACTTATTTCTAGTTTAAGAGAGTTTTTAGCTAAAATTAAAATATCAATGCCTGTAACTAATCTTGCTAAATTTAAAACTTTCTTACAAATGTTTTCAATATCACTTTTATTAACTGGAGAAGTTGGAAATAAAATAATAAATTTTGAAGATTACAACGCTCAAACTATAGGCATAATACTTCTATGGGTTTCTGCCTTTTTAACTTTATATACAGGTTATGGATATTTAGCTCGAGGAATAGACCATGCAATAAATGAAGATAATAAAAGAACTAAATTATGAGATTGACAGAAATTAATTTAAGAGAAAAACAATTTCATAACAAGCTTCAATCTAAAAAAAAAGGGAGATTTGAAAATATATTTTATAAAGCACTCTATAATATATATGAGGATTTTAGCTCCTGCATATATAAAAAATCAAAAAAGAAAATAGTTCTTGATTATGGTTGCGGTATTGGAAATATTACAGAAAAAATTATCAGTTCAAATCCAGTTAAATTAGTTGGTATTGACATATCAGAAGTTTCAATTAATAAAGCGATAGAAAATGCAAAAAACTCCAACTACCAAATTGAATATAGTGTTGATAACTGCGAAAAGACAAGATTTAAAGAAAAGACTTTTGATTTAGTTTTTGGATCTGGAATACTGCATCATTTAAATTTAGAAATATCACTTACTGAAATTAACAGAATTCTCAAAATTGACGGGGAAATGGTTTTTATAGAGCCTATAGGAACAAACCCGTTAATAAATTTATACAGAAAATTAACACCCCGCTCAAGATCTGTTGATGAACATCCTTTTGTAAAGAAAGACTTTAATTTACTCAATTCTTTATTTAAAAATGTAAACGTTAAGTATTATGGTTTCTTTACTTTAATTTTTTTTCTATTTTATAGAAACCCTCAAAAGTCATTATTTTTTAAAATACTTTGTAAATTAGATTATTATTTTTTTAAAATTAAATACTTAAAAAATCTTGCCTGGTCTGTATTGATTGTTGCAAAAAAAAATTAAGCAGCGTTTTTCTTTTTTCTCACTATTCCCTGATAACTTTCAGAAAGATCTGTAATTGTTTTACAAACTTTAAAATTATACTTGTCTATACTTGCTACTGGAGTAACTTCAGCTGCAGTTCCGGTTAAAAAACAACCTACAAAATTAGACATCTCATCTGGTTTGATTTTTCTCTCAAATACTTTAATGCCCTTAGATTTTGCTATTTCAATAATACACCTTCTGGTTATTCCATCTAAAAAAGAATCGGGCGTAGGTGTGTGTAGTTCGTTTGCAGCATTTTTAAAGAAAATATTAGCTCCTGTTGCTTCTGCAATGTTACCTTGGTAATCTAACATTAAGGAATCCATATAGCCTTTAGCTTCCGCCTCATGTTTTGAAAGCGTACAAATCATATAAAGACCTGATGCCTTTGTATCCCAAGGGATAGAATCTGGAGCAGGTCTGCGCCAAGAAGAAATATTTAATCTAATACCTTCAATTTTGAGCTTTGGATCAAAATAAGATCCCCACTCCCATGTAGCAATCGCTACATTTATTTTATTTTTTTGGGCTGAAATAGCCATCATTTCACTTCCTCGCCAGATTATTGGTCTGACATAGCCATTGTGAGTTTTTTGTATATCTACAATTTGTTTCATGTATTTACTAATTTCTTCTTTGCTGTAAGGAACGTCCATACCCATTCTTTTTGCAGAATAGAACAATCTTTCTGTATGTTCTGATAACTTAAATATTTCTCCATCGTAAACCCTTATCCCTTCAAAAACACAACTTGCATAGTGAAGACCATGACTTAAAACGTGAACTTGGGCTTCGGACCAATCAACATTTTTACCATTAAACCAGATTTTACCTTGTCTTTTATCGTAAGGGATGATTTCCATAAAAAATAATATATTAATTTTTTTGTTACAAAAAAGTATATTTCTTATTACAATAAGTCAATATAACTTACCATCATGAAAGAATTACTTTACCTTAAAGATGAACAGATTAAAGATTTCATTCAGTTACTTTTCTACGCTTATAGAGAAACTTTTTCAGATCCAAAAAAATTACTTAATGAAAACTCATTTGGACCCGCTCATTTGAGAGCTTTAAATTTAATTGAAAGTAATCCTGGTACAAATCTAGGAGAACTAATGTTCCTACTTAAAATAACAAAGCAAAGTTTAAACCGAGTATTGAGAGATTTAATAGAATCAAAAATGATAAAGCAGATTAAAGACAAAGAAGATACAAGACGAAAAAAATTATTTTTAGATAGCCAAGGACAAATTTTTTTTAATAAAATATATGAAATTCAAAAAAAAAGAATATTTAATGCTTTAAAGAGTTCAGAACCTGATTCAGTAGTAAAATTTAAAGAAGTATTGAGTAAAATTATAAATGGATAAAAATAAATATCATATCTTAGTCGTAGATGACGACGATAGAATTAGAGAACTAGTAAAAGAATATCTGAGTGACAATGAATTTGTTGTTTCAACAGGAAATAGTTCTGAAGAAGCAAAAATTAAACTTGGTTATTTTAAATTTGATTTGATAGTTTTAGATGTAATGATGCCTGGGCAAAATGGTTTTGAATTAACAAAAGAAATAAAAAAAAATTCCAATGTTCCTATCATACTGTTAACTGCGAAAGGAGAGGTGGAAAGTAGAATTCAAGGATTAGAATTAGGGGCAGATGACTATTTAGGTAAGCCTTTTGAACCAAAAGAATTATTACTTAGAATTAAAAATATCGTAAAAAAAAGTAAAAAAATTGATCTTAATAAAATTAATAAAATTGGAGATGCGAAAATTAATTTGAATAAAATGTTAATTCAATTACAAAATAAAATTAGCAAAATTAATAATGTAGAAAAAAAAGTTTTAGTTGAAATGTTAGGCAATCCAGGAAAAACATATTCTAGAATGCGTATTGGAGAAATTTCAAATATTAAACAAGAAAGATCTATTGACGTTATGATTACAAGATTAAGACAAAAAATTGAAGCAAACCCTAAAAGTCCTAAATACTTACAAACTATAAGAGGTTCTGGCTATGTTCTTTGGATTAAATAATCTTTTAAAAAAAATTTTACCTACCGGTTTATTTTATAGATCTCTAATAATAGTAGCAGCACCTACAATTATTTTACAAATTATAACAACTATAGTCTTCTTTGATAGTATTTGGATTAAAGCAAATAAAGGTTTAACGAGATCGTTGATCGGAGAACTAAAGACTTTATCAGATATTTATACCGGGAAAGATTCAAGTCAAATAAAATACCTAACAGAACAATATAAATTTAACTTTGATTACGTGATTAATATTAAAGATGAGAAATTACCGACGAGTGTTAAAGAGAGGAAGTATAGCCCTATGGATAGATCTTTACGTCGTGAATTAAAAAAAGTTTTTGGTAGTACTAATTATTGGTTTGATACAATCAAATATGAAGAAGTTGTTGAGATTAAAATAAAATCAAATGATAAGATTATTCAAATTTTATTTCCCAGAGAGAGAATTGCGCCATCGTCAGTTAGATTGTTTATTTTTTGGATTACATTCCCTTCGTTATTACTAGTCTCGATAGCTATAATTTTTTTAAAAAATCAAACTAAACCAATTATTAACCTCGCAAAAGCAGCTGAAAAATTTGGCAAAGGAGATTTTGTTAGTGGAATAAGACCTTCTGGTGCCTCAGAAATAAGAAAGGCCGCACATGAGTTTGATAAAATGGCAAAGAGAATTGATAGACATTTAAAACAAAGATCAGAAATGCTATCAGGAATTAGTCACGATTTAAGAACACCTTTAACGAGGTTAAAACTTCAGTTAGCAATGTTAAATCAAAAAGATCTTTCTGTTAAAATGTCAAAAGATATTGATGAAATGGAAAGTATGCTTAACTCGTACTTACAATTTGCTAAATCACAAGTGGGGGAAGAGTCTGTTGCTACTAATATTAATAAAATTTTTAATGAAATTATTAGTGAAAAAAATAATAAAAATTTACACTTAGATTTATCTGTACAGATAGTTTTAGTTGGAAGAAAAAATGCATTAAAACGTTGTTTTAATAATATTATTGAGAACGGTTTAAATTATGCCAAGAATGTTTATGTGCATGTATCAAAATCAAAAAATAGGTTATTTATTCTCATAAATGATGATGGCCATGGTATTCCGTTAAATCAATATAAAAATGTTTTTAAACCTTTTTACAGATTAGATGAAAGTAGGAATTTAAATCAAGCAGGTGTTGGATTGGGATTATCAATAGCAGAAGATATCATAAGATCTCATGGAGGAAATATTGAATTAAGTGAGGGTAAATACAAAGGTTTACAAGTTAGAATTTCTTTACCCTTGTAATTTTTTTTTTTTTAGTTGGTCGATTTGTTTTTGTTGTTTTTCAATTATTTTTTTTAAAACATTAAATTCTACTCTTGAAACAAGCTCAAGTTTATCAATTAAATCATCACGCTTAAATTTTAAATTGTTAATTAATTCTTTTCTAGCGTCTTGCGATGTAAGTATTCCTGTTTCTATGAAATTAGATATAAGTTTTAAAATTTTTTCTGAATTATTCATAATTAATTTTAATTGATAAGAAAAATAATATCAATTATGATATAAATTTACCATGTATATCCACGATCTAGACCCTGTTTTGATTAATTTTGGTTTTTTTGAAGTTCGATGGTATTCCCTTGCCTATATTTCTGGAATTTTGATCGGATGGTGGATTGCGAAAAAAATTATCATTTTTAAAGTCAAAAATAGAGCTGTCATATTTGATGTCAAAATTTTTGATGATTTAATTAGCTATATCATTATTTCAATAATAATAGGTGGAAGACTTGGGTATATAATTTTTTACAATTCTTCTTATTACTTTGATAACCCCTTAGATGTCTTCAAAATTTGGCAAGGTGGGATGTCTTTTCATGGTGCTTTGATAGGAATAGTATTAGGCACCTACATATTCTCGAAAAGAGTTGGAATTAATTATTTTTTCTTCTTAGATATAATTGGTGCTGCGGCTCCTGTAGGTATTTTTTTTGGTAGAATAGCAAACTTTATTAATGGCGAACTTTATGGAATACCAAGTAATTTTTTTTGGTCGGTAATTTTTCCTAAAGTAGACAATATTCCTAGACATCCTTCTCAACTTTATGAAGCGTTGTTGGAAGGTATTATACTTTTTATTATTTTAATAAGTGTAATTTATAAAAAAGAAATCAAGACTGGTGTTGTTTCAGCTTTATTTATGATCTTATATGGTTTTTTTAGGATCATATCAGAGCAATTTAGAGAGCCAGATATACAAATTGGATATCTGTTTAATTTTTTCAGCATGGGATCTATTTTAAGCTTTTCTATGATCTTGATAGGACTATACATTTTAAAAAATGCAATAAATAATGAATTTGCTAAATAAATATTTTCCAATATCAAAAAAAATACCGATTGATAAATTTATTTATAATGCGCTCTACGACAAAGATTATGGTTATTATTCAAAAAAAATCCCTTTTGGAAAAAATGGAGATTTTATAACCTCTCCTGGAATATCATCGATATTCAGTGAGATAATAGCTTTGTGGATTATTGCATTTTGGGAACATTTAGAAAAACCAAAAGTTTTTAATATTGTTGAACTTGGACCTGGAAGCGGTCAAATGTGTGCGACTTTAGTTAAGGTGTTTAGAAAATTTCCAATTTTTTTTAGTGCTGCTAATATTTTTTTATATGAAAAAAGTAAAACTTTAAAAGATTTACAAAAAAAAAATCTTAATCACGAAAAAATAAACTGGATTAAAAATTTTAACAAAATTAAAAAAGGGCCTGTTATTTTTTTAGGCAATGAATTTTTTGATGCAATCCCAATAAAACAATTTAAAAGAATTAACAATATATTATATGAAAGGCATGTAGAATTAAAAAATAATTCAGAAATTAAAACTATTTTTAGAAAAGCTAGTTTAAAAGCAATAATAAAATTAAAAAAATATAACCTTTTAAAAAAACATTCCTTTATTGAATTCCCAAAGCAAGGTTTGTCTGAATTAAGTCTAATTATAAATACTATTAAAAAACTAAACGGTGGTCTACTTTTAATTGATTATGGATTCTTGAAACAACAAAGTAAAAACACTTTACAGTCTGTAAAAAATCATAAGCAAAATATGATATTTAAAAATGTTGGAAATGCAGACATTTCATCTCTAGTAAATTTTGATTTATTGGAAAAATATTTAAAAGGAAAAAAGCTAAAAGTTAACAATATTGTAACACAGGAATTTTTTTTAAAGAAAATGGGAATTATCAATAGAGCTGAATCAATAAGTCGAAAAATAAATTTTAAAGAAAAATCAAATCTTTATTTAAGACTTCAAAGGTTGCTTAATCCAAAACAAATGGGCAAATTATTCAAAGTTATATCTGCCTTTAAAGTAAAAAAAAAATTTTCACTGGGGTTTATTTAATGTATTTTTCAAAAAAATTTGATGAGTTTAATAACATTAAACACTGTTTTTTTTCAAAAAATGGAGGCGTTTCAAGAGATGTGTATAATAGTCTCAATTGTGGGCTAGGTTCTGGTGATATTGAAAATAATGTTTTAAATAATTTGGCTATTGTTGCTGAAAAAATAGGTGTTTCTAAAAATAACTTATTTACAATGAGTCAGACTCATAGCAATAAAGTCGTGGTGATTAATGAAAATAATAAAAACATTAATAGAATCAACTCTGATGCGTTGATTACAACAAACAGGGATATTGCACTTTCAGTTCTTACTGCAGATTGTGTTCCAATTTTAATCTACGATGAAGTCAATCATATAGTCGCTTGTATTCATGCCGGCTGGAAAGGTGCAATAAATGGAATTGTGAAAAATACCCTAAGTGAAATAGTTAAAATGGGAAAAAATAATAAAATTTATGCTGTAGTTGGTCCTTGCATAAGTTTTAAAAATTATGAGGTAGGTCAAGAATTCTACAATGAATTTATGAAAGAAAGTAAGAAAAATGAAATTTTTTTCTTTCGTAGGCAAAAAAATAAATTTTTATTCGATCTTCGTGGTTATGTTAACTTTAAAATAAAAGAATTTAATATAAAACATTTAGAAAATATAGATTTAGACACATACACAGAGAAAGAAAATTTTTTTAGCTTTAGAAGGTCTAGACATTTGGGTCAAAAAGACTACGGTAGATGTATTTCCACTATAGGCTTAATAAATGTTTAATTCATTTGAAACCTTAAACAATAGATTGTATAAGAAACTACCTTCATGAAAATTTTATCCGGAACTAGTAATCCCAGATTAAGTAAAGAAATTTCAAAAAAACTTAAGCTTAAACTTATCAATACAAATATTAAAAGATTTGCTGATGGTGAAATTTATATAGAAATAAATGAAAACATAAGGGGAAATAGCGTTTTTGTGATTCAATCAACTTCGACGCCTGCTAATGATAATCTCATGGAGTTACTTTTATGCATTGATGCACTTAGAAGATCTTCAGCAAAAAATATTACTGCTGTAATTCCTTACTTTGGATATGCAAGACAAGATAGAAAAGTTGCTCCTAGAACTTCAATATCGGCAAAAGTCGTTTCAAATTTAATTACGAACGCTGGTGCAAGTAGAATTGTAACAGTTGATTTACACGCTGGTCAAATACAAGGTTTTTTTGATATTCCTGTAGACAACTTATTTACTACCCCAATGTTCGCAAGATATATTAAGAAGAAATTTAAAACTAAAAATTTAGTGTGTGTGTCGCCAGATGTTGGTGGTGTTCAAAGAACAAGAGGACTGGCAACCAAAATAAAAGCTGATTTAGCAATTATAGACAAAAGAAGACCTGAGCCAGGTAAATCTCAAGTAATGAATATTATTGGGGATGTTAAAGGAAAGAATTGCATTATTGTGGATGATATAATTGATAGCGGTGGAACAATTATTAACGCTGTTGAAGCTTTAAAAAAAGCCGGAGCAATCGATGTTTACGTTTTTATTACTCATGCTGTTTTAAGCGGCGATGCTGCTGAAAGAATTAAGAAATCAAAAATTAAGAAATTAATTATTACGGACACGATAGATAATTCTTTAAAGATAAAAAATAATAGTAAAATTGAGGTCATTTCTATTTCTCCCCTTATGGCTGAGGCAATTAGTAGAATTTCAAACTCTACTTCGGTATCTGATTTATTTAATTAGTTCTTGTTTTATTAACAGACTTGAGTTAAATAGCTCATCCAAATAAAAACATGCATAATTTAAAAGCAAATAAAAGAGAGACTGTCACCGCTGGCCAGCTAAACAAACTAAGAGAGAGTGGTTTTATTCCAGCTATTCTTTATGGAGGCAAGGATCCTAATTCTAAAATTTCAGTAGAAAAAAAACTTGTTAAGAATATATTAAATTCTGAATCTTTTTTGTCTACTGTTCTTGAGTTAGATGTCGATGGCAATAAATTGAAGGTAATTCCAAGAGATGTTTCTTACAATGTAATTTCTGATGAGCCTATACATATCGATTTTATGAGGGTTGTTGTTGGCACAAAAATAGTTTTAGATATTCCGGTTAAATTTATTAATAATGATGATTGTCCAGGATTAAAAGTTGGTGGTGTATTAAATATCGTAAGAAGAAAAATCGAGCTCAAATGCCCTGCGGAAAATATTCCAGAAGAAATCATTATTGATTTAAAAGGTTTAGAGATTGGTACTAGTATAAAAATATCTTTTGTTAAGCTTCCAGAGAATGTTACGCCAACTATTCTCGGTAGAGATTTCGTTATAGCAACAGTGGCTGCCCCTACAGTCCTTAAAGAACCTGAAAAACCAGCTGAAGGTGAGGCTGTTGCAGGAGCTGAAGGAACCGAAGGTGCAACAATAGCCGCAGGAGAAGAAGGAACAACACCTGCTACAGGTAAAGAAACTGATGTAGCTAAAAAAGATGACAAAGCAAAAGGCAAAGAACAAACTACAGAAAAAAAAAAGCCTGAAAAGAAATAAATAAATATGTTGCTACTAGTTGGTTTGGGAAATCCAGGTCCTAAAGATATAAATAATCGGCATAATATTGGTTTTAGAATTATTGATTCTGTTAATTCCTATTTTAAATTATCTAAACAAAAACCTAAATTTAAAGGTCTTCTAACCACAGGTATAATTAGTGAGCACAAAGTTTACGCAATCAAACCTCTTACCTTTATGAATAATTCAGGTACTGCTATCAAAGAACTTATTGATTATTTTAGAATCGATCCGAAAGATGTGATTGTTTTTCACGACGATTTAGATATTGATTTTGGAAAGATAAAAGCAAAATTTGCCGGAAGTAGCGCTGGACATCATGGGATTGATTCGATTGATAAATTTATTGGCAAAGACTACTCTAGGGTGAGAATAGGCATTGGCCATCCTAAAAATAAAAAAAAAGTTAACAATCATGTGCTTGAAGATTTTAAAGAGGATGAAGAAGATCAAATTAAAGAAATAGCTGAAAGTATAGTTAAGTTACTTCCAACTTTATTAGAAAAAAAAATTGATCTGTTCTCGAGCAAAGTTAACTCTAGTCTTTTAACTCTAGTCTAAATGGGATTTAAGTGCGGTATCGTAGGCCTTCCTAACGTAGGTAAATCTACTTTATTTAATGCTTTGACTGCATCAAAAAACGCTGAAGCTGCAAACTTTCCCTTTTGCACAATAGATCCAAATATTGGAATTGTTGATGTTCCTGATGAAAGACTTGATCATTTAGCTAAATTATCGAATTCTAAAAAAAAAATTTTTACTAATATAACTTTTGTTGATATTGCTGGCTTAGTTAAAGGGGCCTCTAAAGGAGAAGGTTTAGGTAATAAATTTCTTTCTCATATTAGAGAAGTAGATGCAATTATTCATCTAGTAAGGTGCTTTGATTCTGCAGAAATTACTCATGTTAATTCTAAAATCAATCCTTTAGACGACTTAGAGACTATAAAAACAGAAATTCTCTTATCAGATATTGATATAATTCAAAAAAAATTGGAAAAAGGAAAAAAAAAACTATTAAGCCCTAAAGAAATACAAATTTTAGAAAAAAAATTAGGATTATTAGACAAAGGAGATGAAGACTCTGATTCATTTGATGAAGAAGAAATAAAGATTTTAAACCAATTAGGGTTACTTAGTCTTAAACCTAAAATTATAGTCTGTAATGTAGACGAAGAAAGTCTCGCTAAAGGAAATGACTATACTGCAGTTGTTAAAAGTAAATTTTTAAATGAAAAAATAGTAATAATTTGTGCTGATATAGAAGATCAAATTATGGGTTTGGACAATGAAGAAAGAGAAACTTTCATGAAAGAAATCGGTCTGGGTAAAACTGGTTTGACTAAATTAATTAGAGAAGGTTACGATCTATTGAATCTAGATACTTATTTTACATCAGGACCAGAAGAAAGTAGAGCTTGGACAGTTAAAAAAAACACTTTAGCTCCTCAAGCAGCGGCTGTAATACATACTGATTTTGAAAAAAATTTTATAAGAGCAGAAGCTGTTTCTTGTGATGATTTTATTAAATATGGTAGTTCTGAAAAATGTAAAGAAAATGGTAAATTAAGAATAGAAGGAAAAGATTATATTGTTAAAGATGGCGATGTATTATTTTTCCGCGTCAACCCTTGACCATATCTTCTTCATACTAAAATAAACAAGAGTTGCTAATATAATTAAGTATATAATAACCTTAGTCCCTGTTCTATGTCTTGCCTCTAAATGAGGTTCAGCAGCCCAGGTAAGGAATGTTGTAACGTCTTTTGCCATTTGGGCTTGTGTAGCATTAGTTCCATCTGTGTATTCCAATAAGTCGTCTGACAATGGACTCATCATTTTTATTTTATTTCCATCCATGTATTTGTTGTAATAGACACCCTCGTCTAAAACAAAGCCAACTGGTTTTTCTTCATAGCCCATTAATATTGAGTAAATATAGTTTGCTCCTCCAGTCCTTGCTTTCGCTAAAACTGACATGTCGGGTGGATATGCTCCACCATTAGCTGCAATGGCAGCGTTATCATTTGGATAAGGGTTTACAAAATGATCAGAAGGTCTTCCTGGTCTTTCATACATTTCACCTTCACTATTTGGACCGTCTTCAACATCATAACTAGCTGCAATGGCTTTAACTTCTTCTAGAGTAAATTCAGGCCCACCTTTTTGACCTAGATTTCGGTAACTTAAATATTTCATTGAGTGGCATGAGGAACATACTTCTTTATAAACTTGATATCCTCTTTGTAGAGAATCTCTTTCAAATTTTCCTGTGAGACCAGCAAAACTCCAGTCAATTTTCAACAAGTCTTTACTTGAAGAGTATGCCTTTCCAAAAAAAAAGGTTGTTATTAAAATAGTTACTAATAATTTTATAAAGCTATTTTTTTTCATTTATTATTTTGTCTGACCT
>Ga0115001_10003011_pt1 | contig 12794 bp, 6 predicted proteins | sample ArcticOcean_MG_C_12_FD_89869 | JGI IMG/M metagenome (GOLD analysis project Ga0115001, IMG submission 89869) | Marine microbial communities from western Arctic Ocean - ArcticOcean_MG_CB8_130 | ecosystem: Environmental > Aquatic > Marine > Oceanic | place: Arctic Ocean: Canada Basin | collected... | reverse complement strand
GTCGTCTTCGCTCGATGAGTCCGCTTTGTTTCCCTTTTTCTTCTGTTTAGCCATAGTATTCGCACGAGTAGCGAGTCGTTATCTTCTTCTTCTTCTTTCGCTGATTGTGTTCTGTACTAAAACAGGCCGCATCAGCAGTATAGTTTTGAATACTCTCTGGTAAATGCAAGAGAGGGGCAATAAAGTCCTAAAACGTACTAAAAGTAGAGCGTGGTTTTTTGAAATTTACAAATTTTAAAAGACTGCATTTTAGTAGTAAACAGTGCCAACTCTCCAATACACACACACACACACTAATAATAATAATAGTAATAATAATAATAATAGAGCAAATAATGGCCGATTTCGTCGGTACTGGCAATCGCAGTGTTTCCGCAGTCGTCTAGTTTTGAATCTCCAAACGCAAAAGAGAGGCAAAGTCCTTAAAAGTGCTCGGTTTTATTGAAATTTACAAATTTTGGAAATTTTAAAACAACTGTAAAAGACTGCATTTTAGCAGTAAACCATCAGTGCTCTCCAACACACACACACTAATAATAGTAATAATAATAAATAATAATAATAATTGAACAAATAATGGCCGATTTCGTCGGTACTGGAGGATCACGTGATCACAATCACAATCGCAGTGTTTCCGTAGTCGACGCGTTCTTAGACGACGGCGAAGAAGTCGTCTACGAAGCATTTCCTAGCAAAGACGAAGACGAAGACGAGGATGGAAATGGAAATGGAAATGACTCAGAAGTTGTTGTTGTTGATGATGTTGTTGTTGTTGATGACGATGATGATTATGCTCATGAACGAAGAATAACGAACGAAACACAAAAGAATAAAGAAATGAAGAAAAACACCATCCATACCAATAGTAGTACTGCTAGGCATTCAAAGATGCAGATGCAATATAAAGAAAACCCGAAACTAGTCATCACAATCGCGGCAGCAATTGTTCTGTTGAGCATAAAAATCGTGCAAAAATTGTTCCAAGATCCGCGTAGGGGTCTAATGAAGCACAGGTGTAATCGATGCGCGAAGAAAGATGCGAGAGTGAAATGTAACAGGTGCAAAAAAGCGTACTATTGTTCTCGAGAGTGTTTGAAAGCGGCGTGGAAATTGGAGATATGCGAGTGTTGTTAATTTAGAGCGTCGTCGTTACTGATGCACTACGTTAGCTTTGTTTTGTTTACTTCTTCTTCTACTTCTTCCGACCATATCCGTGTATATATATATATATATATATATGTATATATATAGTACTAGTGCTCTACGTATTTCTTATACTATGGTCGTGCCTACGCTCCTAAATTATATTATTAGGCTACTACTATACCGTGCATAAGTTCAGAGATCCAGAGAGACTCAATAAGCGCAACATCGCGGTATCGACTCCCCAAGCGTGCGAAGGACTTACCCTAGGCGAAGTAGTATCTTTTCTCGATTCTAACATTTTCATATCGTACGAAAACCCGAATAAATTAACGCTTTCGCACATCATCGTAGCGAGCATGATCGCATGTAATCCAGTGGGTAAATTCGTTGGACATTCAAAGTTTTTTCCAATACCTAATTCTTGGACGTCTTTGCGAATGGCAAAGTACGCATCGATTTCGTGATTGATCGCCGGAACGGACATGAAATACGTTTCCGGGTTCGCCGCCGAAGCAGCTTTGTAATACATCGCACTTCCGTAATGCCAAAATATCCACGTTTCACCTTGAGCGGGTTTTAATCCCCAAATTTCTGGAATAATCGATCTCTTTTTATTGAACATTCGAAACGTTTGTTTCGTACCGGCGAAGTGCGTGTTGTTATCTTGCATTTTACCTTCTCTCGGTCCTAAATTATACGCGTTGAAGCGAAATACGGCTTCATGTCTATCTATTGCTTTTCCAACTCCTTCGACTCTTAAACCAGGACCGTTACCGACTAAAGCGCACGTTTTATAATCTCTCTTCAAATCGCCCGGCATCGTTTCAATTTTCCCTGTCAAGTGCATGCCGGTTTCTTTATTATCCGCGAGTTTCATCGCTCTTGGATTACATTTCTTCGATACGGTCACGCAAGCAATTTTTTTTGCAATATCAATCAAGAGCTTCACCCCTGGCATCTCTTTCGCCGCTTTCCTCGCATCATCGACGTTCTGGCAATCTTCCAACCTATTCATACAATCTTTCAAATGTTTATGTTTTAAAGACTGTTGGTACTTATTCGCCCTATATCGTTTCTCTACTCTACACCGTTGCTCTAACGGATGACTCCTCGCATACGCTAATAACATCCTCCTTCCAGTCTTCGCAATCTCTTTCCCAGGCGATCCTTCCTCTCTCCACCTCTTCTTATTCTCCGAAACCATATCTTTCACTTGCCCGTGCGCTCTCTGAAACTTCTCGGTCGCTACTTGCGCTGATTTCAACTGCTTCCCTTGATCGCCTAAAACTTGCGGGAACGGTGCCTCTAAACATTTTCTGCGTTGTTCTAGTTTCAGTTTCTTATATAAAACATTCGCGTTCGCGTCATTATCGCCTTCGTCGTCGTTCGTATTTCTCTTCGCGCGCAAAAAACTCTTTCGTTCCTGTGTATCCTTCACGGCTCCAAAATCATCATCATCAACAACAAAAGCGCTCTCTCTCCCTCGATCATCCTCATCCGCACTCGCTTCACTTTCACCAAAATCACTCGCACGATCATCCTCATCATCTGCTCCGTTCGAGGATTGAAACACGACATCCAAAGCCCCGTTCCGTGTCTTCAAAACGTTCGTCGTAAGCGCGATGGATGTAATCAAAATCACGAAAACGAACGCTAGTTTCCTCGTCCTCTGCGTTCTCTTATTCGCGCTACTCACCGCGCAGTGCGCCTGTCCAGCTACTGCGTTGTTCTCGAGCGCGATCGAGGAAGAACAGGCTTTGATTGGGTCCATTTCTGAACCGTTTAATCGATCGATTATGAAGATTTGCGTTAGTTGTTCGATTTCGTTTATCCTCGTCTTTCGTCTTCTTCATCGGTCGGCAGCATAGGGGAGCTCTATTTAGGGTTTCATGAAAATTTCTGAAAACCTCTTCAAAACATCGATTCAAGCGAGCATAAATTAAATACTCACGCGCACGGGAAACGAAAGATCGACGTCGTGGCTATCCATCGATGTACTGAGAACAAAAAAATTATAAAGGGATCGATGCGTAAACACGTCGCGAAATGGTATTTTCATACTATTTTTATAAATGAAACCCTAAATGAATGGCCAAATTTGCTAAGTCAGTCAGACTAGACTGCCAAAGCATCATCGAAAGCACAAATCAGCGGAGCACGACCTTGAACAGAACTTAAATGTCAAAGTTTGAAAACGTGCTCAAGGCACAAAAGGTAAGCAATTCAGTGTCGCGCGCGTTTCAACGTCGTCTCTCTTTACGGTTTCTGTGCGTTTTTTTCGGTGCACGCGCGGTGTGTGTGTGTGTGTAATGAAACGTGTGAATCAAACGTAAAGTTCGATAGGAAGAAGATGATTTGATTGTGATGGATTGTTCGCAACGTGATGTTCGTGAAATTAAAACGATTTTACGAAGCATGGCGCGCTTACGATCGATCTTGATCACGATCGATGCGTGTTTATTCAGACACAGCGTGGGCAATGAATCTATTCTCTTCCTCTCGCTCTCTTTTTTATTTGATACTGACTTGAACGTTTACTAATGCGCGCTCTCTCTATTCTCTTTCTTCTTTCTTTCTTCTTCTTTTGTGGGAAAACTTCCTAAGTTCTTCCAAGGCCAATCGAAGCACGTGCACATGAAAGGGACTTTGGATATGGTCACTACGGTCGCGATACCGGCCGCGATGGCCGCGTCGGCGATCGGGATGATCGTGTTTGGGGTAAAAGATCTCGCCTTAGGGACGAATAAGAAGGAAGGGTTCTGATTAGCTGGGAACGGGTTTTGTTGTAAATGTAAACGATTTTATTATACGGGTATGCGTATATATATATATATACTTTATATATACAGTACAGTATTCATGTTATTATATACCCAGTAGTAAACATAAATCGCGAGCGCGGCGGTAGCTATAGTGAGCTAGATGATTGTGCTATTATTATAGTATTATTTTTGTTGAGATCTCGCCCATCCAGGCACGGTAGCCGAGTTTAACCAATCTCGCTCTTCCTTTGTAGTCATGCGCCCCATGAGCTCGTTCCTGTGCGGATATCGACCGAACTTTTCGAGCACTTCTTTATGGTCCACGACGAATTTTAGGGACCATTCCAAGGACGTGTTCGGACCGTGTTTTAGAATCATTTTCCTAGCGAATTTCTCGATAAATACGTGATCTTTAATATCCTCCGAGTGAAGAAAGGGAGAAATAACGAACCCAATCGCACTAGGCGGCAAATCGCTTACTTCTTCTTCTTTCTCTTCCACAAGAAATCTTGCGTATCTCAACGCCGTCTCGTCGCCGATGAAAGCCTTCGACGTTCCTCTGAACACGTTACGAGCGATTTGATCTAATAAAATGATTCGAGCGAATATTTTATCCAAATTATATAAATGTTTCTGCTTCAAATCCTTCGCATGAAAATCCTCTCTCTGCGCTACGATAACCTCTCGTTCATATGCAGAACACAAAGCATCCGCTTCAAACTTCCCTGAATACCATAAATCGCTCGACCTCTTCGTACCGTATTCGCGCGGTAACATCTTCTCCTTCTTCCCACCGCTATTATAATATTCCTCGCCGAACCAAAACGATAAAACATCTCGATCGTTAATAGGGTTCCTCCACGATAAACTCTTCGCCGTCCTCGTCCCAAAGTTTATCGTCGACTCTCTGTTCATTCGCTCGTTATCTTTCAATGCCGATTTTTGCTTCAATATCGATTTTAACTTCTTCTCTGTTTGATCACCGCGGTCAATATCCATCGCGATACGATCGTCGTCATCGTTCGACGCTTTCGATGCGCAACAGCCCATCCGAATCGCGCGTCCCTTGTTTATTCTTCCGCTCTCAAGCAGTGTACGAAGAGCAGTTCTTCGTCCTGCCTTTGATGCGTAGAATATATCTGCCAGAACAAAAATGTTGTGTTGTTGATGATGACTGCGATGATGATGGAGTAGCAGCGAAGAGAGAACGGAAAAAACGGAAAAAATAGTATCGCTCCTCCTTCTTCTTCTTCTTCTTCTTCTTCAATCAACAACCCTCGCTTGCGAAAGAGAGTTTTATTGATCGAAACTGCTCTGCGGACGATAGTACTTACTTGTCTTGGAACGTAAAAAGCAAATTTATTCTACTAGATTTAGGGTTTCACTGTTTAGGGTTTAAGGGTTTATGATATAGGGTTTAGGGTTTCAACATTCAAGTACAAAAATCCTATCCATTTTTACCAAAATTAATATTCACTTGAAACCCTTAAATACTTAATTAATCGATTAAGATCGATCCAGGACCAATCGCGGTCGCGCAAAAAAAGGACCCGCGTCATCACAGAGGAACGCTTTCTCTGCACCGCGCGCGTACTCGTTTCCAGTTTTACTCGAACCTTTCCTTTAGTGCGTGTAGTGTAGTGCGTGTTATATCATGAGCAGTTTTACTCGTAGTACCGATTGGACGATGACGCAGCAGCAGTTGAAACCGCATAAATCGATTAAGAAGAAGATATCGAAAGCGAGTGAGAAAGGTAATGATAGAATTAACCTGCTTGGCTTTGCGAAGCAGGTGCGAGAGAGCGCGGACGAGTTCTTCGCCCGTGATTCAGTTGAGCAGGAAATGGAGAAGTTACGCGTCGAAGAGGATGAAGGGGTTGAGCTGGATTATTATTGTTTAGCGCGAGTACGCGGTCATTTTTTAGGATTCGGGAACGCCGCGAACGATAATCGGACGAATGCTAGTGTTCGAAGTAGTAACGAGAGGAGGGGGGAAATGCTAGTCACGAGAGCGTTTGGGAGAGGCGGTGGAAGAGGACGCGGGGGAAGAGGACGCGGCGGCGGAGGAAGGAAATCTGGAGGAGGCCGAGGACGATCTCGCGGGCCTTGGCGTAACCCGAATCAAGGTCCGTTAAGGAACGAACAGTTGTTAGAATTCGAAGAGTTGAGAATTTTAGGGCCAGAGAAGGAAATGTTCGGTGTCATGCAAACCGAAGACGCGTTGAAGAAGGCTGAGGAAATGCAATTAGATCTCGTGATGGTATCGCCGGAAGCGGATCCTCCAGTCGCAAAGTTTATGGATTATTCGAAATATAAATACGAAAAAGAGAAGAAAGACCGAGAAAAGAAGAGGCAAGCGAAATTGACACAAATCGAATTGAAAGAAGTGAAGATGCGGTATAACATTGATACGCATGATTACGACGTTAGGCTACGAGCGTCGCAGAAATTTTTAACAAACGGCGATAAAGTTAAAGTCATTTGCCAATTCCGCGGCCGTGAGAACGATTTTAGACATATCGGGAGAGAGATGTTCGAAAAGTTCGTGATCGACATCGAAGAGTTTGGAAGTTTGGAGAGACAGCCGGGGATGGAAGGGAACTCTATGACGATGTATATCGTACCGAGAGTGACTAAAGATGAAGTAAATAAAAGATACGAACAGTCGAAGAAGGAAAGGGATTTAATAAAACAACAACAGCGACAAGAAGGAGGCGGCGCCGTTGGTGACGATGACGACGACGACGATGATGATGAGGAATACGATGACGACGATGAGGAATTTGGCGACGACGACGATTACGACGAAGAAGAAGAGTTCGAAGAAGGCAAAGTCGAAGTTAATAATGCGTAATATTACAATCCCGTAATACTGTTATCATTCATTAGGTGATACTTCTTATCATTGTGTGATTTATTTAGTTATGTTTAATTAATATCTGCTAATATTATAAAGTACATGGTGTACCAGTAAATTATATCTGAGCCCCTCTCTCTATATTCTTATTTTCTTGATCTTGATCTTCTTTTTCTTCTTCTTCGCTATTATTTATTGAAGCTGCATCGCTTTATTGACCGCGCCTTGCATATCGAGCTTTCGCGAAGGCAATACAGCCTCCGCGTGAACTTCTACAAGAAACTTTGGATCTTTCAAAACAGCCTGAGTCGTTAATCTCACAGGTAAATCTTCTTCCTTTAGTCCATTTCTTTTAATAAAAAACTCCTTCCACGCCGCCGCCGTCTTCTCCATCGAGCGAATATCGCTCACGTGTAAAGTCACTCTCAACAAATGTTTCAAGTCAGTACCGGCTTGCGTGAGCATGAACTGCATGTTTTGAAGCGCCGAAAGAGTTTGCGCCCCGGCATCGTTTTCGAGCGATCGAGAAACTATGCCAGTAAGCCATAACAAACGCCCGAATTTAATAATCGGATTATATCCCGGATTCGCGCCAGGCGCTTTAACTCTTATTATCTCACTATCGACAGGAGGATCATATGGGTTCACGCCAGTAACCTTTATCATCTCGTTCTCGGAAGTGGGATCAAACGGCGGCAACCACCCTAACTTTTGTGCATCTGACATCTTCATGCATTGATCTGCGAGTTGCTTAATCGCATCTTCTTGTCTAGCAATGCGATCATTCTGCGTATCAACAATTGCATCTTGACGTTGAATGCGACCATCTTGACGTTTAATTGTTTGTTTCAGCTCATCAATAATAATGGTTTGCCCTTGAACGATTCTTCGGAGTTCGTTCATTTCTACCTGATCAACGCGAATCGTAACCTCGCCGCCGCCACCGCCGCGTCCACTTGATTTATTAGGCACATCCAATGCTAACGACGCACTGCGCTCTTTTCGTTCCGTTACTACCGCTACAGCTTGAGTCGAATTCTTTTTCGTCTTTACGGCAGTGCTTACTGGAGAATTTGGGATAGACTTCGGTGCCGGCGAAGATTGTGCATTTGCGGCGAAATCGGTACGTACGTACGTAGGTTGGCAATTTCTCGTGTGCATACTGAATGGACCTCGTCCCTTACAGACTTTCCCACATGTTTCGCATTCATATTCGTTTGTTATTTTCGGCGCAGGAACGACTTCTAACGCGGGAACTTCTGGCGCCTTGATTCGTAGATGAGTGTTCGCATTATCAACATCCATTTCTTCCTCTTCCTCTTCTTCTTCTTCTTCTTCTGATTCTTCTTCTGATTCTTCTTCTGATTCTTCTTTTTCCTCAGAATCTACATGCATCTTTTTAGAAACTCTTTCGACTGGATTCTTCTTCTCTGAACAGCCCCTAAGGTGAGATGCTCTTCCCGCACTATTTTTGTCAAATTCTCTTCCACAATTCGGACAGTCCCAGTCGTCAAATTTGCTTGATGGAATGACGATTTTCTCCACCGTTGTTTTTGGCCTCTTCGCAACCGGCTTTGGAAGTTTGGCATCAAAATCGTCAACATCGTCATCCATATACTCTTCATCATCATCTTCTCCATAATCCTCATCCTCGTCGGCGAAAAAATCGGCGAACCTGATTTTTTTTCCTGTCTTTTTTGCTTCTTCTTCTGCCACCTGCCTTGCTGCATCTCTTTGAGCCGGCGTCTTATTTGCGCAGTGCGACACGTGACTGCGTGTCCCCCTAGCATCATGAAAGATTCTCCCACAATGCGGACAATCGAGCTTAGAATTACTCGCCTGAGCGACGACTTTGTCCGCACGCGCCCTTTTAGAAGTATTTACAACGATTGAGTTCTTTACCACCGACTTTGACTGCTTTGCAACTGGCTCGTCTTCTTTTTCCACGACAGGTTTGTCGCCCTTTCGTTTTTTATTCGCGTGCTTCTCGCAGTGTACATTGTCACCTTCCGCTTTCTTGGCGTTGCAGGACCAACTACCGCCACCAGCGCGACACATCCAATCTGGTTTTCCATTTTTATACTTAAAATCTTTCGTCCGCTTGGGTACAACAACAGCATCAATCTCTTCCTCTTCCTCTTCCTCTTCATCATCTACATCCTCGTCGTCACCAATATCATCTATATACATAATATTGACCCCCGTCTTTTCTGCTGCTTCTTTTGCCTCCTTCTTTGCTGCAACTCTTTGTGCCGGCGTCTTCTTTGCGCAGCTGGGAATGTGAGCTCCTTTTCCTGCACTCGCTTTAAAGATTCTCCCGCAATGCGGACAGTCGAGCTTATTATTATTATAAGAATTGCTTGACGGAGCGATTTTATCCACACGCGCCTTTTTAACAGCAGCAGGGGGAGGAGACGGAGATGGAAGAGATGGAACATCAGCACGAACAGCATTTAAAACGTATCGCTTAGGCATCGAGACAACGCCATTGATTAGTTTTTGAGAATGTATAATTTTGGCGATTTTGTGCTCTTTCATCAAGTGCTCTTTGAGTAAACCGCTCGAATCAAACCTTTCGTGACTGCAATACCCGCAGAATCTCGCAACACGACTTAGTTGAACGGCGTTAGGCAGCTTTGTTGACACAGCTGCTGCTTTGATCGCATTTGGTGAAACTACAATTGCAACTCTTGCACCGGCGGTGGCAGTCTTTGTTGCGCAACCGCGAATGTGAGATGCTCTTCCTGCACTATTCTTTTTAAACCCAAGCCCACAGTGCGGACAATCCCATCTTTGACCCGATGTAGTCTGCGATGGTTTGCGCGAGTCATCCCCAGAACTGATCAGTTGTGGCTTGCGACCTCGATAATTGTTGTTGTTGTTCATCGCAGAGACAGAGGATTTTTGTTCAAAAACGTTCTTTTTCATGAACTTTGGTTTCTCGGTCTCGACCATTGCAAAATCGTCGTCATCACCATCTTCATAGTCTTCTGATAATAAATCTTCCTTCTCAGGCTCGATATCATCACCAGGAAATGAAAGTTTTTTGAAATGCGCTTCACAGTATTCTTCACCAGCCGCTTTTTCCTTATGACATCGCCAAGTGTCTGCCGAATATTTACATCGAAATTTTTCTGGGACCTTTTCACCATTTTTCTGTTTCTGAGCTGTCTTCGTCTTCGTCGCAGTCGCATTATTATTATTAGTGGTAGTAGTAGCTTGTTGCTCGCCATCGCTTTCGAAATCGTTCAATCTATTGTTATTTTCCGAGGCACGTGCCAAGCCACCGTTTCTTTTTTTCGACAACGCTCTATTCATAGTGTTAATATTACCTTCAATTAATCTAGCTGCAAGGTCGTCATCCGGAGTCGCGCGCATCAATGCTTTTGCCTGGTTTTTTTTAAGTAACTCGATTGCATAATCGCGCTCTTCCGATTCGCTTTCAGCCCCTCCATTCTTCGCCTTTTCATTTGCCTGTAAATGTTGTTGCTGTTTCTTCGGCATTTTTGGACCGTCTTCTTCCGAATCGCTGTCTTCGTCAGTTGCCTCGGTAATTGTAGACTTTACCGGTTTAATTGGAGTCGTTGATAGCGCCACTTTTGTTGTAGCAGCAGCTGCGTCTTCTGCTCTCTTTTTTTGCGCACTCTTTCCAGCTGAGAGAGCTTCGTTTGCAGTCTTTGAAATGAACGCGTTGATTTTCTCATCCTCGATATCCTTCAATTTGACTCCCCGATTTTGATGTTTTCTGCGGCAGCTAAGCACATGATTTCGTAAACGATCAGAGCCATTACAAATCGTGTTGCAAGCGGGGCACGAAAGTTGTCCAAGGAAGATTGGAGCGTTATTATTCGCCACCGCCGCTGTCGTCATCGTCGCGGTTACTTTATTAGCTACCGCCGCCGGAACACTGATGTTGCTTGGAAGTACTACTTTCGACGAGTTGTTATTATCTTTATTGTTGTCGTCGTCGTCGTCGTTGTTGTTGTTGTTGTTCGTTTCGTTGAGATTTTTCTTCTGCGTAGCTATCGTTCGCTCGGCTGAAGGCTCCCGCGGGTTTGAGTCTTCATTTTTCGCATCAGCCCGAGGCGACGCTCTCGCAACGGCAGTGGTCGTAGCAGTAGCAACCGCTGGTGCTTGCGGTACTAACGTCGTCTTGTCATTCGAAGTGGATATCGATTTTGGCTGTTGCTGCTTAGAAACGGGCTTTGTCGATTTCGTGCCGTCAGTTCCCGCCGCCGCCGTTGGAGCAATACTACTCGAACGGACATCTTTCGTCATGACCGTTCCAGTAGGCTGTGGAATCAGAGAATTATTTGCAGCTTCGACATCGACAATAGGTGAAACACGATTTTGTTGCTTTTGTTGTTGATTTTGCTGATGCGGCGGCTGGTGAGGAGCGGAGGCTGCGGCGGGTGGTTTTTGTGCAGAAGCCTTCCCGGGTGGTACTACTTTCCCGAGCGTTTGCGTGCCGACGGTTGTTTTCTCTTTGTTCAGCGTCGTCGTCGTCTTACCTGCGGCGGCGGCGGCGGCAATCTTATTGTTATTATTATTAGTATCAGTATTGTTCTTCATTGCCCCCGCTGCATTTACTACCGATACCTTTGTTTGATTTTGCTGGCTCGCGTTGCTATTATTAGCAGTAGTCGCAGTCGTAACGGTACCTGTAGGATTTGCTGGAGGAACCGTCGAAATCTTAGCCGATTCAGGACGAGTCCATACAAGGCTTGACTTTGCTTTCTTCTTGTCACTCGCACCGGCACTTGCACCAGTACTCGTCGGCGGCGTCGGCGTACGCGCTGGCGGCGGCGGAGTAGTCGCCTTCCCAAACGCCGGTTTTTGCGCGCTTTGCGATCCGAAAACTTTCAGAGTATTCGTCGCATTCGTATTCGCAGTAGCAACAGTGGCAGTACTTGCACTAGCAGGAGCTAAGGCCAAAGAGGCAGCGGCTACTACGGGAGCCAAAGCGGCACGAGCCGTAGGAGCCTTGGCCGCTTCCTTCTCTCGATTCGCCTTCTTAAGCAACTCGCACGCCAACTCCTCGACCGTCATTGAGACGAAGCCTTTAGTAGCACTCGAATTCTTCTTCGGTGGAATCACGATCGGTTGCCCGTTGCGTTCCTGGTTAGTATTACCATCTGCGTTATTAGGTGAACTCATTCGCGTTTGTTACTTATTCCCTTTGGTGTACGAAGAGTCCGCTAAAAGAGCTGGAGACAGCGAGACTTCGGATCCACTGGACTGACTGTTTGCACTACAAAAGAAAGTAAACTCCTACGAATCAGAGAGTATATACTAATAGTAAACATAAAAAGAAGAACGTCAGATGGCCAAAAAGCGAAACAAACGCGCGACGAACGAACGAACAAACAAACAACTCTCGCGCGCTGCGATTCAATCAAATCGCTCTTCGTTTAAAATCGAATCAGAACGCGAACGCGAACTTAAAAACGTGGAGAAAAACTCTCCATTTTTATGATCTCCGAAATGTTTTCAATCCAAAATTCGATCTCGAATTTCGTCGTTGCGTGAAAGAGTTCTCTCTCTCTCTCTCTCTCTCCTTTAAATAAAACGAAACTGGACTGGGTTTACTAACAAAACGTACGTACGTCGTCTGCGTCGTCGTCTTCTTTAACTGAAGCGAATATCCAAACGAAACGACTCTGTGCGTTCTTGAAAGGAAAGTGTTTTGAACGAAAACTACTTTTTAATGCAGGATTTTTAAAGGGAAAGGGAAGTTCTTTTTTTTGTATGAAACCCTAAACCAGTCTTTTTGGTCTAAAAATGTAAAAAGCAATTCCTCAATGAACCATTTAATAAGGCGAGAGAGTGTTCCAACTTTGCACTCGTGTCTCTGTTCTGATCGATTGATTTGATTGATTTGATGCTTCGCGTGGCAGTGTAGGGATATATATATATACGTACACACATACGCAGTAGTGATAAACTATAGTTCAGTAAAACGAGGAACGTTTGTTCCTTTTGTTGTGTTCTAGTGGCGGCACCAGAGACGAGAAAGAGAGTTTTGCGTG
>Ga0115001_10003007_pt1 | contig 12802 bp, 9 predicted proteins | sample ArcticOcean_MG_C_12_FD_89869 | JGI IMG/M metagenome (GOLD analysis project Ga0115001, IMG submission 89869) | Marine microbial communities from western Arctic Ocean - ArcticOcean_MG_CB8_130 | ecosystem: Environmental > Aquatic > Marine > Oceanic | place: Arctic Ocean: Canada Basin | collected... | reverse complement strand
TCAGCGACACGCACAGCATCTCCGACGAGCCCATGGCTGAGATTGCGTCTGCGCACCCAGAACCAATCGTGGTTGGCGGTGGCCCAATTGAGTGACGACACCCAGACCCCAGACGGAGACACGGCGCCCGCCGCACTGCCGGGCGATGGTCTCCGCGAAGGCATCGTCGACACGCTGCGCAACGACATTGGCGACGCGTTGATCGACACGCTGCTCAAGCCGAATGACGACCTCTGGGTCCGGGTCAGCGCCGAGAGCTGGCTCGCTACGGGCCAGGCGCTCAAGGCTGCCGGGTTCACATACTTCTGCTTCCTGTCCGCAATCGACTGGTTGCCGTCGCCGTTCGGCAACAGCCAAGATGATCCTGACGATGAGCCAAAAAAGATCGACATGACGATCAAGCAGGGCTACACCGGTGGCGAGACCCGCATGCAGGTGTTCGCTCGTCTGACCGACATCGATCGCCACGTGGGCTTGACCATCAAGGCCGACGTCGCCGATGACAACCAGGTGGTCGATTCCTGGAGCCAGCTCTTCGCCGGTGCCAACTGGCATGAACGCGAATGCCACGAGATGTTCGGCATTGGTTTCAACAACCATCCTGACCTCCGCAACATGTACCTGCCCGGCGATTTCGAGGGCTACCCGCTCAAGAAAGATTTTCCGTTGCTCGCCCGCATGGTTAAGCCATGGCCTGGCATCGTCGACGTCGAGCCAATGCCCGACTTCGAAGAAGCAGCCGACGCTCCAGCAGCCGACGCTCCAGCAGCAGAAGCGCCTGCGAGCGCCATCGAAGGAGCCGAGTCATGACCCTCACTGATCGCCAGCAGTTGAGCTACATCGCCTCGCAGGCAGCCGATGCCCGTTTGAACGTCGAGCTCGAGACCGAGGGCATGACCCTCAACATCGGCCCGCAGCACCCGGCCACCCATGGCACGCTGCGCATCATCGCCCGCCTCGATGGCGAGCAGGTCGTTTGGGCCGAGCCGGTTGCGGGATACATGCACCGCGGCTACGAGAAGCTCACCGAAGTTCGCACGTTCCCGCAGGTCACGTCGCTCGTCAACCGCATCGACTGGTTGGGGAGCTTTGCCAACGAGGTGCCGTTCATCCTGGCTGCCGAGAAGCTGATGGAGGTCGAGGCGCCGCCACGCGCCCAGGTCATCCGCACGATTCTTTTCGAACTGTCGCGCATCGCGAACGTGTCGCTATTTCTCGGCGACCTCGGTGTGCAAATGGGCGCCATCACGCCAGTGTTTCTGGCGTTCCGTGACCGCGAGTACATCCTTAACCTGATCGAAGGCGCCACCGGCGGTCGCTTCCACCCGAACTTCGACCGTATCGGGGGCCTCAAGGACGACCTGCCCAAGGGTTGGATCCAAGAGACCAAGGGTGCGGTCAAGAAGCTCGAAGAGTTCTGCGACACGATCGACGACCTGCTGTTCGGCAACGAGATCTTCCAAAGCCGCATGCGTGGCATCGGTGTGATCCCGGCCGACATCGCGAAGGACTACGGCTTGTCCGGTGCCAACGCTCGTGCGTCGGGGATCGACTGGGACCTCCGCCGCGACCAAGACCTGCCACTCAGCTACGACCTCGCCGACTGGAAGGTTTGGACCCATCCCGACGGCGACTCGTGGGCACGCTGCTGGATTCGCCTCCAAGAGACGCGCGAGTCCTGCAAGATCGTTGGCCAGTTACTCGATCAGATCCCGGCAGGCCCGGTCATGACCAAGGTGCCGCGGATCATCAAGGTGCCAGAAGGCGAAGCCTGGGTAGCCACCGAAAATCCGCTTGGCGAGATGGGCTACTACGTCGTCTCGAAAGGCGACCTCGGCCCGTTCCGCGTCAAGATCCGCTCGGCGAGTTTTAATAACATCTCGATCGTGCCGTGGGCGCTCAAGGGCGTGTACGTCCCTGACATCATCACGATCCTCGCCTCGCTGTACTTCATTCTCGGAGACATCGATCGCTGATGCTCGCCCAACTCGCTGCTGAATTCCCGGACTGGTATCCGGAGTGGAACATCCCGTACTGGCTCATGTCGATTTTGCGCGTCGTTGGTGGCCTCGTTGCCGTGCTGCTGCCAGCTGGTGGCATCGTGTACATCTTCCTCTTCAAGATGATGTCGTTCATGCAAAGCCGTCTCGGCCCGATGGAAGCTGGGCCGTATGGCTCGATGCAACTGCTGGCCGAAGTTGGCAAGTGGATGCAGAAGGAAGACCTCGCTCCCGACAACGCCGACGTGCGCATCTACAAGATGGCGCCGCTCATCGTGCTCTTGTCGACCTTCCTTTTGGTGGTCGTGGTGCCGTTTGGCCCGCAGGCGTACTTCACGAACTTTGAGACCGGCATCTTCTATGCGCTGGCTGTTGCCTCGGTCAGCGTGCTCGGCATCCTCATCGCTGGTTGGTCGTCGGCCAACAAGTACTCGCTCCTCGGTGGCCTCCGAGCAGGCGGGCAGCTCATTGCCTATGAACTTCCGATGGTGCTCGCCACCCTTGGTGTGGTCATTCAGGCCGGCTCGATGAACCTCAACCGAATCATCGAAGTGCAGAACACCGGCGAGATCTTCGGCATCGGCTGGATTGGCAACCCATTTGTCATCACGCAGTTCATCGGCTTCTTGATCTTCATGATTGCGGTACAGGCCGAACTGACCCAGAGCCCATTCGACATGCCGATCGCCGAGTCAGAACTCGTGTCTGGCTACATGACCGAGTACTCGGGCTTCCGCTTCCTGATCTTCTTCATCGCCGAGTTCGCCACCGCCGGCGTGTTTGGTTTCATTGCCTCGGTGCTCTTCTTGGGCGGCTGGGGCGTCCCGTTCACGTGGTTCGGCTGGGAAGGCATCTCCGATGTCGCCTGGTGGATGAACTTCGTCGGCCCGCTGATTATGTTCACCAAGATGTTCGCCCTTGTTGGCGTCATCATGTGGGTGCGCTTCAGCTATCCCCGTTTCCGTGAGGACCAACTCCAGACATTTGCCTGGAAAGTCCTTATCCCGCTCGCACTGGCTAACACCGCTGCGACCGCAATCCTGAAGGTTGTCTTCTGATGCCCAAGGTTCCTGGACTGCTCAAGGGGCTCGGCGTTACTGCCGGGATCCTCGGTAAGACATTGAAGAACGGTGCCGACACCGTTCAGTATCCGCATGAGAAGGAAGCTCCGCCCGTTCGTGCGCGTGGCGTCATTGCATTGCACGAAGACAACTGCACCGCGTGCATGTTGTGCTCGCGCAGCTGCCCCGACTGGTGCATCTACATCGAAGGGCACAAGCAGCTCGCCCCGCCGCGCCGCGCCGGTGGTAAGCCGCGCCAGGTCAACCACATCGACCGTTTCGACATCGACTACGCCCTCTGCATGTACTGCGGCATCTGCGTCGAAGTGTGCCCGTTCGACGCACTGTTCTGGAGCCCTGAGTACGAGTACTCCGAGCCGAAGATCGCCGACCTCCTGCACGACAAGCAAAAGCTCGGCGAGTGGATGGAAACCGTCCCCGAGGCACCGGAGCTCGAAGTTGGAGCCGGTAAGTAATGGTTGAGTCCCTGCTCGCTCAGGCCGAGATGAATGGTTCGGTCAACGTTGCGATGAACATTGCCTTTGGCATCATCGCCACGGTCATGATCTTCGCCGCGTTCAGCGTCGTCACCACGAAGAACGTCGTGCACGCCGCGCTGTACCTCGTGGTCGTACTCGCCGGCGTTGCAGCGCAGTACATCTTGGCAGCCGCCGAGTTCGTCGCCGTCTCCCAGGTGATGGTCTATATCGGCGCCGTGATGGTCTTGTTCCTGTTCGGCATCATGCTCACCCGTGCCCAAATCGGCAAGGAAGAGGGCCTCAATAACAGCGGTTGGCAGTTGGGCATCCCCGTCGCACTCTTGTTGTTCGGCCTCATGGCCTACGTCATTGTCGACACGTACGAAGACACCGTCATTGGCGAACGGACGCCGTTCGCCACCGAGGGCATTTCTGATCAGGTGCTCGCGCCTTTCTTGGTGCCGTTCCTGGCCATCTCGTTCGTCCTGCTCGCTGCTGCAATCGGGGCCATCGTTCTGGCCCGGAAAGACTGAGGGCCGCATGCTTGCTGTCAACTTCCTGCTGCTCGCCGCCGTACTGTTCTGCATTGGCGTGTTCGGCGTCATTGCTCGCCGCAACGCGGTGATGGTGCTGATGTCGATCGAGTTGATCCTCAACGCCGTCAACTTGAACCTCGTTGCGTTCGCACTGATGAACAACAACCAGGAGGGCCAAGTGTTTGCCCTCTACGTCATCGCGATCGCCGCTGCCGAAGTCGGCGTCGGCCTCGCAATGGTGTTGATGATTTACCGCAACCGAAAGTCGATTGCCCTCGACGAACTTTCGGAAATGAAGGGCTGAAGTGCTCGCCGCAGAAGAAACATACAAGTCACTCGAACTCAGCTCCGGCTGGTTCATGGAGAACGCCTGGCTCATCGCCCTGATCCCGGCGGTTGCGTTCGTGTTGATCATCGCGTTTGGAAAGAAGATGCCGTTCAAGGGTGCCGAATTCGGCCTCGCATCGATCGGCGCATCACTCGTGATTGCCACCGGCGCCGGCATCCAGTGGATGCAGCGAACCGACTCCGCAGACCACGGCGGTGAAGCAGCGCAGGGGATGGCCAGTGGCGTCCGGGGCGCACTTCGTGCAGCCGAGGGCGCTGAAGCCAAACCCTTCATCGACCCCGTTGTCAGCCAATGGGTGTGGTGGCAGAACTCGGGCCTCGAATTCGGCATTGGCTCGCACATTGACGGCCTGTCGATCCTGCTGCTCTGGCTTGTTGCGTTCATTTCGTTCCTGGTGCAGATCTTCAGCCTCGACTACGTCCGTGGCGATCGTCGCTACACGCACTTCTTTGCAGCATTGACGCTGTTCTCGAGTGGCATGCTCGTCATGGTCATGGCGTCGAACATGGTCCAGCTCATCTTGGGCTGGGAAATTATGGGCCTCTGCTCGTTCATGCTGATCGGGCACTGGTGGGAAGACTCCTATAACAGCCACTCGGCATTGAAAGCGTTCTTTACCGTGCGCGTTGGCGACGTCGGTCTGCTCATCGGTACGGCGATCCTGTTCTTTGGTTCCAACCAGTGGGCAGTCGACAACCTCGGTACGAACGGCTTCGACATTCGAGCCATTCAGGCCTGGGCGCTTTCAGGCGACGGGTCTAGTTGGACGCTGTTGATGGCGTCGGTCGCCCTGTTCATCGCGGCAATCGGCAAGTCCGGCCAGTTCCCGTTTCACACGTGGTTGCCTGACGCGATGGCGGGCCCTACCCCCGTCTCGTCGCTGCTTCACTCCTCGACCATGGTCGTTGCCGGTGTCTTCCTCGTCGCTCGCATCTACCCGGTCTTTTGGGAAGGCTTCAACATCGCCAACGGCGGGTTGAGTTTCATTGCCATCATCGGCGGCATCACGATCATCATTGCGGCACTGCTCGCCTTCGTGCAGGACGACATCAAGAAGGTCCTCGCCTACTCGACGGTGAGTCAGCTCGGCTACATGATGCTCGGTCTCGGTACCGGCGCTTGGCTGCCCGCTGTGTTCCACGTGTTCACGCACGCCTTCTTCAAGTGCTGCCTCTTCCTCGCTGCCGGCTCCATCAGCCACTCTGGTTCGCACCACTCCTTCGACATGAAGAAGGACATGGGTGGCCTGCGCAAGTTCATGCCAATCACGTTCGGTGCATGGTGCGTGTCCACGCTCGCCCTCACCGGTGTCATCCCGTTCGCTGGCTTCTGGTCGAAGGACGAGATCATTGACAACGTCGGCGACGCTGGCTACACGTTCTTGTTCTGGGTCGGTCTGTTCGGTGCAGCACTCACGGCGATGTACATGACCCGCGCGACCTACCTCACCTTCTTTGGCGACCCGCGTGGCGCCGCTGCCGGCATCCACCATGATGCCGATCACGGTTACGCCACGGAGCATCGCGAAACACTCGTGACCGCCGCCACGATCGACCGTGAACTCGTGACCGTCGGTGCAGCGCCAAAGTCGCTTGGCGCAGCCGCAGCACACGGTGATGATCACGGTGATGATCACGATGATCACGATGATCACGATGATCACGATGGTCACGGTGATCACGATGGTCACGGTGATCACGGTCCGCACGAGTCCGGCAAGCTGATTCTCATACCGATCGTCATCCTTGCCGTCTTGGCACTGACCTCGGGCTTTGCCAACCCGACCCCGCTCGCTGGTGACGCCCTGGGGCTTAACCTTGGCGAAGGTGTCGAGCTGATCAAGGAATACGTCGAGCCCAGGGCTGAAGCTGTGTCTCTCGATATCGCCGCTGGCCATGCAGGCGAATCGGTGCAACTGCTTGAGCCCGGCTTCGTGCCGAACGAGGCAGCCGGCTTCGTGCCGAACGAGGCAGCCGGCTTCGTGCCCGCCGCTGGTGACAAGAAGGCAGGCTGTGGTCGCTCGACACCAGAAGTCGGCACTGTCTGCTACTTCCCGGCGGTGTCGCACGCCGTTCCGACGCTCAGCAAGATCCTGCTTTCACTTGGCGTCGTTGCCATTGGCTACGCCGCCGCAATCGGGTTCTGTATCGCCTTCTACAAGAACAAGCATCCGAAACTGGTTGGCTTGACCGAGCGTTCCCGCATCGCTCGTGGTGGCTACCTGTTCCTCAAGAACAAGTACTACCTCGATGCTCTGTACCAGAACGTCTTCGTCTACTTCGTGTCCAGACCGCTTGCCAAGGCCACCTACTGGTTTAACCAGAATGTGCTCGACGCAGCAGTCGACGGCGTCGGAGCCGGCGGCAAACGCGCCGGCGAATTCGTGTACAAGAACATCGACCAGAAACTCGTCGATGGTGCAGTGAACGCATCGGGCACCATTGCTTCGGAGACCGGACACGGCCTCCAGCCCATCCAGTCGGGTCGAGTCAACCACTACGCATCGCTCCTCTTTGGTGCCGCCGCTGTTGGCGCCATCGTCCTCGTCATCCTCAACGTGAGCTGAGAGAAACAGAATCATGGAAACACTGACAGATCAAAACTTCCTGCTGACGCTCGGCACCTTCCTGCCGCTCGTCGGTGTGCTGGTGATGATGCTCTGGCCCAAGGACGACGAGTCCGGCGTCAAGAGCGTTGGCATCGCCACGGCGGGGGCAACACTGCTCGTGGGCATCTACACGCTCACGCAGTTCGACTACTCCCAGAGCGAAAAACTGCAGTTCGCCGTCGACGCCGAGTGGATTGAAGTGATCCGCTCCGGTTACACGATCGGCCTTGACGGCATCAGCCTCCCGCTGTACTTCCTGTCGATGTGCGTCACTTTCCTCGTGATGATTTACACCTGGGACAACATGCCTGACGCAGGCAACCCCAAGGCGTTCTACATCTTGATGCTGGTGCTGCAAACCGGAATGGCCGGCACGTTCATCAGCCAGGACCTCATCCTCTTTTTCGTCTTCTTCGAAGTCGTTCTGCTTCCGATGTACTTCATGATCGGTGTCTGGGGCGGCGAAGATCGCCAGTACGCCTCGCTGAAATTCTTCCTCTACACGATGTTCGGCTCGGCATTCATGCTCGTTGCCTTCCTGGCCCTCTTCTTCCAGACCGGCGGCGAGAGCTTTGGATTCGCCTACCTCATCGAGATGGGCGCCGGAGTCGACCGCGACGTACAGATCTGGATCTTCGCCGGCATGTTCCTCGGGTTTGCCGTCAAGGTGCCGATGTTCCCGTTCCACACCTGGCTGCCCGACGCTCACACCCAAGCACCGACGCAGGGCTCGGTCATTCTGGCCGCGATCTTGCTGAAGTTGGGAACCTACGGCTTTGTCCGCATCGCCATCCCGATGCTGCCCGAGGGCGCGAAGGCGTGGGCGCCAGCCATTGCAATCCTCGCCGTCATCGGCATCATCTACGGCGCACTCGGCTGTTTGGCGCAGACCGACATGAAGCGCTTGATTGCTTTCTCGTCGGTTGCTCACATGGGTTACGTGATGCTCGGCATCTCAACGCTCACTGAGTTCGGCATCAACGCAGCCCTGTTCGGCATGGTCGCTCACGGATTGATCACGGGCATGCTCTTCTTCATTGCCGGTTCGGTGAAACACCGTTTCCACACGCTCGAAATTAGTCGTCTTGGCGGCATGCTCATTCAGATGCCGAAGATGGGCTGGATTCTTGGCTTCGCATCGATGGCATCCCTGGGCCTGCCGGGCCTCGCTGGCTTCTGGGGTGAATTCCCCGCCATCCTCTCGGCGTACCAGCCGGGCTTTGGTCTGAACGAAGTGCTCTTCCGAGTCTGCATGGTCATCGCAGCCATCGGCACTGTGCTCGCTGCGGCTTATCTGCTCTGGCTCTACCAGCGCACTGCGTTTGGCCAGCCGCCGGCCGAGTTCTCAGGTGGCGCAGCACACAGCTTGAGCGCAGGCGCCGGTGAGCACGCTGGAGATGACCACGACTCCGACATCGAAGACGTCCGGCTCACCGAATGGATGGCGTGGACACCGTTTCTCATCGCCATCGTCGTCTTTGGTGTGTACCCGCAACTGATGTTCAAGGTGATGGACCCTGCGGTCACACAGATGGTTGAAACCCTCGGGAAGTCACTGGGCTGATGCTCGCTTCCTTATTCGCCCAAGCGACCGACTGGGTCGCGCCAACGATCGATTGGCATGCGATCGCGCCTGAACTCGTGCTCGTCGTCGGCATCAATATCATTTTGCTGCTTGATCTCAGCCTGGCTGACGCGAAGAAATGGATGCTGGCCACACTTTCGGGCTTCGTCATGCTCGGGGCGCTCGTTCCAGTCGTCACGCTGTTCGTGATCGGTGACGATTCTCGGTCGATGTTCGGCGGTCGCTATGTGATCGACGAGTACGCGCTTGTGCTCAAGGGATTCTTCTTGTTGGTTGCCTATGTGGTGATTTTGATGAGTCAGACTGAACTCGAAGAGGGCGGCTACTACCAGGGCGAGTTCTACGTCCTCATGCTGTGCTCGGTGCTCGGCATGGTGATGATGACCTCATCGCGTGACCTCGTCTCGATCTTCGTGGCGCTCGAGCTGCTGTCGATTCCGGCCTACATGCTGGCTGCCTGGAATAAGCGCAATCCGAAGTCGAATGAAGCGGGCATGAAGTATTACCTGCTCGGCGTGTTTGCTTCGGCAATCATGTTGTACGGCATGAGCCTGCTGTTCGGCGCAACCAACTCAACGCTGCTGACCGAGATCGGTGCCACGCTCGTTGACGGCAACCTCAGCGGCATCGAAGTCGTTGGGGTGGTGTTTGTCATCTCCGGCTTCGCCTTCAAGATTTCAGCGGTCCCGTTCCATACGTGGGCGCCTGACACATATGAAGGTGCGCCGACTCCGGTGACTGCGTTCCTGTCGGTTGCTTCCAAGGCTGCTGGCTTTGTCGCCCTCGTGACGATCATCTACTTGGCTTTCCCGAACGCCTCGGATGTGTACCAGCCGTTCATTTGGGTCCTCGCCGCACTGACGATGACCGTCGGCAACGTGCTTGCGCTCCGCCAGACCAACATTGTCCGCATGCTGGCCTACTCGTCGGTCAGCCAGGGCGGCTTCATCTTGATGCCTTTGGCGTTCGCCGGCGAGGCAAATGCGTCAGGCTCCGCCCTCAACGCCGTGGTCGTCTACCTGCTGGTCTATGGCTTCATGAACCTCGGTGCGTTCGCCACGGTGATTGCCGTGAGCCGCAAGACTCGCAGTGGCGAGATCTCCAGTTTCGGCGGCCTCTTCAGCTACGCACCTGGCATGGCGGTGCTGGTCACGATGTTCTTTGCATCACTCGCAGGCATTCCGCCGCTCGGTGGCTGGTTCGCCAAGTTCAACGCGTTCAAGGCTGTGCTTGATGCTCAGAGCAGCTGGGCGTACGTGCTGGCTTCGATTGCTGCAGTGAACACGGTCATCTCGGCGGCGTACTACATGAAGGTGCTGCGGACCGTCTGGATGGACGAAGCTCCTGATGGCGACACGAGCCCGATCAATACACCCAGCCCGATCAAGGCAGCCCTCGGCCTCACCCTCGTCGGCACCCTTGTCGTCGGCGTGTACCCGCAGTCGGTTGCCAACTTTGGCGACCTCGAAGACCTCACAGGCACCACCGAATTGGTCGTCGTCGTCGACGCCGGCGGCTGACCCCGCACAAATCCCAGCTTTCGAGCCCGGTTTTATGTGAGTGGTCGCGGCGTCGTTACCCACTCGTGCTCACATAGAACGCGCAAGCGGCACAGATTCGGGCGGCACAGATTCGGGTGGCACAGATTCGGGCGGCACAGTGCTGAGCGCTGCAATGGCGCTCGCGACGGCGGCGAGGCTGAGCGGCCCGGCAACGCCGTCGACGACGAGCTCCCTGGCTTCTTGGAATCGGCGTACGCCGCCAGCGGTGCCCGGGCCGAACAGCCCGTCATCGGCGCTGGCGGGCAAGTACCCGAGCACAATGAGGTCGGCCTGCAACTGCTTCGAACGAGGTCCTTGAACGCCGAACTTCAAGGTACCTTCGGCAGGCTCGTCGACGTAGATGAGTTCGGTCGTGGTCGGCGCCGACTCAGTTAAGGGCGGCACCGTCGTTACGGGTGCAGTTGTCGTTGTTGCTGGAACCGTCGAATCGACAGCGTCCGCGGTCGCGGCGGGTGCAGGAGCGTCCGTGGTCTCGGTGGCCATTGCAGCCGTCGAAGGAGCCGACGTGGTTGGGTTAACGACGGTCAAGCTGGGCGGGCGCCTGTCGTCTCCTGGTGGCGCGCCGGGAACCGCTGCACCACTGGCCGGGTCGACTCCGCAGGCACCCAGCAGCACGATGACCGCACTCCACAATCCGACTTTTCGCAGGCAGCTCACCCAGACAGCTTGCCTCACCGCAGCGCCGCGCGACCGGCGCGCTACAGAATTTGAACAGATTCGTCCCGCAGCGAACGATCTCGACAAGTTTTCGGGAAGACTTGGCCGGGTGGTTCCCTTCGACGAGTTCATGCGAGAAGCTCTGTACGGCGAGGCCGGGTTTTATACCAAGCCGGACGGGGGGCATGCCGGTCGGCGGGGAGATTTCCTGACGTCGCCCGAGGTCGGGCCGCTTTTTGGTGCCGTCGTGGCCAACTACCTCGACGCCGTCTGGAAACGCATTGGTGAACCGGACGAGTTCACGGTGGTCGACGTTGGCGCAGGGCCAGGCACGCTGGCTCGTTCAATTGCATCCGCACGCCCGCGCTGCTCCCACGCCATGCGGTTTATTGCCGTTGAACTGTCGGCCGGCCAGCGCGACCGTCATCCTGCCGACATTGAATCGACAGCGACGATGCCGACCGAACCATTCGACGGTGTGATCATCGCCAATGAGCTGCTCGACAACCTTCCGTTCCGTCTGGCCGTCTTTGACAATGGTTGGCGTGAGGCCTACATCGTTCGTGATTCCGAGGGTCGACCGACGGAGACGCTCTCGGCTCCGTTCGATCCGCCACCTGCGCAACTCCTGCAGACGGCGACGCTTGGCGCCCGCGTTCCACTTGTCGACCAAGCACGGGAGTGGGTCGAAGCTGCGCGACAACTTGTTCGCAACGGCACGGTCCTTGCCATTGATTATGGCGTTCCGCTGACTGGCGAGCTTGCTCAGCGGCCGTGGCGCGACTGGCTGCGGACATACCGTGGCAACGAGCGTGGAGGGCACTACCTGAGCGCGCCCGGGAGCCAGGACATCACGACTGATATCCCGTTTGATCAACTCCCAGAACCCGATGCGCTGCGCTCGCAGGCACAATTCCTCCAGCTGTGGGGGATTACGGAACTTGTCGACGAGGGCAAACGGATCTGGGAAGAGCAGGCAGCCAGGCCCGGCCTCGAAGCAATGAAGATGCGCAGTCGGGTCAGTGAATCCGAAGCCCTGCTCGACCCGTTGGGCCTCGGATCATTCCTTGTTGCAGAGTGGGTTGCTTAGTGGGTTGCTGAACGGGTTGCTGAACGGGTTGCTGAACGGGTTGCAGCGCCGGTCGGGGAGTAGCGGCTCGTCTGGATTCTGGCGGCTGACCCGTCTGATCTACAATTGGCTCCATGAGTGACGAGCAGCACGACACCATCGACGCACTGGCTTCGGAGAACCGAACGTTTCCGCCAACAAATGCCTTCAAGGCGACCACGTTGGTTGCCGGCACCGAACTGTACGACGAAGCCAACGCCGACGATGAAGCGTTCTGGGCGCGCCAGGCGAGCGAACTTGTCGAATGGTTCGAGCCGTGGAACACCGTGCTCGACTGGCAATTGCCCTACGCCAAATGGTTCGAGGGAGGCACGCTCAACGTGGCGCACAACTGCCTCGATCGTCACGTCAACGCCGGCAACGGTGGGAGGGTTGCCATCCACTGGGAGGGTGAGCCCGGCGATACGCGGACAATTACGTACCAGGACCTCCTTGACGAAGTCAGCCAGTTTTCCAATGCGCTGAAGGATCTCGGCGTCCAGAAGGGCGACCGGGTCAACATCTACCTCCCGATGATTCCCGAGGCAGCGGTCGCCATGCTCGCTTGCGCTCGCATCGGTGCGGCTCACAGTGTTGTCTTCGGTGGGTTCTCGAGCCAGTCGCTGAGCGACCGCATCAACGATGCCGAAGCCAAGGTTCTGATCACCGCTGACGGCGGTTATCGGCGCGGTGAGGTCTTTCCGCTGAAGCCTGCTGCCGACGAGGCGTGCGAATCGACGCCGACGATCGACCATGTCGTTGTCGTCAAGCGTGGCGGGAACGATGTTCACATGGTTGACGGCCGTGACCACTGGTATCACGACCTCCTCGATGGTGCCTCCACTGACTGCCCTGCC
>Ga0115001_10002993_pt1 | contig 12833 bp, 12 predicted proteins | sample ArcticOcean_MG_C_12_FD_89869 | JGI IMG/M metagenome (GOLD analysis project Ga0115001, IMG submission 89869) | Marine microbial communities from western Arctic Ocean - ArcticOcean_MG_CB8_130 | ecosystem: Environmental > Aquatic > Marine > Oceanic | place: Arctic Ocean: Canada Basin | collected... | reverse complement strand
TTACCTTCTTGTGGTTTTTCTTGTGCTGTATCAGGGATAATTATTCCTCCAGCAGTTTTTTCACTACTGTCTAAAACTTGTATTAATACTCTATCGTGTAACGGTTTAAATTTCATAAAATCTCCTTTTAATATGCGTCTCATATAGCTATTAGCTATGCGATTTCAAGGTTAGTAAAAAAAAATAAGTAGGGTAAAAAACCAGAGAAATTGTGTTTTTTATAAGTTATACCTCACATAATGACAAAGAATTTAGATAACGAGGGTTTAAGATCGATTATTGACAATTATGATATTTGTTATGTAGATTTGTGGGGCGTTATTCATAATGGAATAACTATCCATAAAAATGCAATCGAAGCTTTAAAAGAAATTACTAAAGCAAAAAAAGAATATGTTCTTTTGACTAATGCGCCTAGACCAAACAAAATAGTAAGAGCGTTTTTAGAAAAAATGGGTGTGAATGAAGAAATTAGAAAAAAAGTTTATTCATCGGGAGAGGCTTCATTAAATTATCTTAAAAAAAATTACTTGGAACAAAAATTTTATCACATAGGCCCTTCTAGAGACTTTGATTTATTTGTAGAATTTGAAAACAATAAAGAGAAGGACATCTCTAAAAGTACTTATTTATTATGTACAGGTTTATTTGAAAACCAAGAAGAAGACTTAGATTATTATAAAGAACTATTTAAAGACCATATTAATAAAAAGATGATCTGTACTAATCCAGATTTAATTGTGGATAGAGGAGGTAAGAGAGAATTATGTGCAGGGTCGGTAGCTTTAGTCTTTGAAAAAATGGGTGGAGAAGTGATATATTTTGGAAAACCCTTTCCTGAGGTATATAATCAATCAATTGATAATAAGGAAAAAAAGATTTTATCAATTGGTGATAACTTAAATACAGATATTAAAGGGGCTAATCTTTTAAACTACGACTCACTTATAATATCAAATGGTGTTCATAAAACCGAAATAAAAAAAATTGGAATAGAAATGATGTTAAAAAAATATGGAGTTACTCTAAATTTTATTCAAACAGAACTTAAATGGTAAAATATGAAATTATATAAAAATTTCAATATTTCTAAAAATCACAAAAAGTCAATAATTCTTATTGGAAACTTTGATGGGGTTCATCTTGGTCATCAAAGATTATTTAAATTAGCAAATAATTATAAAAAAAAACTTCAATTAAATATTGGTGTCGTCACTTTTGAGCCAATGCCAAAAATGTATTTTAATAAGAAAGTTAAAAACTTTAGAATCTCAAATATCAACCAAAAAAATAAAATACTAAAGGGTTTAGGAGTAGATTTTGTAATTACAAAAAAATTTGATAAAAATTTTTCTAAGATTAAATCAGATTTTTTTATAAAAGAGATTTTGTCTAAGAAATTAGACGCAAAATATCTATTTGTTAGTAATAATTTTAGATTTGGTAACAAAAGAGAAGGGGACGTTAAACAATTAATAAAAAATGAAAAAATTTATGATTACAAGATAGTAAAACCAAAACCATTAATATTAGGCAAGAAAGTCATCTCATCAACGTATATTAGGCTTCTGTTAGAAGTGGGCAATTTAAAAAAAGCTAATAAAGCTTTAACTAGAAATTGGACAATTGAGGGAATTGTTCAAAAAGGCAGACAGCAAGGAAAAAAAATTGGTTTTCCAACCTGCAATATTGATATTAAGGATTATGTGATTGCAATGCCTGGGGTATATGCAGTTAGTGTCAAACAAAAAAACTCAAAAAAATCTTTAAAAGCAATAGCAAATCTAGGCTATAGACCCACATTCAACCAAAAAAAAATTTTATTAGAGGTTCATATTTTTAATTTTTCTGGAAATCTTTATAATAAGTACTTATCAGTTGAGTTCATAAAATTTATAAGAAAAGAAAAAAAATTTAACAATGTTAACCAACTAAGAAAACAAATTCAAAGTGATTTAAAGATAGCTAAAGAAAATTAATATGAGTAAAGAAAATATAAACCTCCCAAAAACAACCTTTGCCATGAAGGCCAATCTGCAAAACAAAGAACCTGAGATTTTAGCATATTGGAACAAAATTGATCTCTATAAGGAGCTAAGGGCATCAAAAAAAGGAAGGGAAAAATTTATACTTCATGACGGCCCCCCATATGCAAATGGAAATATCCACATGGGTACCGCTTTAAACAAAATTCTGAAAGATATAATTGTCAAATTTCATCAAATGGATGGAAAAGATTCTGTTTATGTTCCAGGATGGGATTGTCATGGGCTACCAATTGAATGGAAAATTGAAGAAGAATACAAAAAAAATAAAAAAAATAAAAATGAAGTTCCGGTAACCGAATTTAGAAAAGAATGTAGAGCATTTGCAGAAAAATGGATTGAAGTTCACAAAACACAATTTAAGCGATTAGGTGTTATTGGTGATTGGGAAAATCATTATACTACTATGAGTTTTGATGCAGAGGCACAAATTGTAAGAGAGTTAGGTAAATTTTTAAAAGAAGGCAGTCTCTATAAAGGGTTTAAACCAGTGCTTTGGTCAACAGTAGAAAAAACTGCATTAGCAGATGCTGAAGTAGAATATCAAGATCATAAATCAGATACAATCTATACCGCATTTCCAGTTACTAAATCTAGTCTAAAAGAACTTGAAGGTGCAGAAGTTATTATATGGACTACAACACCTTGGACTATACCTGCCAATAAAGCTTTAGCTTACAATCAAGCTTTGGATTATTTGATAATACAATTAGAAGACGATGGAGATTTTAAAAATAAAAAAATAGTAATTGCGGAGGCTTTATTAAAATCAGTTATTAAAGACTGTGATATTAAAAATTATAAAGAAATTAAAAAATTTAATGGAAAAGAATTTAAAGATACAATTTGTAGCCACCCATTTTTAGAACTTGGTTATAATTATGAAATACCAATGTTAGAAGCAAGATTTGTCACAACAGAACAAGGAACGGGAATTGTTCACTGTGCACCTAGCCATGGCCCAGATGATTTTAACCTTTGTTTAAACCATGGCATTAAAGCAATAGAGACTGTTGATGGAGATGGCAAATATACTAAAAACCTCCCATTGTTTGAAGGTATACATATTTTTAAAGCAAACCCGATTGTAATTGAAAAACTAAAAGAACAAAAAAAACTATTATCAAATGGTGAGTTAATTCATTCATATCCTCATTCATGGAGATCAAAAGCTCCACTTGTTCACAGAGCAACGCCACAATGGTTCATTTCTATGGAAAGCCATGACCTGAGAAAAAAAGCATTAAAAGCTCTCGATGAAACAACATTTTATCCAAGCAAAGGAAGAGAAAGAATAAAGGCAATGATTCAGACAAGACCAGACTGGTGCGTTTCGAGACAAAGAGTTTGGGGAGTACCTTTACCCATATTTACCAACAAAAAGACGAAAGAGATATTAGTTGATGACACAGTGAATGAAAATATTGCAAATATTTATGAAAAAGAAGGTTCTGATTGCTGGTTTTCTGATGACCCGCAAAGATTTTTAGGAGATAAATACAAAGCAGAAGATTACGATAAAACTAATGATATTGTAGAAGTTTGGTTTGACAGTGGATGTACTCACGCATTTGTCTTAGAAAAAAGAGAGGATCTTAAGTGGCCAGCATCAATGTATCTTGAAGGATCTGACCAACATAGAGGTTGGTTTCACTCATCACTATTAGAATCGTGTGGAACAAGAGGAAGAGCTCCATACGAGTCAATTTTATCACATGGCTTTGTAGTGGATGGCAAAGGTCTTAAAATGTCTAAATCTTTAGGAAATGTAATTGCACCTGAAGATATTTTAAAAAAATATGGAGCTGATATCTTAAGAATATGGGTTGCATCGTCCAATTATGCAGAAGATCTAAGAATAGATTTTTCAATCTTAGAACAACATGCGGATTCTTATAGAAAAATTAGAAATACATTCAGATATTTACTTGGAAATATTAATGATGATTTCAAAAAAATTGAGATTGAAAAGTTAGACTTAGACCAGCTACCTGAATTAGAGCAGTACATGCTTCATAGAGTATACAATTTAAATGAAAGTTATAAAAATTTCTTTAAATCGTATGATTTTCACAATCTCTATAAGGAGCTATTAAATTTTTGCACCACAGATTTGTCTGCCTTTTATTTTGATATAAGAAAAGACACTTTGTATTGTGATCCAAAAGAATCTGAAAAAAGAAAAAATAGCATAATTGTTCTAAATATTATTCTAGAATCATTATTGAAATGGTTTGCCCCTATACTTTCATTTACGACTGAAGAAATTTTTACATTAATTAAAAAAGATAAAAAAAGTATTCATCTTGAGGAGTTTATTAAGTTTCCAAAAAAATTTGAAAATATAAAACTGAATGAAAAATGGGTTGAATTAAAAAAAATTAGAGATATTTGTAATATTAGTATTGAAGAAAAAAGAGCCAGCAAAGACATAGGTTCTAGTCTTGAAGCACATCTGACAATAAATATAAATAATGAACAATCTAATTATATCAAAAATGTAGATTTAGCAGAGCTATGTATTACATCAGTGGTAAATATTATAAAAACAAATGATAAAGAAATTAAAGTAGAAACAAAAAAAGCTGAAGGCAAGAAGTGTCCTACTTGTTGGAAAATAAGTAAAAATGGGTGCCAAAGACATACCATATAAAAAAATGAAAGTAGAAAATAGAAAAAAATTTATTTATAGTTCATTAATAATTATAATAATTTTTTTCTTAGATAGGTTCTCAAAAATATACATTATATCTCTCACAAAGATTAATAGTTCGGTTGATATTTTTGTAACAAAATATTTAAATATTTATTTAATTTGGAATGAAGGAATTGCATTTGGGTTATTGTCATTTAACCAAAGCAATATATATATCGCAATAACAGCGCTTATAGGAATTATCTTGATAGTAGTTTTGGTATTAATTGTAAAAACAAACGATATAAGGTTTTATTTTTATTCCTTTGTTTTTGGTGGAGCAATAGGTAATTTTTTTGATAGATTATACTATTCGGCTGTGCCCGACTTCATAGACCTGCATATTAACAATTATCACTGGTTTATATTCAATGTTGCTGATATATTCATAACTGTAGGTGTGATGTGCCTTATTTTAGTTGAATTAATTTTTAATAAATCTTTAGATAATGAAAAAAAATAAAATATTTTTAATCTTAATACTTTGTTTAACTCAAACAGCTTGTCAATCAATCAAGAGTGGACTAAGTGGAGGTAAATCTGAAAATAATGACGAGTTTTTAGTACAAAAAAAGAATCCCTTAGTTTTGCCACCCAATTATTTAAAATTACCAAAGCCAAAAGACTCAATAACTGAGACTGAAGATGTGTCTCTAAATCAAGATGATTTTGATATTCAAAAATTGCTTGGCATTGAAGAAGATGTTAAAAATTTACCATCAGCAAAAAATGAAGATGTAGAGGAATTTGTATTAAGAAGTATTAAAAATAATTAATGCTAACTAAGAATATTAATCTTAAGAACTTTAGTCTAAAAAAAATTAATAAAATCATTACAGAAGATTTAAAAAAACTTTTAAAAGAGAAAAATAAAATATTAGATTCATTGTCGATAAATTATAAAAATAATTATTCAAAAAAAAATATTTTAAATTCAAAAAATTATAAGAATGTAAGAGTAATTGGTATGGGAGGATCTATACTTGGTACAGAAGCAATTTTCGATTTTTTAAGGCCTAAAATAAAAAAAAACTTTAAATTTATAAACAACCTTGAAACAGTTAAAATTTCTCACGCAAACAATAATAAAAGTTTAAATTTAATAGTTTCTAAATCTGGAAATACGTTAGAAACAATATCTAATTCAAATATATTAATTAAAAAAAAAGATAAGAATATTTTTATAACAGAAAACAATAAAAGCTATCTGTTTTTGCTAGCTAATAAATTAAAAGCTGAAATAGTTCACCATAACAATTTTATAGGTGGTAGATTTTCAGTATTATCTGAGGTTGGCATGCTCCCTGCAGAATTAATGGGGCTTAATTCAAAGAAATTTAAGCAATTAAACAATCTAATTAAGAATAAAAGATTTATTAATTCTTTATTAATTAATGTCAGTAATACATTGTTTTTTTTAAAAAAAAAAAAGTTTAATTCGATAATTCTTAACTATGATGCAAGTTCTAATAGTTTTTTTAAATGGTATCAACAATTGATCGCAGAAAGTTTAGGAAAAAAAGGGAACGGAATTTTACCAATGATATCTACAATGCCTAAAGACAATCATAGTCTTATGCAGCTTTATTTGGATGGGCCAAAAAATAATTTCTTTACTTTTTTTCATGTTAAAGAAAAAAGTTCTTCAAAAATTATAGATAATAAGGTTTTACCAACTCACAGTTATTTAAAAAACAAAAATTTAAACCAAATAATTTACGCACAAAAATTAGCAACTGAAAATATATTTTTAAAAAAAAAAATACCGTTTAGAAGCTTCGAGGTTAACTTAAGAGAGGAAAAAACTTTGGGTGAATTGTTCAGTTTTTTTATTTTAGAAACTATTTTATTGGCTAGAGCTCTGAAGCTAGATCCTTATAATCAACCTTCTGTAGAACTAATAAAAACAGAAACAAAAAAAATTTTAATCTAAATAAAATTACCAAAAATTACTTTAGATATTCCATAAGATTTCTCTTCAATTATATTGAATTTTTCAGGAAATTCGTCGACTTCTTTTTTATGGCGGTGAATAATTATTACGCCTTTATTTTTTAATAAATTAGATTGAAATATATCTTCAAGTATCTTGTGTAGCCTCTTTTCTTTGTACGGAGGGTCTAAAAAAATGACATCAAATTGATTTGGAAAGATTTTAAAGCCCGAACTGTTAATTATATCTTTTTCAATTATCTGTGATTTTTTATCATAATTTAGATTGGAAATATTTTTCTTTAAAATAGGTAAAATTTTTTTATAATTTTCTACAAATGTTACATGTTTAGATGCTCTCGACAAACACTCCAAACCAAAAGAACCTGTTCCTGAAAACAAATCTAGAATATTTGCACCTTCTAAGGAAATACTAAATTTATTTGAATGTATAATTATATTAAATATAGATTCTTTAGTTAAATCTTTTAGAGGTCTAGTCAGGAGGTCTTTTGGCTCGTATAACTTTTTATTTTTTGAAGTGCCAGATATTATTCTCATTAATCTATTACTTTATAACCTATATCTTTACGATAAAAGCCATGATCCCAAGAGAGCTGATTTATTAAATTAAGAATTTTTGTTCTAGCTTCAAAAAAATCCTCAGATACACATACGAAGTTTAATACTCTTCCTCCACTAGAAAAAACCCCGTCTTTAGTTCTTATTGTACCGGCGTGATATAAATATTCATCTGCACTGAGCTTAATCTCTTCTATATTTTTTATTAATAATTTTTTTTTAAAGGTATCAGGGTATCCTTTCGAGCATACTACAATACACAAGCTTTTTTTATCATGCCATTCTATTGTACATTGATCTAATTTACCCTCACAACAGGCTAAAAAAATATCCAGTAAACTAGAATTAAGTTTTGGCAGAATTGTTTGGCACTCTGGATCTCCCATTCTAACATTAAATTCAATTAAGTAAGGATCTCCTTTTACAATCATTAAACCTAAATACAAAAAACCTTTGTATTTTGTCCCAATTTTTTTTAATCCCCTTATTGTTGGTTCTACTATTCTATCAATAATTTTTCTCTCTAATTCATCATTGATTAATCTTGAAGGAGAATAAGCCCCCATACCTCCAGTATTTTTACCCAAATCACCCTCTAAAACTCTTTTGTGGTCTTGTGCTGTACCAAATTTTTTTATCGTTTTACCATCTGTTATAATAAAATAGCTCATCTCCTCACCTACAAGAAATTCTTCAATAAGTAGATTGTTGGCAACTCCAAATTTACCATTAAATATTTCATTTATTGCTATTTCTGAGTCATTTTTATTTTCACAAATATAAACACCTTTACCTGAAGCTAAACCATCAGCCTTTATTACCATTGGGTAATTTGTATTATGTGAAAAATGTATTGCATCTTTAATATTTTTAAAAATACCAAATTTAGCAGTAGGTATTAGATATTTCTCACATAAATTTTTGGTAAATATTTTAGAGCCCTCTAGTTGTGAGGCACTTTTATTTGGTCCAAACACATTAATGTTATATTTTTCTAAGAAATCTACCACACCATCTACTAATGGCTTTTCTGGTCCCACAACTACTAAGTCAATTTTATTAGAAATTATAAAATTCTTTAATTCATTAAAATCTTCTACATTAATAGAGACGTTCTCAGCAATTAGAGATGTTCCTGCATTTCCAGGAAAGCAGTATATTTGTTTAATTTCTTTTGATTTCTTTAAAGCAAAGCAAATAGCATGTTCTCGACCACCACTTCCAATTATTCCAACTTTCATGTAACAATATATAAACTATAAATGATTAAAAAATTAGCCAAAATAAAATATTTACCGAATAATTTTCAAATTATTCAAGAAGGTGATTACGTAGTATGCGCTGTATCTGGAAGAAATATAAGATTAGAAGAGCTAAACTATTGGAACGTAGATTTACAAGAGCCATATTACTCATATGTAGAAGCTTCAATAAAAAGAGAAGAGGAAAAAAGTTAATTTTACTTCCAACGGTTATGTGACCAAATCCACTGTTCAGGATTTTTCAATATCATTTTTTCAAGTAAAATATTCAAACTCAATGTTATAGACTCTATTGACTCAGTACTTGAATACTCTAATGGGTCATGAATAGTTATTGTAAAATTAACACCTTGAGTTCTCTCAATGTAAATAGGAACTATTTTACATTTGAATTTTTTTACAAATTGTGCTGGAATAGTTGTTGTAAAAGCCTCATGTTGAAAAAAGTTGGATTTAATACCTTGCGAAACTCTTTGGTCAATCATTAGAGCTATAGATGTCTTTTTTTTAAAAAATGAAAGCAATTGTTTAGTACCAGAGATTCCTTTTTTAATTTGATTTTTGCAAATATATTTCTTTCTTATTTTCTCTATTATAAAATTCAAAAATTTATTATTAAGCGGCCTATAAACAGCAGCCAAGTTAATCCCAGATTTTTCTAAATGCATTGCCATCAATTCAAAATTATTAAAATGACCTGAAACAAATATTACAGATTCATTATTTTCTTTAATTGAATCCAGTTTTTCTTGTCCAATAATCTCAATATTTTTTTTGACTTTAGACATTCTAAATTCTTTTATAAACATGTATTCAGCAAGAATTCTTCCATAGTTATGCCACATCATTTTTGATATTTTCTTAACCTCACTTTTATTTGAATAAGGCAATGCTTTTAAAATATTAGATTCTATAATATTTTTAGATCTAAAAAATGGCCCAATAAAAGATACAATTTTTCCAGAAATGTAAGAAGCAAACTTTAAACCTAAGAATTTAAATATAAGAAAAAAAATAAAAACTATCGAAAATTGTATAAAATATTTTATAGTTTTCATATGTGTAATTTTAAATAATCAATTAATTTTTTTTCATCTTTAATGGCAATTTCTATTTCTAAAAATTTGATATTATTATCTTTATTAGAATTAATTTTTGCATAATCTTTTTCAGTAGTTAAAATTTGAGCACCTAATCTTTTTGCATGCAACACTATATTATTAATATCATTTGTGTTATATTGATAATGATCAGGAAAAATAATTTCTTTAACTACTTTTAATCTGTTATTTATTACCGTTTCTTTAAAACTATCTGGATTACCAATTCCTGAAAAAATTAAATATTTTGCACTAGTGTCAAATTGATCGATATTAATTGGCTTGTAAGTGGACTCAAAAATTGGAATATCTTTATTAAATTTATTGATTAAGGATTTAATATTTGAGGTATCCCTCTCATTCCCATTTAAAAAAACAGCGTTGTATTTCGATATACTTTCTAATTTTTCTCTTAAAGGACCTGCCGGTATTAAAAAACCATTACCAATCCATTTTAAATTGTTAAAACATACAAATTTTAGATCATAATTTATAGATCTGTCTTGTAAGCCATCATCAAAAATAACAACATCAGCGCTATCTTTTATAGCTTGGTTTAATGCTTGATTCCGATTTTTCGCACAATACAGAGTTGTTTTTGAATTTAAAATTTGCTGTTCATCAATTTGATCTCTGTAAAACTTTTTTATTGTTGCGGCCTTATATCCCAAATTTTTTAAAATTTTGTAAATTTTTATGGTGAGAGGAGTCTTTGCTGTACCTCCCACATAAATATTTCCTACACAAATTTTTTTAATTTTTTTATTTGAATTTTTTTTATTTTTCTTTAAAAAAAAGTTATTAATGATTATAGGAAATGTTAATGGCAATAAGAGATAGGATAAAAAATTAGGTTTTTTATCATCCCAAAATTTAGGTTTTTTTAATTTCATTAGTGATTAATAAAATAATTTATCTCATTAAAAGTGGAATTTAAAATTTTATTTCCTAATTTTTTAATTTTAATTTCTATATTTTTAGGATTAACTTTCGTATTGAATATTTTATCTATTTTTACTGTTAATTGACTTGAATTCATAATTTTATTAGATACTCCATATTTTCTTAATAAAGAGTAAATTTCTTCAAAGTTCCATATATTTGGACCATGAATTACATTACAACCATACCTGACAGCTTCGAGTGGGTTTTGCCCCCCATGCTTAATTATCGAGCCTCCTAAAAAAACAGTTTTACAAATTTTAAAAAAAGACTTTGTTTGTCCAAAACTATTTACTAAATATATATCTGTTTGAGGGTCAATTTTTTTTTTTGAATCATGCATGTGAACTTTTAAATTTGTCCTTTGTATTTTATTCTTAATTTTATCAGCTCTTTGTATGTGTCTTGGAATTATAATTGTTAGTAAATTCTTATATTTAGATTTAAGTTTTTTATGAGTTTCGGCGCAAATATTTTCTTCATTATAATGCGTACTTGAAGCACACCAAATTTTTTTCTTCTTGAACACATTGATAATATCTTTATTTAAACTTGTTTTGTTATTTTCTGTTTGTGAAAATTTTAAATTACCAATATATTTAATTTTTCTTGCACCTAACAACTTTAGATAATTTTTTGATTTAAGATTTGCAGACAAACAGATATCAAATTTTTGAAAAATATCCCTTGCACTAAATTTAAACATTTTCCATTTTTTAAAGGATTTGTCAGTAATTCGAGCATTAATCAGAATTAATGATAAAGATTTCTTTTTGATATTGTTAATCATATTGGGCCAAATTTCAGAGTCTATAAAGATTGCAACAGATGGTTTCCAGTAGTTTAAAAATTTATTACTGTGATGCTTGGTATCTATTGGAAAGAATTGATGAATTGTTTTTTTTAACTTAAGATTGGATAAAATATTTGAAGAACCCAACGTATTTGATGTAACTAAAATTTGATTTATGCTTCTTTCTTTCTCTAATTTTTCAATCAAGGGAACTATACTTAGTATTTCCCCAACACTTGCTCCATGAAACCATATTAGTTTTCCAGAAATTCTTTTTCTAGTATTAATAGAAAACTTTTCCTTGAATCTTCTAGGGTGTTCTTTTTTTTTTAATAATCTAATTAAAATAATTAAGGGAGATAATAAAAAAATTAAGTTTGCTAATACTCTATAGGAAAAAAACATTAAACTTTTCTAATTTGCTTCTCATAGAAACTTTTATAGACAGCTGAATTAATTAATAGCTCTTCATGTGTCCCTTCACCAGCAACTTTTCCTGAATCTATTACATAAATCTTATCAGAACTTAAGATTGTTGAAAGTCTATGAGCTATAACAATTGTCGTTCTATTTTTTGTTAAAACATTTATGGCTTCTTGAATTTTACTTTCAGTCTCTGCATCTAGTGAAGAGGTTGCCTCATCTAGAAGAATTATTTGACTCTTTTTTAGCATTGCACGTGCTATTGATAGTCTTTGTTTTTCACCTCCAGATAACCTCGTTCCATTTTCACCAATAATTGTTTCATATTTGTTTGGAAGTTTTTCTATAAATTCACTGGCATAAGAATGTTTTGCGGCCTCTTCTATCTCCTCTTGTGTTGCATTTAAATTAGCATAAGCAATATTATTCCTAATAGTATCATCAAACAAAGTTGTATCCTGACTCACAAGTGAAATATTTTTTCTTAAAGATTTTATTGTTGATTTATAAATAGATTGATTGTCAATCTCTATATCACCTGAATTTACTTCATAAAACCTGGGTATCAAATTCAAAATTGTAGATTTCCCAGCACCGCTGTGTCCAACAATAGATGTCATCTTACCACCTGATATCTTTAAATTAACAGAGTTTAAGGTGGATTTTGTTCTTTCTTCATCATATTTAAAAAATACATCTTTAAACTCGATGTCTCCTTTGTTTATTTCAATTTCTAAATCATTTTTATTCTCAATTAATTTTGATTTTTCATCTATAACTGGTAATATTCGAGTTGCAGCAGATAGTCCTTGGCTAACCGTAATGTTAAGAGTAGCTAACGATCTTACGGGTTGATACGCCAACATCATTGCCGCAAGAAAAGAAAAAAAGTTATTTACATCTATCTCATCTTTTAAAACTAGTTTTCCAGAATAAAAAATCAATATTGCAATCATAATTCCTGTGAGACTTTCCATTATTGGTGAAGATCTAACAAAAATAGTGGCAATTTTTTTTGATTTTTCTTTTACATCATTGATAAATTTTTCAGCTCTTTCA
>Ga0115001_10002989_pt1 | contig 12849 bp, 10 predicted proteins | sample ArcticOcean_MG_C_12_FD_89869 | JGI IMG/M metagenome (GOLD analysis project Ga0115001, IMG submission 89869) | Marine microbial communities from western Arctic Ocean - ArcticOcean_MG_CB8_130 | ecosystem: Environmental > Aquatic > Marine > Oceanic | place: Arctic Ocean: Canada Basin | collected... | reverse complement strand
TGTTATCTAATATAGGTCTTTTTGAAAGAGGTATCTTTGCTTGACCCTGAATAGATCCGGATACTTCTGCAACAACCATGCAGGGCGCATTACATTCTTTAAAAAGATCTAATTGATTTTTCATAATAAGAATCTCTTCTTTTACAGAATTTTTTAATAAGTTTGCTCCATACCAGCCAGAACATAGTTTAAGATTTTCTTTTTCAAGCTTAGGAATTAATTCACTAGATTTTTTTGGAAACTTACCACCGGCTTCAATACCTGAAAAGCCAATCTCATTAGTTTCTTTTAAACATTGTTCTAAAGTAGTATCCCCACCTAATTCAGGAAAGTCATCGTTACTCCATGCAATTGGTGATACTCCGATTTTTATGCTCATAACTAAAGTTTATTTTTAACTTGTTTTTAAAATATATATATTATTAAATAAATGCATCTCAAATGAAAAAAATTTTAAAACTAGGTATAGTAGGAGGTGGCCCAGGGTCTTGGATTGGCAATATTCACCGAATTGCCTCTAGAATTGATGGTAAATACAAAATTTATGCAGGATCTTTTTCACGTAATCCTAAAACTAATAGTAATTTTGGTGCATCACTGAATTTGGATAAAGACAGGTGCTATTCTAACTACAAAGCTATGGCTGATTTAGAATTTAAAAGAGACGATGGTATTGATGTCGTGGCAATTATGACTCCTCCGGGAAGCCATCAAGTCATTGCAGAATACTTCATAAAAAGGAATTTCCATATAATATCAGACAAACCTTTTGCTTCTACATATATTCAAGCAAAAAAACTTTATTCTACAATTAAAAAAAATAAAAAAATTATTTATGGTCTAACTCATAATTATTCTGCGTATCCTATGGTTAGAACTGCCAAGAAATTAATAAAAGATGGTAAAATTGGGAATATAGAATTTATTAATGTTGAATATGTCCAAGATTGGTCAGGTGGTATTTCTGTTAATAAAAAAAATGCTAAAAAAATTTTTAGGTGGAAATTAGAAAAAAAAATAGTTGGTTCTTCCGCTGTGCTAAACGAAATTGGTACGCACGCATATCATCTATCAAATTATATTAGTGGTCTAAAAGGAAGTTCTTTGTATGCCGATATGAAAAAATTTAACAAAGATATTAATTTAGATAATAACGCCCAAGTCTTACTTAATTATGAAAATGGTGCGAAAGGTTTATTTTGGACTTGCATTTCTGCTAAAGGTGGCAATTATGGTTTAAGGATAAGAATTTTTGGATCAAAGGGCAGTATGGAATGGGTTCAAAATGATCCAAATTATCTAAGATTAAATCCTGCAAAAGGTGCTGTTAAAATTCTTGAAAAATCTTTTCATGAAGCGGCTTTTTCTAAAAATTTTGCTCGTGTCAAAGCTGGTCATCCAGAGGGTTATGTGGATGCTTTTGCCAATATATACAAAGAAGTTGCTGACCATATAAATTCAAAAAACAAAAAAAAGAAATACTATTACCCTACAGCTTATGAGGGGCTGTTAACTGCTAAGTTTATTCAAACTTGTTTGGACTCATCACGAAAAAAAAAGTGGTTAAAATTTTAATGATTAATGTAGCTTTATTCGGCTTTGGTCGTATAGGACAAATGCATGGAAGTAACCTTTTTAAACACCCCAAGTTTAATCTAAAATATGTTTACGATAAAGACGAAAAATTGGCAAAAAAATCAGAAAGAATGTTTAAAGCTAAATCAATTAAAAATTATAAAATTGCTCTTCTAGACAAGAGTGTAGGCGTAATATTTATAGCATCATCAACACCAACTCATATAAATTTCATTAGAGACGCAGCTTTATACAAAAAAACTATTTTTTGTGAAAAACCTTTAGATTTAGATTTAAATAAGATAATTAAATGTAGAAAATACATAGAAAAATTTTCGCCACGTATACAAATAGGATTTAATAGAAGATATGACCCTGGACACTATTATTTGAAAAAATCAATCGAACAAAAAAAGATTGGAACATTACAAAAAATTATTATTACCTGCAGGGATCCAGCACCTCCTCCGTTAGCTTATCTTAAAACAGCTGGAGGAATATTTAAAGATATGGTTATTCACGATTTTGATCTTATAAGATTTTATCTAAAAAACGACCCCATAAAAGAAGTTTTTGCTACAACTAGTGATTTATCTGAATATTCAAAATTATTTAAGAAAGTAAAAGATTTTGAGCTAGCTACAGTTGTTTTAAAATCGAAGAAAGGAGTACTTTGTACAATTAATAATGCAAGGCACTGCTCATATGGACATGATCAGAGAGTTGAGATATTTGGCACTAAAGGAATGTTAATATCTAACAACAAAAGGGAGAGTGAAGTCGAATTAAGCAATAATCAAGGAACTAATTCTCAAAAAAAATTATTAAATTTTTTTATAGAAAGATATCAGGAAGCTTATTATTTACAGTTACATGACTTAGCAGATCTAGCAATTAAGAATAAAAAACCAAGAGCCAATTTTGATGATGGACATCAAGCATTAGTTTTAGCTATAGCTGCTTCAAAATCTTTAAAGTTAAAAAAAATAATTAAGATTTAATTAAAAATGCAAATCGGAATAGATTTAGGTGCTACAAAAATAGAATACGTTCTGTTAGATGATAGCAATAAAGAAGTGGTCAGAGACAGAATTCCTACTCCTAACAATTATGATGATATGCTTTTATTGATAATAAATATTATCAAAGATTTACAAAAAAAAAATAATAATAAATTAATTTTGGGTATTTGCCATCCTGGAGCAACTGACAAAACAACGGGATTAATTAAAAATGCACATAATTCTCAATGGCTAAACAATAAAAACATAGTCAAAGATTTAAAAAAATCTTTAGATAATAATATTTACTCTGAAAATGATGCAAATTGTTTTTGTTTATCAGAGGCATCTGATGGATCTGCTAGTCATTACGAAACAGTTTTTGGTATTATATTAGGTTCTGGATGCGGTGGTGGATTTGTTATTAATAAAAAAATTATATCTGGTTCTAATGGTTTGGGTGGTGAATGGAGTTTGAATCAAATGCCGGAGACTAATAACCGAAATTTAAAATCAGAAAAAAAATTAGACTTTTCTAACAGGATAGAAGGGTATCTATCTGGCAAGTCAATAGAAAAAAATTATGAAATTCAATTTAAAAGAAAATTAACAGCCAAAGAAATTTTTTCTAATTATAGAAATAATGAAAAAAGCGCTTGTGATTTTATAAATGATTATAAAAATAAATTAGCAAGATCTCTGGTTGTTATTATTACTACTTTAGACCCTGATGCAATTGTATTTGGTGGTGGCTTATCTAATGAAATTGATTTTTTGGATGAAGTAAAAAAAATTACATCTAATTTAATTAATGAACCTAACCTTAAGACAGTTTTTCTAAAACCTTTATATGGTGACGCAAGTGGTGTGAGAGGTGCTGCCTTATTAGGAAGAAATATCTCTATTTAAGGATTTTTTTTATTTTATCTTGAGTAAATGCTTTTGGCATGCTGCATTCTGTTGACAGTAACATTTCTTTTTTTGTGTCTGCAGATTTTATTATGCTTTGAATTACATCAAGAACATGTAAGGATAATTCACCATTACACATATGTTCAGTTTTATTTTCAATTGAATAAGCCATCTCGGACAATCCTGCTCCTCTGTAATTTGCATTTGTTGGAGACTCGTTGGCTCTGGAGCTCTGATTTTGAATGTTAATTTTACCTAGTTCTAAATCCTTAGTTTCGTGTTCAGTCCATTTACCACCTAATTCTAGACAAGTAAGAACTGTACCGCCAAACATATTAGGATCAGTTACTACTATTGACCCTTTGTCACCATAAAGCTCAATGTGATTTCTTTTATGGTCCTTAACATCGAAAGATAAAGTCATTTGAATAAGAGGCCCACTTTTAAATTCTAATGTTGTCACGTAAGTAGTTTCACATTCAACTTTAATTTTGTTTCCTTTTCTCGGTCCAATACCTATTTCTCTTTCAGAAAAAACTTTTTTTGATTTGCTTAAAACAGACTTCACAGATCCCAACAATGTCACTAATGCAGTAATATAATATGGTCCCATGTCAATAACTGGTCCGCCACCATCAGTTGCGAACCAAGGTTCAGGATTAGGATGATATGACTGAACACCTGGAAAAGCAAAAATTGCATTACCTAAATTAATTTTACCTATTAATCCACTTTGAATTAACTCTTTAGATTTTTGTATCCCAGCACCAAGAAAAGTATCTGGTGCGCTACCTAAGTAAAGATTATTTTTTTTTGATAGTTCCAGTAATTTTTTGCCATCTTCAAAATTTATACACAAAGGTTTTTCACTATAAGAATGTTTTCCTGATAAAAGTGTTCTTTTAGATACTTCAAAATGAGCTTTTGGAATTGTTAAGTTTAAAATAATTTCAATATCTTTGTCTTTAAAAATATCATTAATATTTGATGATTTAATATCATAAGTTTTTGCACATTTTTCTGCTGCCTCATTATTAATGTCAGCACATTTTATAATTTCAATGTTATTAAAATATCCTTGTGCTCTAATATAAGTTTCAGAAATATGTCCACAACCTACTAGGCCTACTTTAAATACTTTGTTCATTAAAGTTAAACGCCTTTTCTTTGTTTACTTTTCCCTGCAAGATGTTCTTTTAAGGCTTTTTTATTTTCTTCAGTTTTTGGCATTGATAGAGTAGGGCTTTCCCAGTAAGCAGAACCCTCTAACCACTGATATCCATCTGTATGTATTGAAATTACATATGTATTTTTAGAAGTTTTAGCCCTCTTAAAAGCATCCTCTAATTCAGATATTGAGTTTACATGTTCGCTATCAGCTCCCATACTCTTAGCATGTGCCGCAAAGTCTACTGGAACTAAATTACTATTTTTAGAGCTTTCTAAAAGGCAATTAAATTCTTTACCTCCCTTATAAAGTTGAAGTCTGTTAATTACAGCATGCCCTCCATTATCGCAGACAATTATTATTAACTTATTGTTAGTTATGACAGCGCTATAAATATCTGAATTAAAAAGTAAATAAGATCCGTCTCCAACAAAGGAAACGACTTCCTTATCTGGGTGTGCCATTTTTATTCCTAGCGCGCCTGATATTTCATAACTCATACAACTAAATCCCCATTCAGTTTCATGGGTGTTAAGTTCTCTCGGTTTCCATACTTGTACGACTTCACCAACTAAACCTCCAGCAGCTGTTACAGCGATATCAGTTGGATTTGAATTTCTATAGCAAGCCCCTACAACTTGCGCGTAACTTGGTAGTTTTTGATTTGTTGGTCCACTTTCTTTGTCTACATATTCTTCCCAAGATTTTAGTTCAAGTCTAGATTTTTCATGCCATCTGGTATCAGCTTTCCAGTTTCCTAATGCAATAGATAGTTCTGTTAAACTTACTTTTGCATCACCAACAACAGCTGTGCCCATATGTTTATTAGCATCAAATCTTCCTGCGTTAATAGAAACCAATTTAAAATCTGGATTTTCAAAGTTTGCCCAAGAACCCGTAGTGAAGTCTGCTAACTTAGTACCAACTGCAATTGCAACATCTGTTTCTTTTGACAAGTTGTTTGCAGCTCTACCGCCAAGACCACCAATCGCACCAGTATAATGTGAATGATCTTTCTTCATAGTTGAGAAACCCATAATTGTTTGTGTTACTGGAATATTATGTTTTACAGCAAAATCACTCAACTCTGTCATAGCGTCCGAATAAAAAACGCCACCACCAGAAATTAGAATTGGTTTTTTGGCTGTTTTAATTAAATCAGCGGCTTCCTTAACTTGAAGACTATCTGGTCTAGATCTTCTAATTGTATGTAATCTTTCTTGAAAAAATTCTTCAGGATAATTAAAAGTTTCACCCTGAATATCCTGACTCAATGAAATACAAGCTGGACCACAATCCGCAGGATCTAGCATGACTTGAACAGCATGTGGTAAACTGGATATTATTTGTTCAGGTCTTGTAATTCTATCAAAATATCTAGTAACAGGTTTGAATGCATCGTTCGCCGTAATACCAGGATTGTTAAAATTTTCAACTTGCTGTAAAACTGGATCTGGCATTCTATTTGCAAATGTATCACCTGGTAAAAATAATATTGGAATACGATTGCTCATTGCCACAGCAGCAGCAGTTACCATATTTGTAGACCCAGGACCTACAGATGACGTAGCTATAAAAATTTGTTTTCTTCTTTTTGCTCTTGAATATGCAATACCAGTAAGAGCCATATTTTGTTCATGATGACCTCTCCATGTAGGCAGTTCACTTTTATTTTCTTCCAAGGCCTGTCCTAAACATGCTACATTTCCATGACCAAATATACCAAAAACACCTGGGAATAAGGGCTCCTTTTTCCCATTAATTAGAATTTTTTGAGCTATTAGATATTTTACTAAGGCGTGAGCACAAGTTAGTTGAATTGTTTTCATAATTTTATTAAGTTGAAAACTATTTAATAAATTTCAATTAAGCAATAACAATTTTATGTACGAAAAATTCGGACAATTTATAGATGGTAAATGGCATAAATCTGAAAAAGGTGAAACGTATGAAGTTGTTAATCCAGCAACGGAAGAAGTTTTAGGTAAGGCATCAAAAGCCTCTGAAAACGATGTCAACAAGGCTCTTAAATCTGCTGAAAAAGGTTTAGAAGTGTGGAGAAAAACACCACCCTGGCAAAGAGCAAAAATTATTCGCAAAATTGCAGATCTTATGAGAGAGAGAAGTGATATTTTGTCAAAATGGTTGACCTTAGAAGTTGGAAAGCCTTTAGCAGAATCTGCTGGTGAAGTTGGGGGTGCAGCTGATATTTTTGAGTGGAACTCGGAAGAAACAAAAAGAATTTACGGACAAATAGTTGAGAGTAGATTTGAAAACACAAGAATGTATGTAAGATATGAACCCGTAGGTGTTGTCGCGGCATTAATACCTTGGAACTTTCCAATAATCTTAGCATCAAGAAAAATTTCAACTGCTTTAGGGGCTGGTTGTTCAGTTATATGTAAACCAGATGTGATAACACCTGGTAGCGTAATGGAATTAATGAATATTATTCGTGATGCTGGAGTTCCTCCTGGTGTTGTAAATTTATTATCTGGAGACCCTGCTGGTATTTCTACTCAACTTATTTCATCTGATATTGTTAAAAAAATTTCTATAACAGGATCAACAAGGGTAGGTAAATTAATATTAAAACAAGCTGCAGATAAAGTTCAAAGAGTTACAATGGAATTAAGTGGCCATTCTCCTTTTATAGTTTTTGATGATGTGGATATGAACTTAGTTACTGATATGGCTATTACTGCTAAATTCAGAAATAATGGTCAAGTTTGTATATCTCCTAATAGATTTTACATTCATGAGTCCAAAAAAGATGAGTTTACAAACCTTATGGTTGCTAAAGCAACTAAATTAAAGATTGGCAATGGGTTAAATAAAGACACAATCTTGGGTCCTTTAACTACTGAAAAAAGATTAGAAGAGATAGAAAATTTAGTCGAAACTACAAAAAAAGAAGGTGCAAAAGTTTTGTGTGGAGGAAAAAAACCTGCTGGATTTAACAAAGGATACTACTATGAGCCTACAATATTTGATGATGTAAAAGATAATTTTACTATCATGTCTCAAGAACCTTTTGGACCTTTAGTTCCAGTTTTAACTTTCAAAGATATGGATGAAGTTATTAAAAGATCTAATGACAACGATCTGGGTTTAGCAAGTTATGTTTACACCAACTCTTTAGAAAAAGCGCACAAAGTATCAGAGAGAATGGAAACAGGAACATGTGCCGTCAATACACCTGCTGTGGCATTTGCAGAAGTTCCATTTGGAGGTATGAAACAAACGGGATACGGCAGAGAAGGTGGTTCTATGGCAATTAAAGACTATTTAAATATAAAATATACTCACTTTGGCATAAATTATTAATTATGAGGAAAAATAAATTAAAAGAAATTTTTAAAGAGGGTAAATCAGCTGTTAATGGTTGGTTGCAAATACCAAATTCTTTTACAGCAGAACTAATGGCAAATCAAAATTGGGACTCACTTACACTTGATTTACAACACGGTATAATTGATTATCCAAATGCCGTTTCGATGCTGCAAGCTATTTCAACTACTAATGTTGTTCCTTTAGCAAGAGTTAATTGGAATGAACCCGGTCAAATAATGAAGATTTTGGATGCAGGTGCCTATGGTGTCATTTGCCCCATGGTTAGCAACAGAAAAGAAGCCGAAAATTTTGTACAAGCGTGCATGTACCCACCAAAAGGTTATAGAAGCTATGGGCCTATTAGAGGCCTAGTTTATGGGGGGCCTGACTATGCAGAAAAGGCAAATGACGAAATATTAAAATTTGCAATGATTGAAACTAAAGAGTCTTTGGATAATTTAGATGAAATTATGCAAACACCAGGACTTAATGGCATTTATATAGGCCCTGCAGATCTAAGTCTAGCGATAGGGGAAAAGCCAAGCTTTGATAAACCGGAAGGTGACCCTGTATATAGCGTGATAATGAAAATTTTAGAGCACGCTAAAAAAAATAATATTGTTGCGGGTATTCAAAATGGTCAACCAGAATACGCAGATAAAATGATCAAAAAAGGGTTTCAACTTGTTACTATAGGATCGGACCAAAGATATATGACGGGTGCTGCCAAAGAAGCTTTGGGTAAGCTTAAAAAAGAGAAAAAAGAAGATTTAGGAAAAGGTTACTAATTAGGTAATTTAATGAGCTATCACGTCTATATGCTCAAATCTATTGGAAAAAAACCAGTAACATACGTTGGTTATACAGCAGACTTAAAAAATAGAATTCTTCTTCATAACAAAGGAAAGGGTGCTAAGTTTACCAGGGGTCGTAAATGGAAGCTTATTTATAAAGAAAAATATAATTCAAAAAATAAAGCAATTTTGAGAGAATATTATATAAAGAAAAATAGGAAACTAAGAAATCAAATTAAATATAAATTTTTATGAGAATATCAATTCTACTTCCATACAAAGAAAACTTTTCGCCTGAATATCCTGGTGCTGTTTCAATATTTTTAAACTCAGTAATAAAACTAAGTAAATATAAAAATAAAATTACCGTATTTGGTAACACAAAATTTAAAAATAAATATAGAATTAAATATAAAAATATTGATATTTCAGATAAAATTTTAGGAATTGGAAGCCAAACGAACAAATATATAAATAAATTTATTCATGAAGAAAACAAGAAAAAGTCAGACATAATCGAAGTTCATAATAGACCATTATATATTCAATTATTACCTTCTAGTAATGCAAAAAAAATTTTATATTTTCACAATGACCCCTTAACTATGAATGGGTCTAAATCTGTAATTGAAAGAAAGGATCTGTTAAAAAAATGTGATAAGATAGTTTTTAATAGTGAGTGGTCAAAAAATAGATTTTTATCTGCTCTCGATAGTATTTTCATTAAATCTGAAAAACTTTTGGTAATACATCAAAGTACAAAAAAAGAGATAGTAAAAATAGACCAAAAAGACAATATAATAACGTTTGTTGGTAAATTAAATAAAGCTAAAGGATATGATATATTTGGAACGGCAGTAATAAAAATTTTAAACAAATATAAAAATTGGAAAGCTGTAGTTATTGGCGATGAAGAAAGAGAGAAAATTTTATTTTCACACAAAAATTTAGATATTTTAGGCTTTCAAAATCATAAAACGGTTATAAATATTTTTAAAAAAACAAGTATTTCAGTGGTTTGCTCTAGATGGGAAGAACCATTTGGTAGAACGAGTCTTGAATCAGCAAGTTGCGGCTGCGCAGTTATAATCACAAATAGAGGTGGTTTGCCTGAAACAATAACTCATGGAATTATAGTTGACAAACTTTCTGTTGGAGAAATTTATAAATCAATTGAAAAACTTATTAAGAATAAAAATCTCAGAAGGGAAATGCAGTTTTTATCGGCCAAAAATTTTCATTTAAGTAATAAGAATGCATCTTCCTTAATAGATGCTTACAGAGATGAAGTTTTGCAGAATAATTTGCAATCACATAAAAATTTAAAGAAAAAATTGAAAATTTTACATATCACTAATTTTAATGAAAGACATAATGGTAGATTGTTTTACAATACAGGAAAAAGAATAAACAATGGCTTTGTGCGACTTGGCCATAGTGTTCTTGAGTTTAGCGATCGTGATATAGTCAGCTATTACAGGGGGATAAATGATTTCAAAGGAGAAAAAAAACTTAACAGTAAACTAATAGAGGTTATTAGTAATTATTTACCCGATTTGATTGTTCTTGGCCATGCAGATTTAATAAATTACGATACTTTAAAATTTATTAAAACATATTACCCAGGTATTAAAATTTCTCAGTGGTTTCTTGACAGAATGGACACTGAATGGAAAAGAAACCTATCTAGATTCACTGATAAAATGAATTTAATGGACACCAATTTTTGTACGACAGATCCTAAAAGACTAAATGTAGGTAAAAAAACACCAATTCATTATATTCCAAATCCAGTAGATGAATCTTTTGAAAAATTAAAAAACTATGAAAAAAAATATTTACCAAATGATTTATTTTTTGCCATGAGCCATGGTGTTCATAGAGGAGTATTAAAAAAAGGCAAGTATGATTTAAGAGAAAAATTTATTGATAAACTGCAAAAATTATTACCTAATACAAAATTTGATTTACATGGTATGAAAAATAACCAGCCAATCTGGGCAGATAATTTTATAAATGCTATATCTAAAAGTAAGATAGGCTTAAATTTAAGCCAGGGAAGAGCAGTAAAATATTATAGCAGTGATAGATTTGCACAATTGATTGGAAATGGATTGCTAGTTTTTATCGATGAAAAAACTAGATTTTCAAATTTTTTATCAAATGATGAAATTGTAACTTATAAAAATGTAAATGATTTAGCAAAAAAAATTAAGAAATATTTAGGAAATGATAGACTTCGAAAAAAGATGGCAAAAAAAGGTAGAAATAAATATTTTAAATATTTCAACTCAACCATTATTGCAGATTTTATAGTCAATAAAACTTTTAAAACAAATAAAAAGTTTTATTGGGAATCTAAAATTCGATAATGTACTCTATATTAATAGCGAGCTACAATCAGTTAAACTATTTAAAAATTTGCCTAAATAGCATTGAAAAAAATTCAAAATACAATCATCAAATAATTGTTCATGTTAATGAGGGTACTGATGGTACTTTAGATTTTTTAAAAAAAAATAATTATCAATATACTTACAGCAAAGTGAATGAAGGAGTTTGTGTTTCATATAATAAAGCTTCAAAATTGGCCCTCAAAAAATATATAGTTATAATGCAAGATGATATGTATTTTTGCCCAAACTGGGACATTATCTTTGAAGAAGAAATAAAAAAAATTGGCCATGATGATTTTTTTTTATCAGGTACAATGATTCAACCCTTTAAATCCTATATAGAGCTAGATTGTGGGCGGAATTATAAAGAATTCAATGAAAAAAAACTTTTATCACAATATTCAAAGATTAAACACGATGACTATCAAGGTACTCACTGGCAACCTTCAATACTTGCAACTAAAATGTGGAATGAGGTAGGTGGTTTTAGTGAGGAATTTAGTCCCGGTATGGGTTGCGATCCTGATTTAAATATGAAATTATGGAAAAAAGGTGTTCGTATATTTAAAGGCCTTGGGCAGTGTAGAGTTTATCATTTTTCTTCTATAACTCTTAGAAAATCAAATACCACAAATAATGGAGCAAAAACTTTTTTATTAAAATGGGGAATAACTATCAAATTTTTTAAAAAGTTTTATTTAAGAACAAACCAAAAATTTAGCGCATTGTTATTAAACCCCACAAAAGGTATATCGTATTATATAAATTTATTAATTTGTAAAATAAGACTGTTCTATTTCAGAGTTATTGGTTAACCTATGAGAGTATATTACGGAAAAGCTGTGTATGATAATAAAGAAATATCAGCAGCCACAAAAGTTCTAAAAAACAAATCATTAACTTTAATTGATGGTCCGTCTGTAAAAGAACTAGAAAAAAAAATTTCAAATCTATTTGGAAAGAAATATGGATTAATGGTTAACTCTGGATCATCTGCAAATCTAATTGCGATATCCTCATTTAATTTTAAAAAAGGTTCAGAAATAATTACTCCTACTTTGACATTCTCAACGACTGTCGCACCCATATTTCAATTAGGTTTTGTTCCACATTTTATTGATGTTGAAAAATATTCCTTCGTCTCAAATTTAAAACAAATAGAGGCTGCGATTAATAAAAAAACTGTAGCTATCATGCTGCCAAATTTAATAGGGAATGTTCCTTATTGGCCTGAAGTTTCAAAAATAGCAAAAAAATATAATTTAAAAGTTATAGAAGATTCTGCTGACACGATTGGCTATACTTATAAAAATAAAAATTTCGGAAAATACTCAGATGTAGTTACTAATAGTATGTATGCTTCCCACATCATAACAGGAGCTGGATCAGGTGGAATCATATGCTTTAATGAAAAAAAAATTTACGACAGAGCTAAACTTTTAAGAGGATGGGGTCGATCATCTGCTGTTTTCAACGAATCTGAGGGCATAAATAAAAGGTTTAACACAAAAGTTGACGGTATACCCTATGATGGTAAATATATATTTTCTGATTTAGGTTACAATTTTCTTCCGTCTGAAATATCAGCTGCATTCGCTCTTGAACAACTTAAAAAATTAAAAAAAAATATTTCATTCAGAGAAAAGAACTTCAGTTTTTTAAAAAAGTAT
>Ga0115001_10002985_pt1 | contig 12866 bp, 7 predicted proteins | sample ArcticOcean_MG_C_12_FD_89869 | JGI IMG/M metagenome (GOLD analysis project Ga0115001, IMG submission 89869) | Marine microbial communities from western Arctic Ocean - ArcticOcean_MG_CB8_130 | ecosystem: Environmental > Aquatic > Marine > Oceanic | place: Arctic Ocean: Canada Basin | collected... | reverse complement strand
GGTACTTATCCTCATCCAGTTTCAATGCCAAAAAAAATGAAAATATTAGAAGTGATTGGAAGCTTTGTTCTTGATTTAGTTTTTATTATTACTTTTCTAGTTCTTACGGGGGGTTCCGTCTTTATAATAATTTTTAATGCCTATGAATATTTTTCAATCTTATAAAAATTTTATTAAGAACTATTAATGAAATGGGGTTATAAATGGCCAGTGTACTCCATCAAATCCACCGCCTTTATATATTGGTTGGCGAGATAGTGTTTGCGTATAAACTGTATTTTCAATAGATTTTAACCAATGTTTTATGTGCTTATCTGCTTCTACCATTAAATTATGTTCAGGCGAATGCCTCTTCTTTTCTTCAAGAGCTATAACGGCATCAGTCAACAAAAGAAATATCTTTTTCATAAGAAATAGTTTACTCCTAGATATTGAATGGGAAAATCTAAAAAGTATGAATCTATGTAAAGGTTTATAAGTTAATTAAAAAAGAATATATTAAATGTTATGAATCAAATAAAACCTAGTTTATTTGCTAAATTTTTTTCACCCTTATGCATAAATGATTACTTATGCGAAATGGATGACTATGAGATTGTGTTCTCTGCTTTAGATCAGATTAATCAATTTGGGTATTTATCAATTAAATCATTGAATAGCAAGAAGGGATTTATTTGGTCAAGATTAAAGATAGAATTTACAAACAACAAATCTATTGAATTAACTGGCTTAAATGACTCCCAACTCTTAAAAGTAAATCTAATTATTAACGAAAAACAAACCGCTATAAAAAAGTTAATCAAAGAGATAGAAAAACATTCAGAAGTAATAAATAAAAATGGAAGTTGGCTAAAAAATGTAAAAAATGGTGAATTTTATATTTCAGAATCTGAAAAAAGAAATCAACTTTCAGACATGCAAATCCTAAAGAAATTTTTTAAATTAGCAATAGAAAAACTTCCTTTACCCAAAGATATTATTGATTTTCTATTGTTAGCGAAAGAATTTCATAACAACCCAGAAGGATTTAAGGAAAATTGCAATGATATCTTTATTCCAAGAGAGCTTTCACAGTATAAAGATTTTTTTGATAATATTGAAAAAAATCCACTAACAGAAGAACAAAGAAAAGCAATTATCACCAATGAAGATTCAACATTAGTTGTTGCTTCAGCTGGATCAGGAAAAACAAGCTTACTAGTCGGTAAAGTTAGTTATTTAATTGATAAAGGTATGGCGAGTGCAGATCAGATTCTAGTTCTCGCATTTAATAAAAGCTCAAAAGAAGAAGTTGCTAAGCGATTAGATGTATTGGATATAAAATCTGAATGTCAAACTTTCCACTCATTTGGTTTGAAAATTCTCGCAAAATCAAATAAAAAAAAATCTTCACTTGCCGGTTTTATTGAAAATAATCAATTGTATTCAAGATTTATTCAAAATAAAATTGAAGATTTAATTAAGAATTCAAGCAAGCATAATGAGATAAAAAAGTATTTCGTTAGTTTTTTTAGACCATATCAAGATCAATTTAATTTCAACACATTGGGTGAGTATTACCAATATATTAAGTCAAATAATTTAGTTACCCTTAAAGGAGGATACGTAAAAAGTATGGAGGAATTAGAAATTTGTAATTTCTTACATACTAATAATATTGAATATGATTATGAAAAAAAATATGAATATGAGACTGCAACAATAGAGAGAAGACAATATAAACCAGACTTTTATTTACCTAAATATAATATCTATATTGAACATTTTGCCCTTAATAAAAATAACGAAACTCCATCTTTTATAAATCAAGATGAATACTTAGCTGGAGTTAAATGGAAAAGGGAGATCCATAAGAAAAAAAACACGACCTTAATTGAAACTTATAGCTACCAAAAAAGAGAAGGAAATCTTACTGAATCGTTAGAAAATAAATTAAAGTCAGAAGGTGTTATTTTTAAACCTATTGACCCAGATGAATTATTTTCTGATTTAAATACGTATGGGTATATCAGCGAATTTACTAAAATTTGTGGACCATTTTTAAATTTATTCAAAGGAAGAAATGAAGGATTCGATATATTAGAACAAACCATTAAAAAAGATAAAGAAGATGGAGATGAAAGGATATTATTCTTTGTAGATTTATTTAAAGATCTTTTTTTGGCATATGAAGAAGAGTTAAAAAAATTAGATGAAATAGATTTTCATGACATGATAAATCAAGCAAATAATGAAGTTCTAGGTGAAAATTGCTACACAAAATTTAAATATATTTTAGTTGATGAGTTTCAGGATATTTCTTTTGGCCGTGCAAAATTAATTCAAAGCCTTCAAAGAACCTACCCGAGTATAAAATTATTAGCTGTAGGGGATGATTGGCAATCAATATATAGATTTACTGGTTCTGATATCAACCTTATGACGAATTTTAAATATCATTTTGGATACCATAAGCAGCTTTTTTTAACTAAAACTTTTAGATTTAACAGTAGTATTGAAAAAGTTGCATCTAAGTTTATTAGATCAAACCCTAATCAAATTGATAAAGAAATAACAGCGCAAGAAATCACTGACCAACCTAATGTTAAGCTTTTTTTCCCAAATAAAAAATCGGGTAGATTTTTAGAGACAATAGTTGAAGATATTTATAAGGATTGTCCAAAAAATTCAAGCATTCTTTTTCTCGGTAGAAATAATCGTACTGAAGAGGGAGTTGATTATCATTCTTTGCAAAAAATTGCACCGTCCCTCACTTTTGAATTTAGAACAGTACATAAAGCTAAAGGATACGAGGCGGATTATGTAATTATTTTAGAATTAAAAAGGGCAAGATCTGGATTTCCAAATGAGATAATTGATGATCCAATCATCAATGCAATGCTTTCTGAAAATGAAGGTTTCGATTATGCTGAAGAGAGAAGATTATTTTATGTGGCTCTTACAAGGGCTAAACATATGGTTTATGTAATTGCTGAACCCTCTGCGCCATCAATTTTCTTCAATGAATTAGCCAAGGAGAATGATTACTATGTTGAAAAGATTAATCTAGGCCCTGAGTACCAAAGAGTATGTCCGTTATGTAAGAGTAGTCCTCTAGCTGAACGAACTAGTAAAGATGGGGGTATGTTTTTTGGATGTCAGAATTTCCCACTTTGTAAATTTGCCTCTAGTCCCTGTAGGTTATGTAATATTGGCTATTTAAAAAAAGATGATGGTTGCTTTATTTGCGATAATAATGAGTGTAAAAATGAATTAGAATTATGCCCAAGATGTGAGAATGGGTATTTGCACGAAAGATCTGGTCAATATGGTTTATTTTTAGGCTGTTCAAATTATAGAACCCAAGATTGTAAATTTACTAGAAAGCTAAAAAGATTATATGAATAAAAAATTATCTCCCAAACTCAATATGCAAATCCAAAGAAGGTATTATCTAGATGGAAAATTGATTAATGGTATTAATTTAGCATCATGATTAGCTTAAAAAGAAACAGTAAATTGGAATTAGTCGAAGCCACGGGTAAAAGAACTAGGGCTAACTCTATCTATACCCCCGGACAATCTGAAGATTTTAAACTGAGCCGTGGAAAGTTTAGTAACTTCATAACTTGCCCCCGCTGCTTTTATTTAGACCGTGTCAAAGGTCTAGCTGAGCCCGGCATGCCTGGATGGACGTTGAATGAAACCACCGACCTTCTCTTGAAGAAAGAATTCGACGAGTGTCGCAAACATCAAAAACCTCACCGTCTATTCGCGCAATACGGACTCGATCATATCGTCCCCTTCGATCATCCGTCCATGGATGATTGGCGCAACTCACTGCATAAAGGTTTGATGGCCCGCTATAACGATTCCAATATTATTCTCTCTGGCGGTGTGGATGACATATGGTTTGATACCCAGAAAGAAACATTGATTGTGGTGGACTACAAGTCCCAGGCTAATAGCAGACCTGTGGGAACTGAATCATACTTAGCGTCACCCTATCATCAAGGCTATAAGATTCAAATGGACTTTTATAACTACCTCCTAGATCTGATGGGATTTCCTATCGGTGATACCTCATATTTCTTGGTGGTGAATGCTAATAGGGGGGCTAGTGGTTTTCATGGGCTGATGAAGTTTGAAGAAACTATAGTTTCTTATCAGCACGATATTTCATGGCTGGATGAACAAGTACAAAATATGATAGATTGTATGAATTCAGATAAATTACCAGAAAGCCATGCGAGTTGTGAGAACTGTGCATACGCTAAGCAAAGGAATTTATTTGATTGAATTAAATTTAATATTTAATGGAATTTAGATAATAATGAATGATAAATTTTTTACTAAACCGATATTAAATTCCCCATACGAATCTCCTAAACAATATTGGGAATTAGATGACAGCGGCCAACCAACTCAAGAAATAATTGAGGGTAGACGTCCTGCAAAGTTCATTACCCCAATTCCTAAACCTAAAAAAACTAAAACTAAAACTAGCAAAGCACAGGAAGGGTTCGTATTTGATGAAGGCATAAATTTGTCTACAAAAAATCAGCAGTACGATCCAACACCAATTATCAATGAGGTAAGAAAATACGTAGAAGCATGGAGAGCTCTACCTAATCCAAATCAATGGCAAGTTACACCTGAGACGACTAGACTACTTCAACATTGGAGGCACTACAAATTTAGCAGTGTGAGACCGTTCTTCTGTCAGGTTGAAGCAGTGGAAACCGCAATATGGTTAACAGAGGTTGCACCATATAGTAAAGCCGGAAAACAACTACTGGGGCATTTGGACAATGCAAATAATGATGCTAATCCGGCGCTAATGCGTCTAGCTTTAAAACTTGCAACTGGTGCTGGAAAGACTACTGTCATGGCGATGTTAATTCTATGGCAAACCATCAATGCTGTTAGAAGACCAAATAGCAAAAACTTTACAAAAGGATTTTTGGTTGTAGCGCCAGGCTTAACTATTAAGGATAGATTAAGGGTATTGCAACCAAACGATCCAAATAGCTATTACAAAGATCGTGAGTTAGTACCCAACGACATGCTGGAAGATATCAATAAAGTAAAAATTGTTATCACAAATTATCACGCATTCAAACTGCGCGACAGAATTGAGTTGTCAAAAGGTGGTAGGCAGTTACTCAGCGGCAGAACTGGCGAAGAAATAGAAACTAAAGAAACAGAAGGACAAATGATTCAGCGTGTTATGCCTGATTTGATGGGCATGAAAAACATCATTGTACTTAATGACGAAGCCCACCATTGCTACAGAGAAAAGCCAAACTCTGAAGAGGGCAATGAGGAAGAAAAGCTGAAGGGTGACGAGAAAAAAGAGGCTGAAAAAAACAAAGAGGCTGCAAGACTTTGGATAACTGGATTGGAAGCTGTAAAACGTAAACTTGGAGTGAGTAGAGTTATTGACTTGTCTGCAACCCCATTTTTTCTAAGTGGCTCTGGGTACGTTGAAGGTACTTTATTTCCATGGACTATGAGTGATTTCTCGTTGCTGGATGCAATTGAGTGCGGCATTATTAAATTGCCACGAGTACCTATTGCTCAAAATATTACTTCCAGCGATGACATGCCCAAGTTTAGAGACTTGTGGGAGAACATTCGTAAAGACATGCCCAAAAAAGGTCGTGGAAAAATTGATGACCTCGACCCATTAAAACTACCCATTCTTTTGCAGACGGCTTTAGACGCACTTTACGGCCATTACGAAAAGACATTTAAACTTTGGCAAGAGAGTGGAGTACGTGTGCCACCTTGCTTTATTATCGTTTGTCAAAACACAGCTATTTCAAAGCTGGTTTACGACTTTATATCTGGGTTTCATCGCAAGAATGAAGATGGTACTGAGACTCTTGTGCAAGGACGTTTGCCGCTCTTTAGGAATTACGATGAAGTTACTGGAAACGCACTTCCACGACCCAACACATTGCTTATTGATAGTGAGCAACTTGAAGCAGGGGATGCGCTAGACGATAACTTTAGAACAATGGCATCCGATGAGATTGAACGTTTTAGACGTGAGATTGTTGAGCGTTCTAGAGATGCACGTGCTGGTGACAATATTACAGATCAAGACTTGCTTCGTGAAGTCATGAATACTGTTGGAAAGCAAGGCCAGCTTGGTGGAGATATACGATGTGTTGTATCTGTATCAATGCTTACAGAAGGCTGGGATGCAAATACAGTAACCCATGTTTTGGGTATTCGTGCATTTGGAACACAACTTCTATGTGAACAAGTTATTGGTCGAGCATTGAGAAGGCAGTCTTATGATTTGAATGAGGATGGATTTTTTAATACTGAATATGCTGATGTATTTGGTATTCCATTTGACTTCACAGCTGAGGCAGTTATAGCCCCTCCTCAACCACCTCGAGAAACAGTTCAAGTCAAGGCCATGCGTCCAGAGCGTGATGCGCTTGAAATTACATTCCCACGGGTAGAGGGGTACCGTGTTGATTTACCTGAAGAGATTTTAAAAGCAGAATTTAATGAAGATCACGTTTTAACTTTAACTCCTGATTGGGTTGGTCCAACAATTACAACTAACTCAGGATTGATTGGTAAGTCTGAGCAATTTGATGTTAAGCATTTAAAAGACGAGCGCATGTCTACTGTTATTCTTAACTTGACTAATAGACTTTTGAATACTAAGTGGCAAGACACAGATGGATATCCAAAATATCACTTATTTGGACCACTTAAGCGGATTACAAAGCAATGGATTGAAGCTTGCTTGGTTTGTCAGGGTGATACATACCCAGCACAACTTATGTATTTGCAATTAGCCGATGAAGCATGCAATCGTATAACTGCCGCAATTACATCAACGTTCGAAGGTACACGTCCAATCAAAGCGTTGCTTGACCCGTACAATCCTCTAGGGAGCACTTCTAACGTAAAATTCAACACATCACGAATTGAGCGATGGCAAACTAGTTCTCAACACTCTCACATTAATTGGGTGTTGTACGACAGCGATTGGGAAGCAGAATTCTGTCGTGTAGCTGAGTCACATCCCAAAGTTAAATCTTATGTAAAAAACAATAGTTTGGGATTTGAAGTTCCATATCGTTTTGAAAGTGAAACACGCAGATATCTTCCAGATTTTATTGTTTTAGTAGATGATGGACATGGTGAAGATGATTTATTACATCTCGTAGTTGAAATAAAAGGCTACAGGCGTGAAGATGCGAAGGTTAAAAAATTGACGATGGATACTTATTGGATACCGGGTGTGAACAATCTAAAGCAATACGGTCGTTGGGCATTTGCTGAGTTTACTGAAGTACATAAAATTGAATCAGACTTTGCGGCAAGAGTTCAGCAAGAGTTCAACAAATTACTAACCAGCGTAGATAAGAAGACATAAAAAATGGCAAAAAAACCAACCATATTAAAAACTGTCGAGACACTAGTCCATGATGAGTCGAAACGGAAGAATATTCCTACAGCTGAGCATCAATCGGGAGTAAATCAGGATAATAAAAAACCAATACGAATTAAATACCCACGCAATACTGATTTAGACCCACAACTTGTATGGAGGGGGAAGGACGAGCAAGATTGGAGTGATTTAGTGGTTAATGCACCGCCTTTATATATTCAAGAAAAAGTGCATCCAAAAGCATTGATTGATGATTTACTAAGACAGTCCAAAGAAGAAGAACATGATGCTGGCATGACAACGGCAGATTTATTTGCTGACTTTGATGGAATTCCTAAGGATGTCGATAAAACGGAATTCTATGCGCATGATCAAAATTGGTCAAACAGAATGATACTTGGTGATTCACTTCAAGTAATGGCCAGTTTAGCGGAGCGGGAAGAATTACGTGGTCAAGTGCAATGCATATATTTTGATCCCCCTTACGGTATTAAATTTAATAGTAATTTCCAATGGTCCACAACCAGCCGCGATGTTAAGGATGGAAATAAAGATCATATAACCCGTGAGCCCGAGCAAGTTAAGGCTTTTAGAGATACATGGAGAGATGGTATTCAAAGTTATTTAACTTATCTAAGAGACAGGCTAACTGTTGCTAGGGATTTACTAACTGATTCCGGCTCTATTTTTGTACAGATTGGTAGTGAAAATGTGCACAGGGTAAGAGCATTAATGGACGATGTTTTTGGTGACGCAAATTTTATCAGTTTAATAGCAATACAAACTACAACTGGATTTGATACTAAATTCATTAGCAATATGTCTGACTTTGTTATTTGGTATGGACGTAATAAGGAAGCAACAAAAGTTCGCATCCCTTATGCTAAAAAAACATTAAAACTTGGTGAAGGTAATGCAAGGTGGCTAATGTTCCCAGACTTTACTAGCAGAGGAATTTCGACAAAAGAAAAAAGAGAAGAGATTCCATTGCCTGAGGGAGTTAAGTTATATAAGCCAGATAATATTTTGTCGCAAGGAAGTTCTCCCATCCCTCAGCCAATAATTTTTAGAGGTAAAACATATGATAGTTGGGGGAAAAACTCTAACTGGAAAGCAACTTATCCGGAGGGAATAAATCGTTTAATTAAGGCCAATAGAATTCACCAAGCGTCAAATTCAATTCAATACATTAGATTTAATGATGATTTTTTTGCATCAAGAATCGGAAATATATGGACTGATACAGGCACAGGGAACTTTACAGATGATAAATCTTATGTTGTACAGACAAATACAAAAGTAATTTCACGTTGCATGTTAATGACGACTGATCCAGGTGATTTGGTGCTTGATCCAACTTGCGGATCTGGAACAACTGCAACTGTTGCTGAGCAATGGGGAAGGAGATGGATAACAATTGATACATCCCGTGTTGCATTAGCTTTAACTAGGTCAAGAATAATGGGTGCAAAGTATCCATTCTATTTGTTGGCTGACTCAAAAGCTGGTCAAATCAAGGAGGCTGAAATATCAAATTCCGCACCTTCTGAAAAAAGCATTCAAGGAAATATAAAAATGGGATTTGTGTATGAGCGTTTACCGCACATTACATTGAGTTCTATATCAAAAAATACCGAAATTGATGACATATGGGATGAATTTAATCTGGTTATACGTCCTTTATTAGGAGAATTTAATCAAAAATTGAATAAATCATTAGAAGAGTGGCAAATTCCAGTGCAATCCAATGAACATTGGGACCCATTGGTAATTGATATGCATAGCAGGTTATGGGGTTTAATAACTCAAAGGCAAGAGAGGATGGATCAATCGATAAAAGAAAAGGCAGAATTTGAATATCTATACGATCGCCCATATGAAGATAAAAAGAAAATACGAGTTGCAGGCCCTTTTACTGTTGAAAGTTTAAGTCCACATAGAGTGCTTGGCGTCGATGAAAATGATAATTTAATTGATAATTTTTCTAATGATGATGAAATCCTTAGGCAATCTTTTGCACAAATGATTTTAGACAATCTTAAAGTTGCTGGAGTCCAGCAAGCACATAAAAAAAATAAAATCCAATTCTCATCCCTCGTGCCATGGCCAGGCAATCTAGTTTGTGCTGAGGGACGTTATTTTGAGGGTGCAGAAGAAAGTAGCGATGAAAAGAGATCTGCTATTTTTATTGGGCCAGAATTTGGAACAGTGCAACGTAAAGATTTAGTGCAAGCCGCAAGAGAGGCAGGTGATGCTGGATTTGATGCATTGATTGCGTGTGCATTTAATTATGAAGCTCATGCAACTGAGTTGAATAAACTGGGTATCCCTATTCTTAAAGCTCGCATGAATGCAGATCTACATATGTCCGAGGACTTAAAAAATACAGGCAAAGGAAACTTATTTGTTATTTTTGGTGAGCCTGATATTGATATTATTCAGGAAAATGATGACAAGATACGTGTGAAAGTTAATGGTGTCGATGTATTCAAGCCTCAAACTGGTGAAGTTGTAAGTGATGGTGCTGATGGTATTGCCTGCTGGTTTGTTGATACAGATTACAACGAAGAAAGTTTCTTTGTGCGCCATGCGTATTTTCTTGGTGCAAATGATCCTTACAGATCACTTAAAACATCTCTTAAAGCAGAAATAAATGCAGATGCGTGGGCAACATTAAACAGTGATACATCAAGACCTTTTCCAAAACCCAAGTCTGGTCGTATTGCTATAAAAGTAATCAATCACTTGGGTGATGAAGTTATGAAAGTGTTTAAGGTATAACTCCTATGGAATTTCGTATAGCGGATACCTTTACTGATAGCTTGGCTCGTCTTAGCAGTAATGAGCAAAAAGCTGTCAAGACAACAGCCTTTGATTTGCAAATTAATCCTAAACAGTCCAGTTTAAGTTTTCATCGAATCGACAAAGTAAGAGATAAAAACTTTTGGTCAATTAGGGTTAGCAGCGACATTCGGGCGATAGTTCATAAAAGTGATGCGAGCCTACTGCTTTGTTATGTAGATCATCATGACAAAGCTTATGACTGGGCACAAAAAAGAAAGCTCGAAACACATCCTAAAACAGGCGCAGCGCAACTAGTCGAGATACGTGAAACGGTAAAGGAAATTGTTACCCCAAAATACATTCAATCTGAAAATATTCTGTTGACAAACTCTGTTGATTCTTATGAAGAAGTTGTTGTTGAAGATAAACTACTATTTTCCAGTAAAACAGACGAAGAAATTCTTAGTTATGGTGTTCCAGTTGAATGGTTAGCTGATGTAAAAAATGCAACTGAAAATACATTACTTGAATTATGTGATCATATTCCTGCTGAAAGCGCAGAAGCATTAATTGAATTAGCAACAGGCGGTAAACCTAGGGTCAGCCAACCTGCTAAACCTGTAACTAATCCGTTTGACCATCCAGATGCACAGCGTCGATTCAGAGTTATGAGCAACTTGGATGCTTTAAAAACAGCACTTGAATATCCTTGGGAAAAGTGGACTGTTTTCCTGCATCCTGAGCAACAACAGTGGGTTGATCGTTCTTATAATGGTCCAGCAAGGATTTCCGGATCTGCTGGAACAGGCAAGACGATCGTTGCTTTACATCGTGCCGTGACTTTAGCTAAAGCACATCCTGATGCTAGAGTGTTACTGACAACTTACTCAGATACGCTAGCAAATGCACTACATACAAAACTGACACGTCTTATTGGTAATGAACCAAGACTTGCTGAACGTATTGATGTGTATTCAGTTAACGCTATTGGATTAAGATTAGCAAAAATTTATGGTAATCAAACTAAACTCGCTTCAGCCGATGAACTTAAAAGTTTTCTTAGGGTGGCTTCCGAACAAATTGGCAATCATAAATTCACACAACACTTCCTTATTACTGAGTGGGATCAAATAGTTGATGCTTGGCAATTAAGTAATTGGGAGTCGTATAGAGACGTTATAAGACTTGGACGAAAAACACGATTACCTGAAGCCCAGAGAACAGTTTTGTGGAGTATTTTTGAGATTGTTCGCACTAAGCTAGCAGAACAAAAACTAACAACATATGCCAGCTTGTTTACTGAACTTGCTAAATCTATAAAAACTAATAAGAAGCCGATTTTTGACTTTGCAGTTATAGATGAAGCACAAGACTTAAGTATCTCGCACATGCGGTTTATTTCGGCTTTGGGTGCTGGCAGTCCTGATGCATTATTCTTTGCGGGTGATTTAGGACAAAGAATTTTCCAACAGCCTTTCTCATGGAATGCACTGGGTGTAGATATTCGTGGTAGGTCACGTACATTAAGAATTAACTACCGTACATCTCATCAAATAAGACAGCAGGCCGACAGACTGTTGGGGCCGATTACAAGTGACATTGACGGTAATATAGAAGATAGAACAGATACAATTTCTGTATTCAATGGACCTGTTCCGTTAATTTGTACCCATGCGACTGAACATGCAGAGATTGATGCAATCAGTAAATGGATCGCTGAACATAAATCTGTAGGCCTATTGCCACAAGAATTTGGTGTATTTGTACGTTCAGATGCCCAAATTAAACGTGCTGAATCTGCAGTAGAAAAAGCAGGCCTTAAATTTAAGGTGCTAGATGAACATGTAGAAACCACAAGTGGATTTGTATCTATTCGTACGATGCACTTGGCTAAAGGTTTGGAATTTAGAGCGGTAATTGTTATGGCTTGTGATGACCAAGGGTTACCTTTACAAGGGCGTATTGAGTCAATAGGTGATGATGCTGATTTGCAAGAAGTCTACGATACTGAACGTCACTTACTTTATGTAGCTTGTACAAGAGCCAGAGATTTCTTATTAGTATCCGGGGTTAATCCATGCTCTGAATTTCTTGGAGATATGAAGGTGATGACCGACTAGTAGTACCCAGGGGGGTGTGAAGCACCCCCTTACTATATGAATTTCACCTTAAAAATACCTCATAAAAATTATCATTATTAGGGGGTTAGAAGGGTATTAAGGGGATATTTTGGTGTTATTAATAATTTAAACTAATTATAATTAATTTGTTTAAATTCAATAACTTAATAGTGGTAAATAGGTAAATATACCAGTACAGTATCTCTTATGCTACTTAGTAATGGATAGAGTAGTAATATATATGTGATGGGATACTAGTTCCCCCAAAGGGAACTTACTATTGTTGTACCTTGTTTAAGTAATTCTAAATCCATCTTTATAGAGCCATCTTTATTATTTAAGTGCTTATCTCTTAAAGGTATATCAAATATAGTCTCTTTGGTTTTTAGTATGGTCTTATTATTTTTATAGTGTTTGGTAAATACTTTCTTCATAATGGATTTTAGTTCGGAAGATGCAGAATTTCTTACAATAAAACTGTCATGAACTGGTAAGGCTATATGGTTAAGTTTAAGCATTTCTAACATCACCTCTTCTGCAATTATAGAGTCTTCTTTCAT
>Ga0115001_10002979_pt1 | contig 12878 bp, 15 predicted proteins | sample ArcticOcean_MG_C_12_FD_89869 | JGI IMG/M metagenome (GOLD analysis project Ga0115001, IMG submission 89869) | Marine microbial communities from western Arctic Ocean - ArcticOcean_MG_CB8_130 | ecosystem: Environmental > Aquatic > Marine > Oceanic | place: Arctic Ocean: Canada Basin | collected... | reverse complement strand
TTATCTTTAAAATATATAATAGAGCCAATAATTGATGCTAAAATAAATACTATAAATAAATTAAACAAATAGGAAGTTTGTTCGGGTAATTGTTTGTTTATATTCAAGTTACTACTAAAATTTCCATTATTCGGATTTCCATTATTCGGATTTCCATTATTAAAATTTCCATTATTAAAATTTCCATTATTCAAATTTCCATTATTCGAATTAGTATTATCAAAATCATTATTTGTATAATCATTTATCATATTTCTATGATTATATACATTCTTGTTAACATTATCTGAAAAGTTTTGGCCTTCTCCATACATTTCTTGATATTTTTCTTTGAGTACCATTTAATATATTTATTATATTTTATATACAGAATCATAAAGTTTTTGTTTTTCAGTTTTCACTTCTTCAATCCAAACTTCTTTTTTTTTTATTTCCTCAAATATAATTTGAGTATTATCATATAAGTTTTTGAATAAACTAGTATTTTCAATTAATTTAACATTTGTATTGATATTAGAAGAAAGTATTAAATTAATAGATACATACAATAAAGATTTATATGTTTTATTGTTAGTTAATTTATATTTTATTTGAAATAGTTGAAATAAAGATAAAATAGTTTTTTTTTCTAAATCATTATGTTGTTTAGAAAAATGAATAATTATATCCCATAATAACCAAATAATATTTTTATTTTTTTTTTCGTCTTTAAAATCTACTAAATTTCTATATTGTATATAAATTGGTTTTTTCTTTTTGATTAAATAAATATCATATTCAATTAACCAATCAATCCAGTAAAATATAGTAGTTTGATCTTTAGTTTTATCAATGTGATAGACAAACTCGTTTAAAGGTATATAATATTCTTTAGGGTCACCTTCTTTAAAGAAAGGTTTTATATATTCAACATTATTTGCCTTTAGATTATCGTACATATGTTCTAAACTAAATACAAATGGTATTGTAGATAATGTATTTTCATTTTTAGATTCGCATAAAATTATAGTAATTGTAAAAAATATATTACGAATATTATCATTATTTTTTATATCTTTATCATTTTTAATAGATTTATTTATTATTTTAAAATCTTCTAATTTTTTCAATAAATAAATAGCAATTTTTATGTTATGAATATGTATATATTTACAATAAAATATAATATAAATTTTCCATAAATCTAATATGTATGTACTACATATCATTTCAGCCGTCCAATGTAGAGCATCATCTCTTTTTTTATAAAATATACATGAAATTAGTTCCTCAATAACCTTATTTTTTTTATGATTTGAAAAAGACAATCGTGTAAATGATTTTCGATTATCTATAATATTACATTTATCCATTCTTATAAATGTAATAAAAAAAAAATAACACAATATAACAAATGATAGAAATATTGATAATATTAACACTACTCTATTTATATTTTATTTTAAACCGTTATGAAGGATTTACTTTATTAGAAGATAAATCATTTGTAAGAACAGATAAAGATATATTAGATTCTTTTTATTGTAAGATATATGATAATTTATACAATACTATAGATATTCATAGAAAAGAAAGTGAATATATTATACCTTATTTGAATAAAGATAGCGATGTTTTATGTATAGATAGTAGAACAGGTAATCTAGTTCAATTACTTTCAAAATTAACTAAAATTATTGGTTTAGAAACATCTAGTTATATGATAGAATGTTGTAAAAACAAATACCCTGAACTAAATTTTAAACATGTATCATATGACCCGTATGTATTTAAACATAAGACACATATTATTTGCCCTTTATTTAGTATTCATACGAAATTAGATATAGGATATTTTTTAAGTATATGTTATAATTGGTTAATTCATAAAGGTTATTTATTTATAAGTTTTATGAACCCATTCAATAATATATCTAAAATAGTAAATCATGAACCGTCCTATAAATTTCAATATAATTACAAATTTACAATAGACGTTGAAAATAAACCCGGATACTCAATAATAACTGAAAATATATATAATAAAGATGATTCTATAAAGCGAAAAAATATATGGAACTATCAAAGTATACAATTAGATAATTTGATATATGAAGCAAGTTTAAGAGGATTTAAATATGTAAAAGAATACAATAATGGTATATTTAATATGGCTATTTTTTCTAAATCGTCTTAACGACTATATTTACCGATACTTACAAATGAATCAATAATATATATTATAAATAAACCAAGAAAACAATATAATATAATTTCTTCATTCTTTTGATTTGTTTTAATTTCTTTTAGCTCTTCTAACAATTCTAAAATATGGTTCATTTTAACTAATAAAGGATTATATTGAGGCGTTTCATCTGTGGGCTGAAATGACGTTTTTAAAACAACTGGTGTAACCTCTTTTTGATAAAACTGTGCTAGTTCTTCTTCATTTTCTTCTTTTAAATTTGCGTGTATATTAGCTATTTCACTTGGAGTATCTTTTGTTTTATCAATTGTAGGTTTAAATAAATTTATTAAGTTATCCTTATTTACTTTTGGTTTTTCATTGATATTATCTTCTTCCGTTTTTATTAACGCCGCATTAAAAGCAAAAGCCATACTTAATTAAAGGGGATATATTTTTTTTATAATTAAATATAATATGGGTAAAAAAAAATATTCTTTTATGGATTATTACGATTCACTAAATAATAACAAAATATTCGCGGGTGTCATAATATTAATAATGAATATATGTTCTAGATATGCTACATTAGAATTAAGTAAATCTCAAGAATATTATGTAAAATATGTATTTGGAAAACAATTATTATTATTTGCTATCATATGGATGGGGACAAGAGACATATTCATTTCAATCGTATTAACTATACTATTCTTAATTTTAGCTGATTATTTATTAAATGACCAAAGTAAGTATTGTATTATACCTTCCAACTGTAAAGTAGAAGATTTATCCGGTAATATAACTCAAAAAGATATAAATGATTCTATTAGCATTCTTAAGAAGGCTCACTCTCAAAAAAAAAATAAAGATTCTATGATAGAAAATAGTCTGTTTAAAGAAAATTTTATTTAATATGATAATATAGTATGACTTTTGAATTAAAAAGAAGCGTAGAAGTAATTATAAAACCAATATCATCCTTATATGATTTGTTAGATAACATTCAAATGAATAATTATTTAAAAAAATTACATAGTGAATATAGTAAATATATAATTAAAGAAGATTCTGGTAAATATAGAATTATAAATAAAAAGGATAAAATAACCGGAGAAGATAATAGTTATAGAAATAAATTATTAGAAGAGATATATAAATTAAGTTTTGAGAATTATATTGAAAACTCCGAAGAGTATGAATTTAATTATATAATAGTACCGTATTTCTTCGAATATTTTAAAAAATCATATCCAAATATATGTTCGAATAAGACTAAATTATCACAAATAATTAACTATGAATATGAAAAAGATAATATGATTGAGTTAATTCAAGAAAAGATTGAACGTAGTATCCTAAAAATAGTAACTGATAGTAAATTACAATACATAAAAGTAATTTATCATGTTCCTTTATATGATAATAATGAAATAGAATATCGTTTTCAAAAATCAAATTCAAACCTAAAACCAATATATTACAAAGATATATTCACCCGAAAAAATTTACAACGAATAATAGAATTACCTATGACTAGCAAATTGGATATTAAAGAAAATATACAAGAATCAATACAAAATGTTTTTTCAAATATAAAAAAACGTGATAAGGATAAGATTACACCATATATACAATTGATACAATTTTTTGAGACACTATACAAGTATAGTAGAAATAAACAATTAAGAGATGATATAGAAAACAAGGATAAATTTCATAAAGCTATTATATTGTATTCTGTTGATTTCTTAGATAAAGATATAACAAGTCTGAATAATGAATATTATTATGAATTACCAACTATATCTATATTACCTAGTTATATAGATTCAATCGATATTGAAGAAATAACTAGTTATATTAAGAGTGAAGATAAATATATTAAGAATAAATATAAAGTAGGGGATAATTATAGATGTATTGGTAAAATAAATAAAGTAGGTAATAATAAATATAAATTTACAGTCATATTAAAGGAGCTTATATTTGAGGATATCTATAAATTAGATGATACGATTAGCCTATACATGTTTGTAGATGTTAAAATGTTTGGTTTAATTTACACTTATAAAATAGATGATAATAAAAATAAGTATTTACAAATTAATAATTTAAAAGGAAATATAAAGATTTTTAATGAAAATGATATAAAAGTATTAAAATATAATAACATTGATAAATTATCAAGCGATAATAATGAATTATATATATCTAAATCTTATCATATAGATATTAAGTCCTTTAATAATTATTTAAATAAACAAGAAGTAAATTCTATTGAATTATTGAAATATTTAAAAAGTCCAACCGAATTAAAAAAGTATGAAATATATCTTGGACAAAATTATCCTAAATTAAAAAAAGATGACCCACTAGAAAATAAGTTATTATCCGATAAACAACATTTTAAATCTTTATTAAAAATATTATTTTATGAAAACACATTGTTTCATTTGAAACCACGTAATAATATGGTTGCGTCTAACACCCAATACAAAGTTAAACTAGATAATAATATAAGTATATATTCTATAAAAGATACCAACCAAACAAATTATGATACCGCTTTGAGGGTTTTATTTAGTAAAGAAGAAGAAGGATTACAAAAGAAATATAAGGATGTAATTTACAATAAAAAGCCAAATTATATTATACGCGTTAACTTATTATTACAGAAAAAACAATTTAAAAAAACAAAATACAATTATGATTGTAAAGAAATTAAATATAAACTAATTAAACATACAAAAAGATTATTTTCAGGTGGTAGTATAAAATTGAAAGAAAAAAAAAAGAATAAATATAATAAGTCATGTCGGTCAAAACAATATGTACGACATTACTCACGCCGAAAAGTCTGAATATATATAAACGCTTAGGAATACGATATGTAAATCGCAATAAAGTAAAGTTTATAAAACAATCGTTTGAATTGTTAAATGAAGATGTAACCAATGAAATATTATCATTTTTTAAGTATAAACATATTACAGATGATAGTTTAAATTCTTATCTATATATATTAATTTATGAAATATTTTATATATCTATAATGATAAAGATTAATCCAAACCATAAACCTAAAATAATCGAAAAAAGTCTAATACACGTATTCTTATATATATTTTTTAAAGAGAATGTGTTTCCTCTATTAAATAATCATATTGAATAGCAAAGTTATAAAATTGTCGGATCTGAACCATCGTAAATTTATTTGTCTCTAAAAATTGTTTAATAGGTTTATTAATTTTTAACCAATAATTATAAATATCTTGATAATTTCTTTTTATTCTCAAAATATTTAAAAAATAACTATTATATTCCTTAATTATATAATGAATTATTTTTTTTTCTTCCGTTAATATAGGCAAATACGAAAAAATATGGTTTTGTATTTCCGGCGGTAAATATAACATTTATATAGTATAGATGTTATATTTAACATTTATTATTAATCATATTTAATATAGAAGATACAGCATCTTCCAGTTGTTTATAACTATTTGTTGCCTCAATTAATGTTTTTTCCATGTCGTCTTTTTTTTTTACATTTTCATTCAATCCAGATTCTTCTCCTTGAATTTTTTTATTAATTTCTTTTTGTTGTTCTTTCAAACTTACTATCATTTCGGTTTTTTTTTCAATAATACGATTAATTTCATTAATATTTATTTTCATATTTTGTAATTTTTGCTGTAACTGAATATAATTTCCTTCCATTATATAAGTAATTGAACAAAAATTAAACTGCTAAACGAATTGTATTTTTATCGCTCTTACGTTTACGACGATTTAACGAAGGCGCAGAAGCATTGCTTAAATTATCTAAATCTTCTACACTAATAGTACTTTCATTTTTCTCTTCAATATCTATTTTTTTATTTAATTGATTTAATAATTGGTCAATATTATCAGGTCCTTTCATATCTTCCCTCAAATTAGACGGTCCAGACGGAGGCGGTTCGCTATGACTCATACCAAAATCATTCATAAAATTACTTAAACCTGGAGTAGTTTGTTCCATAGAACTTACAGCCGCTTTTGTAAATTGGTTCATTAAATCTGGATTTTGTCTCATAATATCATCCATACCAGGCATAGCTGATTTGAACATTGTATTTGTCATATGAATCATCATACCTGAACCAGCTAGTTGAAATAGTAGTTTTAATTCTGGTGCCATTTTAGCCTTTGATTTATATTTGTCATGAAGTTCTGAGAAAATATCATCATAATCTTCTAAATTTTCATTAATCTGTTCGGACCACCCGTCTAATTTAATATCAAAAGGGTCTACTTTGTTATTCAAGAATTCTAATCCGGTAATAATAGTAGTGAATATTTTTCCCTGAAACTTAATACTATTTGTTCGCTCCTTTTCTGAAATAATATGTTCATATTCACCTTTCATTTCGTCTAAGGAAGAATCCATACTATAACGTTTAGATAATGTAGCCCCTTTACTTTCAAGTTGTTCTAGTTTTCTTAAATAATTAAATTTTTCTTTTAATAGATCTTCTTTAGATTTATGTTCAACTTCTTTGACTTCTTTTTCAATATTAATTTCACTTATTTTTTTAAACATTGGATTAGGTGGTGTATCCATTTTTATAGTGTTTCTTCCTATTTCAATATTTTCTCCAATATCATTTAGTTCTTCTAATTCTTTATCTAACGATATTTCACCCGATTTATTTGAACTTTTTTTTTTATCATTCATTAGTAATTCCATACCACCTCCAAAATCAACTGAAGGATTTGTATCTAAGTTATTTAAATCCAAATCTATGACTTCTTCCATTATAATAAGTTATATGTTATTACTTTATATTTATCGCACAACTAATTGTTTTTTTAAAGCATCTTTTAATTGTAAGAAACAATCTGCTAGATCATCTTTTTTCTTATGAGACAAAAAATAATCAACCCAATCACAATATTCTTCTTTAATGATTGTATTTGTAATTTGAATACTTAATTTTTTACGTTGAGTGTAAGTAGTTTTTTTCGGAATATCATAATCTTTTAATTTATTACACGCGTTCCAATGATATATATCATTACATCCTTGTTGAATAAAATACATTGTAATCATTCCTTGTAATGTTTTCATCCTTATAGCATTTTGTCCAATTTGATTTTCAATAATAACTCTATCAACCGAATATTTTGTAAATATATCGTGAAATGACTCGCACAATGTTATACCTAAATCAATTAAGTTTACTGAATTTGATTTATCTTTACATAACTCTAAAACATTCCATTCAATAATAGAACTTGTATCTGTATTATAAATGATATAGGCTAAATTTTTTATTCCTACATCAATACTAACATATATCATATAATTATGATATATGTATATATTTATATTAATTTATAAATTGTCTCTTTCGCATAGCATTTAATTTTTCACGAGTTAAATATGTATTTTTTATATCCGACTCACTATACCCTTTTGGTTTGCTATCATCATTTACTCCTAAAAACTTGTAAGGACTATTGTTAGTATAATCTTGGCGAAATAATGGAGTATCATTTATAATGGTCATTTCATTATAATTTCTTGTCATAATAGTTACAGCATGTTTTACTAAAAACTCGCGGTAGGTTTGATTATTTTTTATACCGTATTCACTTTTTATTTTTTCATTTTTAATAGAGTTTTGAGTATAATCTGTAAACATTCGTCCGTCATTTAATATACCTGGATAAGAAGAATTATAGTTATTTTTTGTTATATAAGACATAATATATAACTATAAAATTAATTATTCATTTATGTCTAATGATTCATCAACTAATTCCACATTATCTAATTCCACATTATTCTCTAATTCTACATTATTCTCTAATTCTACATTATTCTCTTGTAATACGTTTTCTTCAAATGCTATATCTACTATAAGTGATTTTTTATTAGTGGCTAAACTAATCAATTCATTTTTTTTCATTTTATTTGTAGTTTTAATTCCTTTATCAGTTAATAAATCTCTTAAAGATTTAACACTCATTTTATTATAATCTGTATCATCGTTTACATTAATTATTTTTTCTACTATAAGTTCATTTACATCTTCTAACGTTTCATTATCTTCAACCGACTCTATCGAAGATTCATCGCTATCTTCGTAAATATTTACTTCTTGAGTTTCTTCGTGATTTACTTGATCTAGTTCGGGTGAAGTTACTTCATTATTTGATTTTTTTAATAATTCATATAATACTTTGGCTTGTTCCATTTGAGCAGATTCAATATTCTCATATTTTCGTTTAAAATAATAACATACTAACGTAATTAGTAATAAATTTATAATTAGTCCTGTGAAAAAACCACTAATATCTAATAATCCCATTATACATTAATACATATAATCTTTATATACCTTTTAAACGAAATCATAGAAGAAATAAATATTCGGGATAGTTTAAGTCTTTTAATATTTGTTTACCACCATGAACATAAGATATACCCTTTTCTATTTTATATAAATATTTTATATTATCTTTATTTTCTATAACATTCATTTTAAAATTTGATACAGATTTGTCTAATTTCTCACATAGTTGGATATAATGAGTTGTCAATATAAAATCAACACACTTGAATTGAAATAATCCTTTTAGATAAATTTCCGCGCACAATATAGCATCATTCGGATTTGTTCCAGAATATAACTCATCAAAAATACAAAAATGTCTATCTTTTACATTGGTTTCAATATTCTCTAAAATATCTTTACATCTTCGTGCTTCAGCTTGAAATAAACTATCTCTTCCAGATGTATCTGGTATATTCAAATAAGAATGAAACTGTTTATATAAATGAATATTTGCTCTTTTATAACAACCCATACCAAATTGTTGAGACATAATTATATTTAGTAATACGGATTTTAATAATGTTGTTTTTCCAGAAGCATTTGGACCAGTAATAATAATATTTTTATCTATTGTTATATTATTTTTAATAGGTTTATCATTTATATTTGCTAAATAATAGGATGATTTCATTTTTGTCTTTGTCTCTTTAAACGTAGATATGTTTATTTTTTTAAATTTATGTTTTGATTTAAAACTATTAAAATCTTTTACAAATTCATTCAGATATTTAGAATAAACGAACGCTCTATCGTATTCTGTATTATAAAATAATGAATAATATAAAGACATTATATATCCAATTTGAGTTAATCTGCTAAATGTATTTGAATAAGGGAATACTAATGCTAAACGATTTACAATATTTTGTAGAACTGATTTATTATTATTATTTTCTTTTACAAATAAATCGTATGTTTCATATGGTTCTAATTGTGAATTTAATTTATCTATTTGACAAATAGATTCAATACAATATTTTTTATAGGAACCAATAAATTCAGATATAGAATGAATATTGTGATAGAATTGAATACATGATATTATATTTTGATAAATTTGAAATATGTAAAAAATAACGGAGACAAATACAGATGTTTTTTGTTGAAATGTAATACTATCGTTTGAATAAAACAGACGATACATATTTGTATTTTTTAACATATTTTGTAACAAATTTGTATATTCTGAACCTGAAATTTGTATATTTTTAAATCTTAAAATAAAGAATGGAACAATAAAAATGAAAATAGGCGTAATTAATGAAAAAATAGGAGAACTTATATTGTATAAACTTAATGCTTGTAAAAATAGAATAGAATGATTCATTGGTTCTAATAATTTAATATTCATATATTGATATTTATCATTGAAGTTTGTCTCTGAATTAAATATATCATAGGATTCAATCATTTCTTCATTATTTATAGGATTGATATCAATATTTTTTATAACTTGTTGGGTGTTCTCTAAAAAGGTTTTACTTGAAGTATAATAATTCGTCCATTGTCCTAATAATTTTGAATCTCCTAGTATATTTTTATAACATGTATTTATTTCAAGATCGTCTCTTATTGTATCAGATAAAGTATGGTGTTCTATATATTGAATAGGTAATTTAAATTCCATATATATATATTGCTTTTTATAACAAAAGATAGAACGAATATAAAAATATTATTTATATATTATAATGTATTATTCATATGATAAAATATTATCTTTATCTCTTGAATATGAACCATATGAATTTACAGAAGAGACAAATAATATTATTAGTGAAATAAAGAAATTACTTTTTATTTATAATAAATCATTACCTTTTAAAATAACAAAAGTACATAAACAAGAAGATTATTGTGGTACTATTTGTAAATTATTAAATAAACTAACGGATAAAAATTACAATAAATTGAAAGTAGAATTATTTGAACTTATTTCAAATATAGAGATAAAAAGTGATATAGACATAATTACAAATAAAATATTCCAAATTGCTAGTTCGAACATACATTTATCAAAACTATTTTCTTCTTTATATAAAGAATTAATTGAAAAAAATAATACATTTTATGTTATATTTCAAGATAATTTTATAAAGCATAGCAAATCATTAAGTGAAATTCATTATATTAGTCCAAATGAAGATTATGATGGATATTGTAATTATGTAAAAAAGATAGACCAATTAAAAGCCGGTCTATCTTTTTTTACAAATTTAATGAAGTATAATATTTGTTCTTTAGATAATATAGTCGATTTATGTAAGGAATTATTGAGTTCTTTAATGATTGAAATGAAACATAAAGAAAATATGGAATATAAAGAAGAATTATTACAAAGTATTTTTATAATTATAAAGGAAATATTAGATTATTTATTGTTTCATAAAGAATGGGAATATATATATAATAAAATAATTGAGTTAAAAGACCACCCAAATATAAATGCGAAATTAAAATTTAAATGTATGGATATTACTGATTATGTGAAAACTCATATGCGGTAATAATTTAATACTTGATAACCATTACGCGTATTCCATGAAACAGATTGACTATCCATCTTGAAATTTATATCTTTATTTAAGAATATATTATTTTTCCATTTCATAGGTTTTAATGAAGGACTCGAAGCTCCATCATACATATATTCTTTATCATTTATAGTCAATAAGCAACAAAAATGATTTTTAGTTGTGTCTCGTATTAGCATAGAATCTAATATATATTTGTGCTTATATTGATCTAATATATAACTTTGTTTATAATCTATTTCTTTTGAACTTTTATCATCAAATTCTACCCATATTATATCTTTGGTTGTATTAAAATATCCATTATTTTTTATATTTTTGTATAAAGAATATCCATCTGTAAAGTTGTATGAATATGGATTATTAGATAAATAATTAATTAAAGAAATTTGATAAATATATGGATTCCCGTATTCTTTTTTAGTTGTAATAAATTTCTTATATTCTTTAGGAATATTTTCATGTATTGTTTCAATCAAATCATTTGTATTCATAATTTTAGCTAATGCATTTCCTTGTAATGTAGCTTCAATCGCAATATTAAATAAAAATAAGGGGGCTTTCAACTTTTTTAAAAATGGCTTCATTCCTTTCATTTTACCGGTAATCATATATTGTCTGAAATACTTATTGAATTTGCGACCTTTATCGCTTATATAATTCATCATAAATCCAGTATTAAACCAACAATTATAATAAGATTGTTTTGGTACAATTAGACTGGATATATTAATATTATGATATTTAGATAAATTATCTAAAAACATTTTTTGAGCTTCTATATTCCAATAGGAAACGCATTCTCCATTTTTTAATTGAACTCTTGGGTTAATATAATATTTTAGTATAGAGTCTTTTAATTTATATTCGGCAACATCAATATTCATACAATATGTTATTGCTTGGAATATATCATATTTTGGACTATATCTTGATTGAACTAATAATTTATTTATTTCGGGAGAATATGATTTTTCAACATTTGTTTTTTCAGGCATTCTTAAGCTATATGGTATTACTTTTTGATTTAATATTTTATGGGTTCTTTTCATTAATTTACAATTTATAGGATTCATTATATATTTACTGGATAATCTACAATGGTCTGTAAAAATACAACCTTTATAACATTTTTCCTTTGGTAAATTAATACATTTTGATTTACATTTTCTCGTCTTATTTAACATTTATATATATATATATATTATAATTATGCCAATAGAAGATAAAGCTTATGTATCATCTCTATTAATAAAAGATCATAAATATGAACCAAATATAAATACAGTAGAAGAAAACGGACAAACTACTGATTTATATAAAGTTCGTGTTCATTTTAATGATTTACATTATGATTTATGTATTGCTATAGGAGATATAAAAAAATTGGAAACGGTTGATTCGGTTGATTATAAATATGTATATGTAGTAAAATATGGAATGGTTGTATCTAAATTAGGTATTTATGAATTTATACATGGAGGGAATAATAACGAATATAAAGAAGGGTCTATGTTATTGTTTGATAATTTTGCGGATAGTTATAAATTAAACGATTTAAAACAAAATAAAGATGAATATATCGTAAATATTGTAGAAACAAATAAAGAAGGTTATAAATTTTTGAAAGCATTAAAAACCTCCATAATAAAAAGTAAAGGTGAAACGTATGAAAAAAAATATTCGAAAGCTATAAAAGCTATAGAAACAAAATCCAATAAAGATATACTTCTAAAAACCTTAAAATTTTACAATGAACTACATAAAACTACGGATATAACTAATATTAAT
>Ga0115001_10002975_pt1 | contig 12881 bp, 18 predicted proteins | sample ArcticOcean_MG_C_12_FD_89869 | JGI IMG/M metagenome (GOLD analysis project Ga0115001, IMG submission 89869) | Marine microbial communities from western Arctic Ocean - ArcticOcean_MG_CB8_130 | ecosystem: Environmental > Aquatic > Marine > Oceanic | place: Arctic Ocean: Canada Basin | collected... | reverse complement strand
ATCCACTGAGCATTAGCCCCACCAGGGTCAGTGTAATAAACATACATAGACCCATCAGTGGAATCCAACCACAGTTGCCCCTCATACCCAGTCGGTGCCGTAGCCGCAACCGTTACAGAAGGACCAGCAGCCGCAACCCACTGAGAGCTTGTGCCATCGTTGTAGTACAAGTAAAGTTCACCGTCATCAGAGTCCCACCACAAAGCCCCATCATCGGGAGTAGCAGGCGCTGTAGCCGAAACCGTAACACCGCCACCGCCAGAGGTGAACTCCTGCCAAGCCGCACCGTCATAATAGGTCAGCAGGTTAGTCCCAGTAAGGTAAGCAAACATCCCCTCAGAGGGTGACGTGATAGCCGCATCCCTGGCAGTCGTATCCGCGAACACCATCACTGATTGTTGCATCAAGTAAGTGTCTACATCCGATGCGGTGAGAACCTCACCTGCTTGAAAGTCTTTGAATCCTGCGCCAGCCATTTTGCTCCTAAAATGCTAAGTGGTTACTACCTAGTTTACCGAACAATGCGTCATCGAGTACCAAGAACGTGTAGTCAATTTCTGCAATACCAATTGTGATGTCGTGCCTAATTTGTTGAACCTGACTATCAAGCTTTATTACCTGACCATATTGCTGAATCGCATTACCAATACCGTTAGGTGTGAACTTGATAAGAACAACATCGCCAAGTTCCAAACCTAAAACAATCGCGCTGTCGGTAGGTGTCATGGTGTCCAAGTTCATAGACAGCGACTCGATGCGATATTCAGGGTCTTGATATTTGTCCAAAACAAAATTTGCAAGGTTTTGCAACTGACCCGTTGTGTCAACAAGGGTTTGTATTTCTTCTGCAACAACACCGTATGTCACTCGTGACCGCTCGCTGTTAGCATTTGCCGAACCAGCACTAGAAGTAACAGTTACATTGTTAACCAAAAGTTCGGTCCCGTAGTTTACAACTACAGATGTGTAAGAAATGCCGGTGCCATCGTCTGAAAAAGTCACCAAACTATCAGAACGTGGTGTTGCATCTCCCCTGTCTTGGAAAACAAGGTTGCCTTCTCGAGAGATAAAAAGGTTGCCCTGCTCTGACGTGTCTACCTTTTGCAGGTACTCTAAAACGTTGCCCTCAAAGACATCAGCGCCAAGGGTAGAATCGCCCACAGAGATGGTTCGCTTATCGTTGGGCCATTGGACCCCATTCATGTCCAAAACGGCGGTTACGCGGGCTCCTGTGGCTTGTGGGGTAGCAGTCCCAGGGGTAACCAACTGCCTTGCCAGGAATGTAAAGTCGTCAGAGGCAACAATTTCTGCTTTAGACGAGCCGCCGGGTGCATAATCGAAGTTCCAGTCGTCAATTGTGCCTTCGAACTGACGAATACCATCTGTGGTTACCCGAAGCCCCCGCCTTGGCACAATTTGCCTATAGTAAGGTCCGCCAGAATATAAAGGGTCAAAGGTTCGTTCTTCGTTATTCAGGACAACAGAAACTGCACCGGCAGAGAACCTATCGAGGTCTCGAGACTTGCCCCTGGCAATACCTATCTCTATCATCTTGTTGGTTATATCTGACCAAACAATGCCATCAAGCGTATAAACAGTGTTGTCTAGCACGCCAGCAATTGGGTCATCAAGAATAAAACCCGCAACAGACTGAAACTCGACAACGGTGGACACTATGCCCTCGCAAATACGGGGCCAGAGTGTCGCTCGTAACGCTTTATTTCTTGAATAATTTGCTCCCCGATACGCTGACCGTCAGAACCCATGCCAGCGTTCACCGTAATGTTGTAGGTCGAACCCATTTTCATGCCCGGCTTCAGCGGGACAACAGCCTCGTCATAGCGACCCTCACCAATGTTGGCAATAATGCCACCTGGTTGGCGCTTCACAATTCCACCCTCAGCCAATCTTGGCAAACTAAGGTTAGGTATTGTGGGGAGGTTGAACCCGATTGTTGCCGATGGAAGGTCACCAATAGCCGGGATTGTAAAACTCAGTCTGTTGATGCCACTGATAATTGTGTTGATGCCGTTGATGAAAAAGTTCACAAAGTTTTCCCACATGGAAATGTACCCATTGACCATAAACTTGAAAAAGTTGCCAATGTTTTCTAGAACGGTAAAGAAGCCATCTTTGAAACCAGTCCAACCATTACTCAAAAACTCCACGAATGAAGCCCACACTGCGGGGATGACCTCGCCGAACCACCACATAAACCCGTCCGCAATTGCAATTGCTGTTGTCAAAACAAAATCAGTAAACACCGCCCACGCCTTGCGACCCGTTTCTGTTTGGGTAAAGAAAAAGACAAGTGCCGCAACCACAGCCATGACCGCAATAATCAAAGCCCCAAGCGGGTTCGCGGCAATCGTAGCGTTGTAAATAAACATAGCAACTTGTCCAGCCATAACAGCCATGTTCCATAACTTGAAAACTGCTGTAGCCGCCGTAATACCGACAACAATTGACGTTAGGGCTTCGGCATTGTTTGCCAAAAACTCGGTCAAAAAAACCAACATGGGCAAGAATACGCCAAGGATGCCGACCAGACTTGGTAGCAATACCTCTGCCGTTTCAAAAAACAAAGCGGCAATACTAATCATCGCCGGAATGAGTGGTATCAAGGCACCAATCAGCCGAGGCAAGAACTCAAACAACTGCTGAATCACAGGAATGAGCAACTTGAATGAAAGAATGAGTTGTGCGCCAACCTGCTTGATGACCGGCTTCATGGCAGTAACAAGTCCGCCGAACGCCGGGGCAAGATGCGAACCCAACTCAATACCAACATCAACAATCTCGTCTTTCAAAAGCCCAAGTTGTGCGTTCAGGGTTTCTAGTTGCTTGCCGGCAACTTCCTCGGTGGTTCCCCCGGCTTTGCGAAGGTCTTTTTCGTACTGACGGATTGCCTCAGACTGACCCATGAGGCTCATGAGCGAACCCAGCGACCTGTCGGAGAACCCCAACTGCAACAAGGTTGCCTTTGCTGTCTCGTCAGACATCCCGGCAAGCGCGCCTTCCATGTCACCGATAACATCGGCAAGGTTGCGGAACTCACCAGCCTCGTCAAAGACCGCAATGCCCATCGCATGAAATTCGTCCTCAAACTTGATTGCCTTTGTGGAAAGGTCACGCAAAATAATTCCAAGTTGGCTACCGGCAAGTTCTGCCTTGATACCCTGGTCGGCAAAAGCGGCGAGAACTGCTACACCTTCTTCAACATCCTTGCCCAGAATCTTCAAAGCGGCACCGGCTTTAGTTGTCAATGCCGTAGAGAACTGCTCCACAGAAGCGTTAGCCAAAGTATTCGCCTTGACCAAAACATCCGAAACCCGAACCATATTCAAGGTGTTCTGTGCCGTATCGTCAACCGTCAAACCAAGAGCAGACTGAGCATCAGTCAGCAAGTCGGTGGCAAGCGCCATGTCGAACATACCTGCCTGGGCGAAAGAGGCGACCTTTGGCAAAGCCTCAATAGATGCCTTCGCAGACAAACCAGCAGATGCCAGGAAGAAGTAAGACTCAGCCGCTTGTTCAGCCGAGAACGTTGTGGTCTTAGCGACCTCACGAGCCGCATCTGACATATCGTTGCGTAGGGCATCGGAAACATTACCCATAATTGCAAGCGACTGGTTCATCGCCGAATCAAAGTCAGCAAATGCCTTTACGGAAACGGCACCGATAATTCCAACGGCGGCAACTGCACCAGCGGCAACCTTGCCAACGCCAGTAGCAAATCCTTTGAGTTGCTTTTCCGCCTTACGCAGACCCCTCGGGTCAGACTTGTATGTAATCGGCAGAACAATTGGTTTTACCATTAGAGACCCCTCCGGTTATATTGGAGAACAAATTTGTTAAGGATACCTATTGCTCCACCGACAGCCCGAGGTCTATGTTTTAGCCAAGACTTCCAGATAAAACGACCACCCCTGCCGACTAACGGGTAACGGTCCTGCAACACAGAAGTCATCTTGCGACCCCAAGGGGTAAGACCAGGTGTGCGAGAACCCGCTCTTTCGGTAATTGCAACCAACCTGTTGAAGCCTTTGGTCTCACCGGCAATTCCAATAACAGCAATCGCGCGACCATTTTTCGAGTTCGGGTTTGTTCTAATGCTTGCCTTTACCCTGCCCCACCGAGGAACCATGCCCGACATGGGAGCATCAGGAAAGTCGGCAACAATGCTAGAAGCCGGACCTTTCAAGACTCCTCGCAAATCCCTTGCCAATGCTTTCTTGACCTCCGCCGGGAGCCGGTCTAGGTTGCGCTGAACACGAGTAATGGTCGCTCGAGGAATGTCAATGCTAAGCGACACAGCCTCTTGACCAGGCATAATCTTATTAGACAAAGCAACTCCTTACGCTTCCAGTTTACCGCTTCCGTTGCGCCTGTTGCTCCTTTTGCGAACGATAAACCAAATAGCGATTCATTGTCCACAACATCCTCGGCTCTAACGACATCAACTCGTTAGGACCAATGCCTGTCTCGCACGCAAGCGAAGCAATCAACCAATGCATAGACTGGTCGCCGAGACCAACTATTTTTTTGCTTCAGCCGCCTGAACCATCTCGACAGACTCGAGCCACTTCTCGAACTCGTCCTTCGTATTGGCTGTTCGTTTTTCAACGTGCCATGCCAGGTACATAAGGTGAGTCAACTTGACGTTGTTCTGCAAGTTAGCCATCGAAATGTCGAACTTTTGTTCGAACGCAACAATGTCAACAGCCTTGCCAACAACGTCTCTAGTCGTGCCGTCTTCGTAAACAACTTGTAGGTTAAAGTTCATTATTGCCTAAGAAGTTGTCCGGGTAACAGCGCCGTCAACAGGCCATGTAACCGACATCGTTGCCAGGTCGCCGACAGAGTTAGCGAAAGGCTGAGTCTGGACAACAAGGCAGTTGAAGTCATACGAAGGGTTGGTGCCACTGACAGCGGCTGACGTTGGCTTGACAACCACTGCAACGTTAGTACCAAGAGCGGCAAACAAAGTTTCGTCAACCGAACCAGTAGCAAAGTCCTGGTGGAAGTCAAAGGTTGCTGAGGCATTACGCAGACCACCGATACGGGTCCGGTAAGTTGAACCGAAAGGAGTCGTCTCCTGTTCGTCCACCTCAATATCGAGCGAGACCGATGCAAGGGAAGAAGTAAAGTCCGTCCCGCCAATCGTAATCTGGTAATCAGTTGCCACAAACTTAGACACGTTTGCTCCTATTCTGCAAAAACATTTATCGAGAAGTCAGCAGACAAATAACTGACCTCCCCTAATGATACAGTACCAATGTTGCTCATATCCACGACACGGACATCAAAAGCATTTCCGCCTAATGTTTTATCTGACTCGATAGCGGTCTTGACACCATTGGTTGTGAAAGCGTAAGCATCAAGTTTCCGCTGTGCGGTCCTGTCGGAAGACCGACTTACAAACAGCGTCACAGTGAAGTTGTACTGTGTCAGACCTCCACCATATGCTTGGTCATAACTAACATTGTCCAACTGGACAACAGCCATCGGAACATTTATTTGGTCGGGTACGTCTACAGATGTGCGAAGACCGCTAATGGTTCCCAGGTTTGTAGCAATACCAGAACGAATGGACTGGATGCTCATGCCATCTGCAATCTGCGCCAGGGCGAAAGCATCTGCTCGATGTCGGGGTCAACCCTCGAGACACGCATTGGTCCGAAGTCACCGAAACCGGCAATCCCAAGTGGGGCATCGTATCGCTTGAATTGGCGCATGGAAGACAGGATGCAAGCCTGACGGACCGCCGTAGGGATAGAAGCAAAGCCCCAGTCGCCGGTAATCTGAATTGAAGCCTCGTAATAGTTTGAGTTCAAAACATCAAACACAGGGAAAAGGTAACTGCCAACAGCCCTAATTCTTGTGTATGGTTGTTCCAGCCCCGACACAAACCCGTTGAGCGGCTCTAGTTGGTAGTCATCCGCCGACCAAGTAACATCAAAAGTCCTGTCGCCGTTGGAGTCCGTTTTGAGCGCAGAGATGCTTTGAAGGTCGTCAATCTGAACCAGGAAGTTATCGGTTGGCAGGAACAATCTTGTCGCTGTTCCGAAGTTGTAAAACACTCGTTCGCAATATCCGTCAATCTCTCGGCTGGCAGACTCGATACCAATTTCTATTAGCGTGTCGTCCACTGTGTCGGTGATGCGAAGTGCCGCCTTGACATCCGCTAGGGAAGCGTAGCCGTTCGTTACAGTCATGTGTAAGCCTTTCCTGTTCTAGTTTACCCGACATCTGTATCGGTTTGCGGTGCAAAAACTTTTCTATTTTTTTCTAGCATAGGTTGACTTATGTCTGACCTAATGATAGGTTATTACTAACAAACCAACCGAAAGGAAAAACCAAAATGAACCTCGAAAACCTCACCGCCTCACAACTCGAAACCGCTATGAAGACTCGCCTCACCTGGATTGCAGAAGGCAACTACCGGGCTCTTTCTGAAATGGAAGATGACCGCAAGGCGCTTACCGAACTGGCTACCGCTTACGCAACCCTCACCACGTAAAGATACCCAAACCAAACGAAAGGAACCAAAAAAAATGATAACCCTTATCCCTGAAGAACTCGCAAACCAAAACCAGTTGATTGCCAAAATGAAAATGCTCGCAGATGTTGCTCTTGAAAATGGAGTAATTGACCACGAACAGTACGAACACATCACCACCTCAATCAAGGCAGTCAAACACGACTGGAATCGCTAGAAAGGAAACCAAAATGCCAAACACAACAATTACATTCACCGAAGAAGAAATGTCTGCCCTGTTGGAAATGATAAACATCACCGTAATGGACAAGGAAAGCCTTCTCGGTTTTGACGAGGAGTTCGGCGAAGGGAGTTGGGCGGAAATGTTTACCAGTGTAGACACCATCGTAGGGAAAATTACCATAGAGACAACAATCCAAAACCTGGTGGCATCAAACCCCGAGGTGAATAAAAGCCACATCCGCTCGCAAGTCAAAAAGCATTTCCAAAACAACTAAGGAAACCAAAAAATGGACAACATCCAAAACATCAAACTTTGGCTCAGCAACGACCAAGGACTCTACAACCGGCTCGTGGCATACGCGCGACACGCAGAACACCCCACCTACCTAGAGTTCGTCAACACAAACGACTTGGCGGGCTGGAATACCCCAGATGGTCACCCCTGGCTATCTGACCAGGTAACGAAGTCACTTGTTGACCTCAACTGGTTTGTGGCAGACCACGCCGACAACTAGGGGAAAGCAAAAAGGGAAGACCCCCTGGAACCTACAACCAGGGGGTCTTCGCTCTTAGGGTCAGACTATGCCTGAACCAAGTGCTTGACGTGACCAGCGTGAGTCAGTTTGCCATCAAAACGGTAAACGAAACGGTACGCGGTGACATCGTTGGCGAAGTAAGCATCGCTTGAAGTAGCAACCTCAAGTCCTGTCGTCACCAACTTGTAGCTTGGGAAGTGACCAAACAGCACTGTCTTCGCAGCGGTAGCAATATCTGCCATCGCTGGGTTTTCTGTGATGTCATAGCCGAGCAGACGGTCAGGTCCACCAACCTGTGGGTCATAAATGTATGCCCCGTTGCCATCCTTGAGCTTACGGATAGCGGCAATCGTGCTTCCGTTAGCCATGAAGCCAACACCAGGCAGACGGCGAACAGCGCCATCGGTGGAGTAAGCCAACTCAATGAGTTCATCGCCGGTAAGCACGGTTGCGGATGCGGCAGTTACACCAAGACCGGAAGCAACAACAACGCCCTCGGTCTCACTCGAACCCGAACCAGTCGTTGCGAGAGCGTTGACCTGGGTACCAATTGCGTTACCAGCCTGCTCAGCAATCGTTGCCTGGATGTTGAATCCGGCATCGTCAAGCAGTTCGTTCGCAATTTTCACGATGAAAGCCTGCTTGTAAGGCTGAAGCAGAACCGAAGCAAACGTTGGCTCCGAGTCTCCAATTGCTCCACCCTCGGCTACCTGAGCGGCGCTAGAGTAAGCGGTCATGGTTGGGATGCGGAGGTCATTACCAGACGAACGCTGGATAACGTCAGCAACATCGAGCATGGGTCCAACCTGACGAGCGAGCAGGTAAACCTGGCTCAGAAAGTCAACGGGGACAGTGTTTGCGGAACCAACAAGAGTGGCTCGCTTTTCTGCGTTGGGCATGAACTCGTGTGAGCGAACCTCGCCACGCGAAAGGGCGCGGAAGATTTCTGCATCGTCACGAGACTCAACGGTGGGTACAAATTCACGAGAGGCTTCAGAAGCCTGTGCTTTGCGTTCCTCGTTGCGACTTGCAACCTGGATTGCTTCGTCAGCGCTACGGATGTCGCCTTCGATGCGGTCAATTTTTTGGAGTTCAGCAGAATCAAGCCCGCGACCCTCAGTTTCAGCAGACTCGATTACGTCTCTAATCTGCTCGGTGAGGTTGGCGCGAAGTTCCTGCTGAGACTTAACGAACTCAGACATTTTGCTCCTTTAGTGATATGGATAGTGTTTCGTGGCGGTTCCGCTCAACGACTACGGACGGCAGAGGTTGACTCACAATTCCGTCACTCCTAGTGTACCGGATTGTTATGCTATCTTTGGTTAGGTACTTCTCCCCTTCGTACCTTCTGAGGACCCCGGCAGTTTTTCGTTTCTGCCGGGGTCTTTTCTTTTTCGTGGCTTTACCTCTATTTGACTTTCGTCATACCTAATGATAGGTTGGTATCAACCAAACAGAAAGGAACCAAAAAAATGACTAACTTCATTCCATTCAAACTAAACCGAGAACCACTGACCGACCACCGCTCGCAAATCGCTCGCGATGAAGCAATGGAGTCACTTGCGGTTGCCATCGAAGCAGACAACAAAAAGGCAATCAAGTTCTTCTTTGACTTCATCGCCTTTCTTGATGGCAAAGATTACTAAACCAAAACGAAGGGAAACGAAAAAATGACAACCAACCAGCAACTAGAAAACCTCTGGTTCACACTGGCAACAGTATGGGTCAAAGAATACGATGCCGATGGCGAACACCTATTCACCCTCAGCAAATCATTCTCCACCTTAGAGCAGGCGGCGGAATACGCAACCGAATACCACAAGGGGCGACTTGCCCACCCAGGCGGGTCATACGAACTCGCCTTCACCAGAAAGTAGAGGAACAAAAAATGCTAACAATGCTAACAATGCCGGCAATCGTTCGGCTTTCTCAACTGCCACCACTAGGCAAGACCGATGGGGTCAAAGGTGACCTAGATGCGCTCACGTTCACAATGGGCGACGCCGGTTGGGTTTTGTGGGAGTGGGATTCTGAGACCAAGGTTGGCTTCGGACTGTGTGACCTCGGGCTTGGTTTCCCTGAGATTGGCTATGTGAACCTAGATGAAGTTGTAGAAGCATCACGCAATCTTGGTTTAGAGTTGTGGTGTCACTTCGACATCAATGGTCGGTTTGCAGGATACGAAATCCTCTCACTAGAGGTACCCGTTTGGCTGGTTACCTAACGGTTTGGCTAGTGAGCAAGGAGCCCCGGCAGGTACCTTTCCCGCCGGGGTTTTTCTCGTAAAAAAAGTTGCAGAAAGTTCCTAGCATAGGTTGACTTATGTCCGACATTAGTATAAGTTAGTACTAACAAACCAACCGAAAGGAAACCAGAAAAATGAGAACCTACACAGAGGCAGTAACCGAAGAATACAACTGGATTACCAAAAGCAAGAACAAAATGTTTGACGAGGCATATGCATCCGGCAAGGCACTAGACACCGAACTGCGCGACCTTTTCAACCTCGCATCATTTTTGCACTCGGAACTTTACCGACACGGAAAGTTTGCCGACAACTTCTTTCACATCATGGAAGAACTCAAATCGGTTCTGGGTGACTACCAGAGGGCAATCAGAGGCGAACAACTGCCAGCCCACATCCAAGAACTGGTTGCCGAAGAACGCAAGGGCTTGGGCTTCCGCTACTAGAACGAAATGGAGAACCCCCCGGCAATCACACCGGGGGGTTTTTCCTAGCGAGTCTCCGCTGAGTGGGTCACTCGTTTCTCTTTGCTGGGCTGGACTGCCGGAGCATCCAACGCAACAACCGCGCGAGCCATTTCATCTGCCAGGGCTTTGACGGAACCGCTATCTGGGTTCCCTGCAACCTTCAAGATTGCTTCGCGTACCTGTTCAACCGATGCCATTAGTAACCTTTCAGTAGTTCTAGTTTCTTTTTCTTTAGAGCCAACATATCCAACGAGAGAGGGTCTACCTCTGCCGGGGCTTCCTCTGGTCCCAGAATGTCAAGGACACGACTGATTAGTTCTTTATCATCGGCGCTAATTTCCTCACCGTTGTCAAGTTTCAGCAACGCATCCGCAAGAACATCTCCGTCAACATTGGCTCGCTGGGCAACCTTGTCCAAACCACGAACCGAGGTTGTGCCTGCCGTTGATGTATAGGCAGGGAAGGCAACAATGCTTACCTCATGGAGTTTGACCTCCCGCAAGGTTCTCTCCGTTCCGCTTTCGTTCCATTCGTCTCCGCCTTTGGGCACAGAAAAACCGAACGACATTGAGTCTACGTCCCCGCGCCTCAGCAGTTCAGCGGCATCACGACCAGTGGTGGTGTTTGGCAAGTCGGCGGAAACCCTAAGACCTCGGTCATCCTCAACAAGGCGAAGTGTCCCTGCTCGCTTTGAGCCAAGCACATCACCCGTGTCGTGGTTCCACAACAACTTTATTTCGTTACGGGTTTTCAGTGACCGCACGAAAGCCCCAGGAGCAATTCGTTCGGTGAATGGTAGAGGTTCGCTGGGCTGGTCAAACATAGCCGCGTAACCCTCAAAGGTCATGCCACCATCTTCGGCTTCCCTGACCTCAAAGTTTGCAACGTTCATGCGGGTTTCAAGTTTTCGCACAGATGCGCCTTTCGTTCTGCCCTCATTGTCTGCTTCTATTCTAGCAACCACACCATCAGCATATGCCAGCGTTCGCTTTGCCGAGTCTTTGGATGGACCGGAACCCCACAACAGGTTGGCAACAACACCAGGCGAAGGGTAGTTTTCGTGCGCTGGGTCAGCAGATGGTGAATCCAGGTCAACCAAGTGTCGCGCAATCCATGCTCTAAGCCTCACCCATTTGTCGGCTGTGACATTACCGGATGCCATAGCCCTTGCCTCACGAATGGTTCTTTCCACAAGACCATCGCCACCCAAACCTTCACTGTAGTATTCCAGCCCTCGTCTAGCGGCGGCTCTCATGTAGGCGGGTGGGTCAAGGTTGACCGCGCGAACTTCAGAACGCAGAGAGTCAATCTTGGTCAGAGTAGAGAAGCGGTGCCCAACAAGGGTGTCCGATGCCTCATAGCCATCTTCGCCCTCACGCCAAACCCGAATAAGAGCCGCTGGGTCATCCTCGGTTCCGTTGATTGTGAATGATGAACCCGGAACATCTATTTGCCCATCCCGCTCAATCTTCTCAATCTGACCCCTGGCTCGACCACCTGAAGAATCCCAAGAAACAAAGTCGTTCACATTCAAAGCATCCGGTTCCGCTCGGTCCTCGCCTTTCGGCTTCCAAGCATTACAGTATTGTCCCCCGGCAACATAGTCGTCCCACTTTTCACAGTAGGCGCGACCTTCCTCGTCAACTTTTTCCTCGTTGAAAAACATACAGTTACCACAAGCACGACCCTCAGGCACATCCTCAGATGTTGCTGGACGAAAGTTGTCCGGTAGTTCTCTTGTATCAGTCATTAGGTGACCTTATCGCTGTAAACGGAATCAGGGTCAATTGGGTCAATCTGTGACACCGGCTGTAATTGTGTCGAAGGCAACCCAATGTGCGGAATCTCTGGCAGGTCAAGACTGGACAAAACAACTGCTGGGTCAAACCCAACCATAACCAACGACTTTGCCATCTCCACACGCTCGCGTTGAGCCTTTACGTGGGACTCTGTAAGGTCAACATTCGCCAGGGGAACCCTCACGACATCGGCAGACTTATCGCCCATTGGGGCAAGGTCTTCCAAGCGCCGAACATCGTTGATTGTCAAGAAACCAGATTGCAACCCTGTGCTATACGCGCTCATGCGGGACTGAATATCAGCCCTCAGCAAACCATCAAGGTTGAACTTCAGGAAAGCATCTTTCCCGCCAGAAGACCGAGCCAGCAAAGGTGTAAGAGCAGACTCGATTTTGGTGATGATAGGTCGCAACCCGTGCGTGACCCATGCAAGGTTCGTTTGCTCGACTGAGGCGTAAGAGTTTGTGCCAGGCAAAGCCAAAAGGTGAGGTGGAACATTGAACGCGCGGGCAATATCCTCAACCGCCAAATGCCTTGCCTCGATAGCCTGCGACTGTTGTGGGTCAATCTGTGTGGTTTTGAAGCTTGCGCCCCCGGTGAGAACACCAGTCTTGTGACCCTTGCGCCAGCCCTTGTGTCGGTTATCAAAACCATTTGCTAGGTTCTGTGCTTGCTCCGCAGTAAGGTTGCCGGGGAACTCAATGACACCGGAAAGGTTTGTGCCTGACCCAAAGAAAGTTGCCGCAAACTTTTCAAGCGCCATCGCCAAGCCAAAGTTTTCTTTCAATGCCTTTACCCGAGAAACGCCACGAATGTCGCCAGCCCTCAGAACATCAGGAATAAAGACAACTTCATCGCTGGTCAGCGGCTTGTCTTCGCCTTCTACCGCGAACATTAGCCGACCAAGACCATTCCGCTGTATCGTCACGTGCAAAGGGTTCAACACAACAAGGTTGATTACCTTCCCTCGAGGGTTTGAAAAAACCCGAATAAAGGAGTTGCCCTCAAGTAGCAGTGACGTGATTACGGCAGAGTAAAATGCTTCTCGTGGGATGTCTACATCTGGCTGGTCAACCCATGCTGGCTTAGGTCGGAATGGTGACCTTGTTT
>Ga0115001_10002974_pt1 | contig 12882 bp, 32 predicted proteins | sample ArcticOcean_MG_C_12_FD_89869 | JGI IMG/M metagenome (GOLD analysis project Ga0115001, IMG submission 89869) | Marine microbial communities from western Arctic Ocean - ArcticOcean_MG_CB8_130 | ecosystem: Environmental > Aquatic > Marine > Oceanic | place: Arctic Ocean: Canada Basin | collected... | reverse complement strand
TTCTGCTTGTTTTGCCATTCTATAAAGTGAGGGTATATCTTCTAATAAAGAATGTGCGTCCCACTCAATATCAATATAACCATCTTCTGGCTCATATCCTATTGCTCGTAAATGTACTACTCCATTTGTTGAATGTAGTTCTACTGTTTTTAAAATAAAAAATTCTTTGCTCATCTTTTAAAGTTTTAATGTTAAATTTATTCTATACGTCCACAAAGTGGATTGCATTCTGTTTTGATAATTTCTCCTGCTTTGATTTTTTTCTTTTTTAAATATAGATCTTCTGTAAGCGTTTCCTCTCTGCGTCCATTATAACCCATCAATTCCCTGTCTTGTTGAGGTATTGAATAGCATCCAAAATACTTGCCATTGTAATAAACATCTATACTATAACCAAATATCTTCATTACATTATATTTATTAAGGTTGATTTTGCTATGTCTAAACGATGGTATATTTCTCTTTCAAGTGCTATATCATTATGTCTTGTAGCACTCGTTAAAAGCAGCTCTAAATTCTTTATTTCGCTTCTTAATGTATCTGCTTGTGTTCTCATTTTATGAATTGTTTGTCTTTTAATATTTGATTGATTTCTTTTATTAAATCAAATCTTTGGCCCATTGAATAAACTCCCTTATAAAAGTCGTTATCTATTTCCTGCAATGTATTAATTAATTCGTTCATAATTTGTCTTTTAGCTTAAAATTTTAGAAAGTATAAATGCTGCTTGTGCATCGTTGTTTGCGTTTCCAAATACAAAATCAACCAATCTCGATTCTGAATAACCATTGTAATACTTTGCTTCTGCTTCTGAAAATAATTCTTGAATGTTCATAATATTTGTCTTTTAATGGTTATTTAAAAAATTGTTATTTCTATGTTAGCTTCGTGATTAAGGCTTTCATAAAATGTAGACTCTTCACTCTGGTTGTTTACTTTTTCTTGTATAACATACCATTCATTGAAATTGTCTCTCTTGTCAACACCGTCTTTAAAATATGCTACTCTAATTTTTTTCGGATAATTCATAATATTTGTCTTTTATTGTTATTTATACCTCAAAGGTAATGTCTTTTATTAGTTATGCAAAATTTTTAATAACTTTTTTTAATTTATTTTTATCTAATTGCATAAGTTCCGTATTTTGGTCGGCCCAATTTATTGACAATCGAATACCTCAACGCATCCAGGGTATGGTTAAAAGCATCAACAGGTTTGTTTGTAAGATTTCCGTTTTTATCTTCAATGTATTTATAGTTTCTTAATTCCTTAATCATATTAGTGCTGTCCTCTGTTACATTTAATCTATAACGCCGTATCATATCAATACCAATATTAATTGCTCCTTTATAAGTTGGCTTTGTATTCCAACCCATCCTGTGAATTTCCTCAATACTCTTTGGCTCTGCTGAATCACACCAAACCTCATCACGGCGATCTAATCCAATTCTTTTAAATTCGTTTCCAATATCTTGGTTTGTCATTCCTGTTCTATAAAGCAGCTCTCTTACATACATATCGTCTCCGTCAATATAGGTTTCCACAACCGTGGTCGGATCGTTCGAAAAACCAAAGTCAAGTCCTCGACCTATAAACTTTGCAGTTCCTGGAATGTCTCTTATTGTTTTAAATCTAAATATAAGGGCCTGTGATGCTCCCCTTTCTCCTAATCCATAAACACGCCAATAGTTCTCATCAATGTCTTTTAATCGCTCAATCTCATCAATTATGTTCTGGGCCAAAAAAGGGTTATCTAAATATGTGGTTTGATAAAACTCTACGTCATCCCTTGGTAATACCCTGTCGTAAATCCAATGAAATTCCTCTGATGGATTAAAGTCAAGGATTATGTTTTCCGTTGTTCTAAAAATTAATTGCTGCCAATCTTCAAAAGTCAGTTCGTTAGCTTCATTAATAAAAAGCACATCTCTTTTACGGCCTCTAATCTTTTGTGGCTGGTCAAGTGAAATGAACTCAAATCTGTTTCCGTTTAAATGATACTCGTTATTTGATTTGTTATGATATTGTTCGTTATATATATTATTGTCTTTTAATATTTCAAGAAAATCCCTCATTGCTGTGGAGCGCAAAGCTGGAAACGTTTTCCTGCAAATAGTAACTGTTTTCCCTTTATTGTTATAAGAGTAAGAGAATATTAACCACATTAAAATATTGTAAGTTTTTCCAGAACGTGTACCGCCCTGTTCCACTAAAATCTTCTTTTGTAAATTATCTAAATGATGGTAAACTTTATTTGTCAGTATCTCTTTCATCTATTACTTTTATGCTGAATACATTTTCTCCGTCAACTCCTGTGATTTCCTGCCTTTCTACATAACCTCTTTTTTTGCCTTTTGTTTTTAAATAGAATATAGTTGCAGTTGTGTTTCCTTTTAATATTTGTTTATGTAATTGGCTCTCTGCCATATCCAGGGTAACATTTTGTAAATCATTGACCTGCTTCTTAAATTCAAAGTCATCTTTTAGCCATTGATAAAATTGTGTCCTGCTTATATTTGCATTCTTGCAAGCTGTTGTAACTATACCCAAAGATTTTTCAAGTGCTTTGATCACTTCCTTTTTATTGTGTTCGGTTTGTTCGTTCATTTTTTTTTTGTATATTGTAAATTAATATGCGATGGTAGTGTAAAAGTAACACGTCTGGCATCCAGTCAGAAGATGGCGTTCGTATCGACCTCATCGCTCTATGTATTGGCCCTCCTATCCTGGAGGGTTATTTTTTCTCCTTTATACATTCCAGCTCCTTGTTTATCTATTTCGCTAAATGGTATAATATCTGTATTTATTTTACAAGTTTTATCTATTAATAAGATGTATCTATTTTGAAAACCTTTTAATGCAGTTGCTCCTGTAAAATTATATTTGCTGTCGCCTCTTTTTGCAACAATATCTCCGTTTGCTAATTTATATATTGTTCCGTTTTTATTTATTTGAGTTAGCTTGAATCCACTTGCTCTGTATATTGTTCCGTCTCCACATTGTGTTGCATCTGAATAACTTAAAATCCATTTGATTTGTGGTGCGTTTTTCTTTATCAATCTTATACTTATAGCTATGCACCTACTTTCTGAATATTTTGGCAAATAATCGTCAAACGCCATTCTATTCAATTCCAACATTTCATTCCATCTTTTATTGATACTATCAACTCCAGAATCAACAAGCGGTAAAACATTTCTTTTATCCATTGGGGATCCATAACTCATAACTCCGTGCAGCTTATCGTCAAGGAAACAACCAAAGTGAAGATTACTCATATTAACTACTTTGCCAGAATAGTGATGTTTTTTTACAAACTGATTTGCAACCTTTGAATTTATTACTTTTACTATTATTTCTTTTGCTCGGCCCATTGTGATATTATTAAATAAAGTGCGTTTCCATTTCCATTCTCGTTTCCAAATGTTTCAACGTATTTATATTCTTCTGTCTTTTTAACATCTGCTATTGCGTTTTTAATTTGCTCTACTTGCTCATCTGCTAATGTAAAAGTTTGTTGCTGAAATGGCTCTTTATCTCCGTCAGGAAGACTAAACTCGTCGCTTGTGTCCAGGTCATCCATATTTTGCCAATTATCCATACCCCAGTCTTCTAGTTGGACGCTGTTCCATTCATTGCCTAATAAATCCCAATCCCACTCCCCAAACCCTACATTGTCTTTTATGATAAATTCACGCTCCTGTTGCTTTGTTAAATTATCTGCTATCAAAACATACACTTCTTTTAGTTTCGCTTCATTGCAGGCCCTTAATCGCATATTACCACCCAGCACAATCATTTCGTTATTAACCACGATTGGCCTTATTTTTAGCATTTCTGGAAACTCTTTAATGCTGTCCACTAGCTTATGAAATTTATGGTCTTTAATAATTCGAGGGTTTATACTGTTAGGTTTTACCTCTGAAATTTTTACTTTTATTATTTGCATAACGATTTAATTTATTTATTTATTAAAATAGTTCAATTTGTTCAATGTTTTCTTTTTGCTTTATTCCCAGGACAATTTCTAATATTGTTTTGCCAGCTTCATAATCCACCAGGTTTCTTGCTATTTTATTAATTGCCTGTTTGCCTTTATATTTTTTAAAATCATAATCGTGAAACTCGCTCATCATTGATACCATATTTTTAGTCCTTGCAAGATCTTTGTTTTTTCTATCTGAAATAATATTTGGTAAATTAAAGTTAGTCCAATATAAATGTCTCCCTCTTTTTTTTGCAGGCATTAATGGCTCATAAAATGGTATTACGTTTTCTACACAATACTTACCATCAAAAAAAGCGTCTAAAAAAATAATTTCTTGGTACAACTTCATATCTGGGTATTTCATTTTCCTTGTTGTTTTCATTGAATGTTGAAAAGACGAATGTGTCGGACAAGGTGGGCTGCTCCATATAAAATCAAACTCTTTGTAATGGTCTAATAAATATTGGTGTGCATCTGCAACTATTACAGTATCATTTGGGAAACGATCTTGGTATAACTTTGCCAGCTCCGCATCCCATTCAACGGCAGTTACCTCAATATCTGCAACCTCATCCCATTTATACCTATTGCCACCTAAACACGCATACAAGTTTAAAATCTTCATAGGGAATTTATTTATTTATTTCAATTTCAATTAATTTTGCAGCATAATTATTTGATGCGGTTTTAAACATTTCATTTACTGTACCATCGTCTAAATTTGCAACTGTGTGCTGTATGTATGTCTTCATATCTCCAATGCTTGAAGTTCCAAGAACTTTTTTTAAAACAGTATCTAATCTTTTGTTATATCTTGTATAAACATCATAGTTCTGTAATGCGTGGTATATTGTGGCGTGATTAGGTTTCCAATTTGAAACTTCTCCAATGGCCCTGGCTATTTCTGTCAAACCCATTTGTCTGTAATTATAGAAGTAATTTATAACAACCGATCTTGCTTCAATATATTCTCGTTTTCTAGTCTGCAATAAAAAGTCAAATCCAAACTCAACTTTAAATTCGTTTATTATTTTTTCAAAATCTTTTGTCATTATAATGTTCCTTTAATTATATAATTGTTTAACTCTGGCTCTGGCTTATTATGGAAGTATTCTTTATATGTTTCAATACCTAATTCAACTTTTGATTTCCCTTGCAAATAAAAATTTTCGCTTACATCCCAAACTCCAATGTCTAGCGATCCCTTATCAACTACAAGAAATTTAAAATCTTTATAGGGTATATTAAATAAATTACAATATAAATAAACTTGAACGTCATATCCGTATTTTTTAGCAGCATAAGGAAACCCTTTTATATCGCTTGTGGTTTTAATGTCGCAAATTCTATTCTTGCCTAAAATATCTGCTTTGCCTCTAAATGGCATACCCATAACTTCACCCAGGACAGGAACTTCAAATTCGCAGTCCGACATTAATTGAAGCGCAACCTCGTTTTTTAACACTGCATCTGCAACACGCTCTGCGTCACTTTTTTCTTTTTTAGTATAGACAGTTCCAAATTCAGCTTTGGCTTCTTTGTACGCTTTGGAATTTTTACTCAATACATCAACAAAATGAAATTGATCCCACTTTTCTGGCTCTAAAATTAAAGTGTGCAATAAAGTGCCATCCCTTAAACCCTGGCTTTCTCCGTAGCCGTATTTATTAATAAAGTAATATTTCTTTGGACTGTCTGCAAGTAATTTAATACTGCTACTACTCAATGCTAATTGGTTTAATTCTCCATAATAAAAAGAATCATCATACATTTTGCTTTTAACTTCGCAGTAATCGTGCTGCTTATTATCTAGTAATGTTATTTTCATAGTTTAAAATATTTGTTTTTTACATTAGACCACCAAGACCTAACCTTATTTAATTCCAGAAACTCATCCTCTGTAAATGTGAAGATGTGGCCCTGTTTATCTGTATAAACCCAAATTCCTGTGTCTAATTTTTTAAATACTTTCATTGTCTTTTATGTATAAATATTCTTGTATTTCTCCCTCAATAGCCATATAACACATTTGGCATTCGTGTGGCTCGGATTCTCCTTGCTCAATCTCATCAACTGCTAATTGAAACAAATCTTTTATTTTATTCTCTATTGCAGGAAACTCTCTTATCATTTCTAAACAACAGGTTGCTAATTGTTCTAAACTCATAACATTGATGATTCAAAACAAGTTCCGCTACAAACTGTTCCCTCTCTTTCAACAGGAGTTCCGCATTCTGTACATTCAAATTCTGCATCGTTTTCGTAAGCAGGGTTTCCGTAGTTTAAATAATCGTCATTCATAATTCTAATTTTTAATAAGGTTATATTGAAAATATTTTGCTACATAATTAATGTGCTTCTGGGTTGTTCCTCTCCAATATCCTAATTGGATTAAATCGTTTCCGTCTCGTCGTGCTACAATAGTTGAATAACTCCAAACGTCGTTTCCGTCTATTCTTAAATTTTGTTTGTACTTTGGTAATGATGTCATAATTTTGTCTTTTAATTTATTATTGATAATCAAAGATATTAAAAATATTTAATAACACTAATATAATTGCAAGTTTTTTAAAGTTTTTATTTCTTTTCGTAATTTCTCTAGTTCTATGTCTGCTTTTCTGGCTCTTAATACGGCTCTGTTTTTATCTTCTCTGTATTGATTCATCGCTTTGTCGTACATTCTCCTATCAACTTGTAAGCTATTTACATAAAAGAATATTCTTGCAATTGCTTTTGACATTTCAGTTAAAGTAGTGGTTTCTTTTTTCTTAATTTGATTGAGGACCAAATTGGTTAACATATCAATGTCAACCAAATACTCCATATCTTTTAAAAGGTCTATTTTAGCGTTCACCTGTATAGTCATTTAAAAGTTCAAACTCTGCCCTAGCTTCTTTTAATTTCTCATCAAATAACTCAATTTTAACTTTTGCTATTTCGCATTTTGAACAATGGTAATTTAATTCCCACTTTGCAGAATCTAATTGCTCTTCTAAAATTTCAATCTTTTGTGCATTCATAATCTTGTCTTTTAAGGTTAAATTATATTTCTAGTAATTGTGTAATTAATGTTTTAACTTCTTCTTTATTAAGAGCAATGTGAGTAAAAAATTCTCCTTGACTTCTCATTGTTAATTGAATCTTCATACCCTCTTTACCTCCACTAAATCTTGTCAATGACATTTTAGTGTTTTCCATTTCATTTGTCTGTTGGTTATGAAATTGTCCGTTAAGTGTTTTAAGTTCTGTTGCCATTTTTTTGTCTTTTAAATGTTATTTATTTCTTTTTTTAATCTCTGCAATTACATTCTTTAATACTTTGTTATGGTATTTATTTGCGTTTAATTGGCAAAATTGGTATTGTTCCCATAAATCTTCTATTGCCCAGTGAGTGAAATCTGTAATCATAATTTTGTCTTTTAATTGTTATTGATGTTGCAAAGTTATTAAAATATTTCAATAACCAACCTTTTTTTTTATTTTATTTTATTTTTTTCAAAATATTCTGTCCACACTCCGTTTTTCTCTGGAGTTGTATAATCAACTATACTTGCGTCTTTTTCATCTAATAAGTAAACTTCCTTTGATACTTTGTTTTGATTCCAAAATGTTGTTGTTGGGCAGTCTTTGCTCAATACTTCCAACTCTTTAATCTTATCCAGCCAAAACCAATAACTTCCCTTTGGATCTGTAACATAATATATTTTTACAACATCTGCTGGCAGGGCCATTAATGCGTCGTATTTTTTCTTTTCAATCATTTTTGTTGCGTAATATTTTGTGCGGAATTTCATTTCGACAACACATTTTTTTCCTTTTGGCGTATATCCTGCTGCATCATAGGGTAGATTTTTTGATCCAACCCATTCGAGTTTCCAATTGTCAATGATATTTAAAATATTTACTACTGCACTTTCAAACTTTCCTGTTTTATTTATTTTCATATAATTTATTTATATCTTCAATCCACTCTTTGATCACTTTTGGATTACAAGTGCAAGGTTTAAAAAATTTATGATTAAAATACTTTGAATGTAATTCGCAAAGCAACTTGAACTGCGCCTGGTTTAATGATTGCTTTACTTCTGCTCGGAATCTATACCAATCCTTTTTGTCTAATTCTACCATAATTCTATGTCGTTCCATTGTTCTTGTCTTTTATCGCACCCACAATCTTTATACCCTAGTAATTTAGTAGACTTCTTGACTATCCATTTTATACCTGTGTAATATGTTATTCGCTCTATTAAATCCCCTAACTTCATATTGTTGATTTTAAAATTTCAATGCACAATTGCTCTGGTATTTTGCTTCTGTTATAATTACCTTTAACTCCCTGCGTTCCTGTTTGACTACCCCTTGGTGCTGGTTGATGGTGGCAGTTTTTATTACCGTTATGACATTCAGATCTTGGTCGCCATCCGTCTGGGTTTAACAAGGACATTATATTATTGCTCCAAATATCAGTAGGTTTCGCTCTATAATCTCCGTAAGTGCAATACCAAACCGTGGCCCTGGGCAACCCTCTAACCACTTGCAGTTTTCTCAATTTGCCTCTTGGATTTTCAATAAACCAAAATTTAGGTTTTATCTCGGCTATTATATCCAAAGTTTTCTGAACAAATGCCACTCCTTTTAAAGCGTTTTCTGACTTTGGTGTATGGTCTTTATTCCAATGCTTCCCAATGCTTGCAACAGAAAAATAAGTACAAGGCGGTGAGGCCCAAATAATGTCAGGAACAAATGGTATTTTATTAATATCAAAATCCAGAATATCAACAGCGTAATTTATGTCCTCAAAATCATTTACATCACTGCTAAAAACTTCAAAGCCTAAACTTTCAGCAGCTTTGCCTATGCTTCTACTTCCTGCAAATAATTCCAAAACTTTCATTTTATAAAATATCTTTGATTTCGTTTAAATCTTTGTTTTTGATTTCATAAGTTGTGCATTTTAGTAATGTGTAAGTTCCGTCATCTCGAAATCTTTTAGTTCCTTTTTTAAACTTCTCGGATCGCTCAAATAATTGCTCTTTTGTTACCCATCCGCAAATAGTTACCTCGCTGGTTTTTTTGTTCAATGAAGTAAAAATGTAAATATCACATTTAAAATGTTTTTGCAGGCCGTTAAAATTATGAACATAATCTGGCTTCATATCTACATTACGGCCCATTGTTTTAACATCTGCTTTTTGGCCGTTAATTTCCATATCATAACCTCCGTCAAATCCTTTGCTAAATTCAAAAGGTATTTTAAATAATTGGTGTGCTTTCATTTCTCCCAATAATCCAATATACTGTTCGATTCTACTACCGTCTGCTACTCCCCTGTTAGCTATATTATTTGTTCTTAAATAATCCCAAACTTGATTTTTCTCGTCTTCTGTAATTGTTATTCGCATCTTTCTAATTGTTTAGTTAATAATTTTTTTATTTTCTTTACTGTTCTATAAATTGAGTAATATTCTATTCCTGTTAATTTGCTTAATTCAAGCATTGACCAACCTTTTAAAAAAACAAATTCGTAAATTCTTTTGTCATACTCATTCCATTCAGATATATTTTTTTTTATTTTATTTTCCTTATCAACATAGTCAAAAGTCTGGTCGTAAATATAAGGCTCAACAATATTTGTCTCCAGGCTTACCTCTCTTTTTTTCTTTTTAACTTGATCTAAAAATAAATTCCTTAAAACCTTAAATATAAAAAAGTAATTAACTTCCAATTCATTATACATTAACGTTTTGTCGTATTTACCTTTCCAATTGTAAATTTTTAAATACATTTCCTGCACAATATCTTCTGGATGTTTAGCGCCAAAAGATTCAACTATTCTAGTCCACTTTTTATGGTCGTTTGCTATTAAAGAAATTATTTTATTCATTTGTTTTTATATTCCACAATACCCACTGTCACATTCGTTAAAATCATTTTCAAATAACTGATTTTGCACACCAAATCTTAAAATGTCTTTGTATGCAGCTTGTGCATTAAATGTGTTTCCTGTTTTGCTCTCCTGCTTAACAAACCAATTAAAACTTTCCTTATCCTTTTGTGCAATGTGTGATAAAAATAAAGGAGTTCGATTTACACATCCAACACAATTGTTTCGATATGCAAACCTAACGTTGTTTTTATTCCAATAATTATAAATTGAATCTTTTTGAATGTTATCGTTTATTAAAGGAAACTCTACATATCTGTAAGGAATTTCGCCCCACTTATTTTGCTTACCTGTTTTACTTTTTCCTATAACAGTTTTAAACATTTCTAAACCATTTTTGTCGGCTCGATCTAATATGTTTTGCATCCTGTTTTTTTCTGTTGGCCTTAAACCAATCCTCATCCTAACAGGTAATTCAGTATTTTCTTTTAAAAAGTTAAATATTGGAATTATTTTCATATCTGTGGTGCAAAATCTAGCCATTTGATTAGGTAAATAATTTGCGTGATTTTTTATAACTTGCTCAAATGTTTCCCCACTTACCCAATTTACTGATTGCCCTGTGTGCTGCTCTAAATCTAATATTGTGTATATTATTTCATCCATTTCAACAGTTCCAATAAAGTCTTTACCTATTTTGTCAGAAACTAACTGCCTTGTTTTTTCGTCTTTGCCTTTCATCCAGAGGTTTTCTTTGTCCTCTACTCTAACTAGTGAAAATATATTAATGTTTGCAGGATAATGGGCCATTAAATAAGCCGATGTTTTCCCACCGCTAATACTATTAACTGTAATTAAATCGTTCATTTTTTTTGTGACTTTTTAGCTGGAATTTTGTCCTTGCCATCTAGTTCAGCCATATCGTTTTCTTGTGCTGGCTCAATCCTGGCAGCAATGTGATGTATCATTACATAAAGTTCTCCTATTGCTTTTTCAACTCTTTTTATTCTTTGATCTGTTGTGTATTTTTTATCTTTCATTATCTATATTTTAAATATTGTTTAAAAGATTTGTTTAACCTACATTCTTCATCATCACATAAATTGTCATCACATTCATCAAATCCGTATTTATCTTTTTTATTGTTTAATATATCAAACAAGTCTTCTAAAATTTCTGTTCCGTATTTATTTATAAACTCTTTCATTATAGATTAATTACTTTCTTAAATTCTTCTCGTATTGGTTTTTCTAAAATAATATTGCCGTCAATTTCAAATCCAACATTTCCAGGAATGCTTTTAAATCTTATAGGCTCATCAATTGAAGTCGGTTTACCACCTGTCTCAATCTCCTTTACTTTTCTTACGTGAATATGTGACTGTGTCCAATCAGCAGGGTGTTGAATATACCTGTGAATTACCATAAAGTCATCTGCTCTGTTTACAAATTTACCACCACCCTCAACATCACTTGCCATTGGTGGAATTGGATGTCCTGCATATTCGTGGCCAATTGGATGCTTCATTCTTAAAGCTGCAGTATTTGCGTGAGTATTTAACCAAGTGCTTACATTATAAGTCTTACAAAATTTCCTTATTTCTGTTGTAGCTTGGTAATCATATTCGTGGCCACCTAAACTTTTCATTATCTCTGGGTCTTTAATTAAACTATTGTATGGATCGATTAATAAACCGCCATAATCCCAGGCTTTCTTGTAACTTGTTGCCAACTCTATAATTTGCCTGTATGTATATAAATTATTGTTATCAATAACTTTAAAATAGTCATTAATGTAATCCATTTGCTTTTCAAATTCTAATTTACTAACTTTTGTTATTGGTTTTTGCTCTAAAAACTCAACCAGCTTTCTATATATCGAATGTGGCTCATTCTCGCTACTAAATACTAGCCACCTAATGTTTAATTTCTTTGCATATAGAAGCATTAAATACAATATTACAGTTGTTTTTCCAACATTTGCGTGGCCCAATATCACATTAAAATTACCCTCTTTAAATCTTATAAAATTATCAATATCTGGAATACCAATTCTTTTGCCCTCGGTAATTTCTCCTGTTCGAATTTTATTTAACTTATCTTTTACTGTATTTAAATCTACTAACATATTTTGTCTTTTAAGGTTTTCATAAATGTATTAAAATTTTGTGATAAAAAAAAATAGTATAAAAAAAGGGCAACGGTTAAATTCGCTACCCTGTTTTAAGCTATTAACTTACACAATTAAAAGGGTAAGTCAGAATCTGCTGTGGCTGTTTCTCTACTGGCCAAATGTGATTCTACTGGCACATCTGTTTTTGGTGTAGGTTTAAAAGTTGATAAAGAAGCGTATAGCTTTCCACCTTTGCTTTCACAAACTTGAATTTTTCCATAACCTTTGTTGGCTTCAAAAACATCTTTATGCGTTACCAATAATTCTGCTAATTGGTCAACTTTAAAAGCTAACTCCATTTTTACCCATTCAACGTTTCCGTCATTGATAAACATTCCTTTAATTAATTCACTTGATTTACTCATTACGTTATTTTTATGTTAGTTTATGTTACTTTTTTATTATTTGCGTTTGGTTTGTTGGCCTTTTAAAACTTTCGCTCTCATCTTCTCCAAAAACACCAAGTTCGTAAAATCCTGTTAATTTTAAAACTGCTCTTGACATTGCTCTTTTTTCTGCCATTTCTGCAACATACCAACTGTTAGTATTTCCCTCTGAATAACTTGCTCCTTTTAATGCAGAACCAAAAGTTTCAATATTAGAACCACCTTTGCTTGCAGTTGCTTTAAATACTGCAAAATTGGTTTCGCATTTTATAACTTCATAGTTTATAAATATTTTCTCCATTGCTTGGATTTTATCTACTCCTTGCCTTGTTACAATAGTATAGTGTTGATGTTTAAAAAAATCGTCTTTTGTTAAATTGTACTTTTTATACAATTCCATTAATTTGTCTTTATTCATTGTTATTTATTTAAGTTAGTTATTTTTTACTTGT
>Ga0115001_10002972_pt1 | contig 12888 bp, 8 predicted proteins | sample ArcticOcean_MG_C_12_FD_89869 | JGI IMG/M metagenome (GOLD analysis project Ga0115001, IMG submission 89869) | Marine microbial communities from western Arctic Ocean - ArcticOcean_MG_CB8_130 | ecosystem: Environmental > Aquatic > Marine > Oceanic | place: Arctic Ocean: Canada Basin | collected... | reverse complement strand
CCTTAGTGTCTTCTCGGCTATTGGCATGCATTAACAACATTCTTCCAACACGTTCTGTTTTTTCTCTTGATGAATTGTAAACACTTGTACCAGTTTTAATAGTGCCAGAATAAACTCTTATAAAAGTTAACGAACCAACAAAGGGGTCGTTTGCTACTTTAAAAGCCAAAGCGCTGAATGGTTCATTGTCTCCAAATTTCATTTGAACTTTATCCTCTGTTCCAAGTTTAGTGCCTTCAATAGAACCTATATCCATTGGGCTAGGTAAATAATCAACAACAGCGTCTAAAAGAGGTTGCACACCTTTGTTTTTAAAAGCTGAACCCGTTGTTATTGGAACAAAATTAAATCCTAACGTACCTTTTCTTATGCATTTTTTTAAATCAGATTCCGAAGGTTCTTTGCCCTCAAGATATACTTCCATCAACTTCTCGTCTTCTTCAACAGCGGCTTCAACAAGTTCTTTTCTGTATTTAGCAGCTTTTTCTTTTAGATCGGCTGGTATTTCCACGACATCAAATTTCGCACCAAGATCCTCATTTTGCCAAATAACAGCTTTCATTTTTACTAAATCTATGACACCTTTTAAGTCTGCTTCTGAACCTATGGGTAGCTGCAGAACCAAAGGCTTACAACCTAGTCTTTCCTTTATCATTGATACACACATGTAAAAATCAGCTCCAGTTCTGTCTAATTTATTAACAAAACAAATTCTTGGAACTTTATACTTATCGGCTTGACGCCATACAGTTTCAGATTGCGGTTCAACTCCTGCAACGCCATCAAAAACACAAACTGCGCCATCTAAAACTTTTAATGACCTTTCAACTTCAATTGTAAAATCAACGTGTCCCGGAGTATCAATAATATTAATTCTATGATCATTCCAAAAACATGTTGTTGCAGCTGAGGTAATAGTGATGCCTCGTTCTTGTTCTTGTTCCATCCAGTCCATAGTAGCGGCACCATCGTGAACTTCACCTATTTTGTGGCTTTTTCCAGTATAATATAAAATTCTTTCTGTCGTAGTAGTTTTACCGGCGTCAATATGGGCCATGATACCAATGTTTCTATACTTTTCTAAAGAATATTTTTTTTCAGCCATAAATTACTACCATCTAAAATGTGCGAAAGCTTTGTTTGACTCCGCCATTCTATGAGTATCCTCTCTTTTTTTAATTGCCGCACCTTTATTTTGTGAAGCGTCTAATAATTCTGCGTATAATTTTTCTGCCATAGTTTTATTTTTTCTATTCCTAGTAGCATCTTTAATCCACCTTAACGCTAATGCTTGAGCTCTCTTAGATTTAACCTCTACTGGTACTTGATACGTAGCTCCACCCACTCTTCTAGATCTACACTCAACATTAGGTTTAACGTTGCTAATAGCATCGTTAAATGTTTTTATTGGATCTTGTTTGTTAGTTTCTTTAATTTTTTCTAATGCACCATATAAAATTCTCTCTGCTGTAGATCTTTTTCCATCGTACATAATACAGTTAATAAATTTGGAAATTAACTCTGATCTAAATTTAGGATCTGGATAAACTTTTCTAACAGGTGCTTTTCTTTTTCTAGACATGGTTTAAATTATTTTGGTTTCTTGGTTCCGTATAAAGATCTTCTTTTTTTTCTTGCGGCAATGCCTTGAGTATCTAAATTTCCTCTTAAAATATGATAACGTACTCCTGGTAAATCTTTTACTCGACCTCCACGGAGTAACACTACTGAGTGTTCTTGTAAATTGTGGCCCTCACCTGGAATATAAGCAGTAACTTCAAATCCGTTCGACAATCTTACACGTGCAACTTTTCTTAATGCCGAGTTTGGTTTTTTTGGGGTTGTTGTGTAAACTTTCAAACAGACACCACGCTTCAAAGGCTGACCTTCTAAAGCTGGGACTTTGTTTCTTGTAATCGGTTTAATCCGAGGTTTTCTTAATAATTGACTAATTGTTGGCATAGCAAAATTTTGAAGAAAAAAGATAAAGGTATGCCTTGATTATCAAGGTACGTTTAAGTCAGTGTTTAAGGTTAAATACTACCTTACTTCTAACTTTCAAAATTGCGCTAAACTAACATTGAAAAGCTAAATGTCAATATTTAATAGGTTAATTTGCCTTATTTTAAAGAATTATTCAGGTGTTGAGGGATTTTCGAGTTGCTGTTTTTTGATTTCAGCTAACCTTAACTCATCTTGTTTCCTAGCTTCTTTGTCCCAGCCCATTTTTGTAAGACCGGTACCAGCTGGAACTAATCTGCCTACTATTACGTTTTCTTTTAGACCTTCTAAGTAATCAACTTTTCCTCTTATTGAAGCATCTGTTAGCACCCTAGTTGTTTCTTGGAATGAAGCTGCGGAGATAAACGATTTAGTCTGTAAAGATGCTTTAGTTATACCTAGCAATATTCTTTCAAAAATAGCTGGTTTCTTACCATCCTTCTTCAAATTTTCATTTATCTTGGCTATATCTATTAAATCTACAGTTTCGTTTAATAAATAATCGGTGTCGCCAGGTTCTTTAATTTCAACTTTTTTTAGCATTTGTCTGACAATAGTCTCGATGTGCTTATCGTTAATGACAACGCCTTGAAGTCTATAAACTTCTTGAACTTCACTTACAAAGTATTCAGTTAAACGTTCAACGCCTAAAATTCTTAAAATATCGTGGGGCAATGGAGCTCCATCAAGTAAATATTCACCTTTTTTAATTTTTTCTCCTTGGTTAAAATTAACATGCTTTCCTTTGGGAATTAAATAGTTTGATGTCTCGCCTTTAGAAGAGACAATAGAAATTTTTTGCTTTCCTCTTATCTCTTTACCAAACTCGATTACGCCATCATTCTCTGCTATAATTGCACTATCTTTCGGTTTTCTAGCCTCAAATAATTCGGCTACTCTTGGTAATCCTCCGGTAATATCTTTCGTCTTTGAAGTCTCTTTAGGCAAACGAGCAAGAACATCACCAGCTGAAATTTTTTGACCATCTTTAACCGAAAGAATTGAATCTGGAACTAAAAAATACCTTGCTACGTTGCCATCAGCTTTTTTAATTACTTCTCCTTTGTCATTTCTAAGAGTTAATCTTGGTTTAAGCTCTGTATTTTTAGAAAGCGACTTCCAATCAGTAACAGATTTTGAAGAAATACCAGTTGAATCATCCATGGTTTCTGTAAGGGAAGTTCCTTCAACCAAATCCATATAATTTACAATTCCGCTAGTTTCTGCAATTACTGGAAGCGTGTATGGATCCCACTCTGCAATTTTTTTACCTTTTTCAATCATGTCACCATCTTTAAAGAATAGTTTTGATCCGTATAAAACTTTATAAATACCTAGTTGAATTCCATTATCATCTTCAATCGAAAGCTCAGTATTTCTACCCATAACAATTATATTTTTTTTAGAATCTTCAATTAAGTTTTTGTTAATAATTCTAAGTTTTCCCTTATTTTGAGATATAATTTGAGACTCTTCTTTAATTTGTGCTGTTCCACCAACGTGGAAGGTTCTCATTGTTAGTTGGGTACCAGGTTCTCCAATAGATTGCGCTGCAATCATTCCAATTGCTTCACCTATACTAACTAGCTTTCCTCTAGAAAGGTCACGTCCATAACAAGTTTGACAAACACCTCTTTCAGCCGCACATGTAATAACAGAGTAAACCTGAATAGCTTTAACTCCAGCTGCATCTATTAATTCACAATCAGCTTCATCTAATAATTTTTTCTTTTTAATCAATACCTCGCCAGTTATAGGATGTTTAATGTCTTGCGCAGGTGTTCTACCTAAAACTCTTTCTGACAAACTAACTAAAATATTTCCACCTTCAATAATCTCAGTGATGTTTATAGAAGATTTAGAACCACAGTCTTTAATTGTAACTTGTAAATCTTGAGCAACATCACATAGCCTTCTTGTCAGGTAGCCTGAGTTTGCTGTTTTCAGTGCTGTGTCCGCTAACCCTTTTCGTGCTCCGTGTGTTGAGTTAAAGTATTCTAATACAGTCAAACCTTCTTTAAAGTTGGCCATAATAGGTGTTTCAATGATTTCTCCGGATGGTTTAGCTATAAGTCCACGCATACCAGCTAATTGTTTCATTTGTGCTTGTGAACCTCTTGCTCCTGAGTCAGCCATCATATAAACTGAGTTTGTTTCTATCCTACCGTCTGGGAAAATTTTTTGCGCAGACGAGATTTCTTTCATCATTTCGTTGGCAACTGTATCGGTACACTTAGACCAAATATCTACAACCTTATTATATTTTTCACCTCTAGTAATTAATCCATCTGAATATTGTTTCTCGTAATCTTCTATCTGTTTTTTAGTCTGATTAATTAAATTTACTTTTGTTTTAGGTATTATTAAATCATCTTTACCAAATGAAATACCGGCTCTAAAAGCATGTTTAAAACCTAGTGTTTTTATTTTATCACAGAATATGACAGTCTCTTTTTGTCCACAAAATCTAAAAATAGTGTCAATGACTTCAGAGACATGTTTTTTTGCCAAGAGCCTATCAATCAAAGTGAATTTAATTTTGTAATGTTTTGGTAAAACACTAGCTAGTAAAAATCTGCCTGCGGTACTAGTATACTTTTGATTTATTTTATTACCCTTTTCATCTACTGTTTCAAATACAGAAATAATCTTAGAATGCAAACTGATAGATTTATTTTCTATAGCATGACCAATCTCTTCTATGTCTGAGAATATACCTTTTGGTTTATCCTCATTTGAATCATCAGATTGTGAAAGATAGTAAATCCCAAGAACTATATCTTGGCTTGGAACAATGATTGGTTTTCCGTTTGAGGGACTCAAAATATTGTTTGTAGACATCATTAAAACTCTAGCTTCAAGTTGTGCCTCTAGACTTAAGGGAATATGAACAGCCATTTGGTCTCCATCAAAATCAGCATTAAAAGCTGCGCAAACTAGTGGGTGAAGCTCAATAGCAAAACCTTCAATTAATTTTACTTCAAAAGCTTGTACACCCAATCTATGTAATGTTGGAGCTCTGTTTAATAATATTGGATGTTCTCTAGTAATATATTCTAATGCATCCCATACCTCGGGGACTTCTTTCTCTACTAAACGTTTAGCTTGCTTAATGGTTGTGGCAAGACCTAATTTATCTAATCTTGCGTATAAAAAAGGTTTAAATAATTCAAGTGCCATTTTTTTTGGCAATCCACATTGATGTAACTTTAATTCTGGACCTACAACGATAACTGATCGGCCGGAATAATCAACACGCTTACCGAGTAAATTTTGTCTGAACCGTCCCTGTTTTCCTTTCAACATCTCTGCCAAAGATTTCAAAGGTCTTTTTCCAGTACCAGTGATAACTCTTCCTCTTCTTCCGTTGTCAAAAAGGGCATCGACCGACTCTTGAAGCATTCGTTTTTCATTTCTTACAATAATATCGGGTGCTTTAAGATCCAGTAGTCGTTTTAATCTATTATTACGATTAATAACTCTTCTGTATAAATCATTAAGGTCTGATGTAGCAAATCTTCCTCCATCAAGAGGAACTAAAGGTCTAAGTTCTGGCGGAATAACTGGAACGTTAGTTAAAATCATCCATTCTGGTTTATTTCCAGAGTCAATGAACGATTCTACCAATTTTAATCTTTTAATTGTTCTTTCTTCTGTAACCTTTGATTTAACTGTATCAAGTGAAGAGCGTAATTTTTTTTGTTCTTTTGCTAAATCTAAGCTTATTAATATTTCTCTTACTGCCTCTGCTCCAATTCCTGCTTGAAAAGCGTCCTCAAATTCTTCTTGAGCTTTAATTAATTGCTCTTCATTAATTAGATCACCTTTTTTTAAGGTTGTTAACCCAGGTTCCACAACAATAAAGCTCTCAAAATACAATACTCTCTCAACATCTTTAAGCTTCATATCCATCGCAAGAGCTATTCGACTTGGTAAAGATTTTAAAAACCAAATATGAGCAACCGGACAGGCTAAATCTATATGTCCCATTCTTTCTCTTCTTACGCTAGATTTTGTAATTTCAACTCCACACTTTTCACAGATAATACCTCTAAACTTCATCCGTTTATACTTACCACATAGGCATTCATAATCTTTTACTGGACCAAAAATTCTTGCACAGAAAAGTCCATCTTTTTCTGGTCTAAAAGTTCTATAGTTAATTGTTTCAGGTTTTTTAATTTCACCGAATGACCAGGATTTAATTTTTTCTGGGCTAGCTAAAGTAATTTTTATACTACTGAAATTAGTCTCAGCTAAATTATTAGTTTGGTTGTGATACGTTTGTTTACTTAAATTTTTTTCCATATTAATTTAATTCTATATTTAGCCCTAATGCTCTTATTTCTTTAATCAAAACATTAAATGACTCAGGAACTCCTGACTCAAAATTATTATTTCCTTTAACAATAGTTTCATAAACTTTTGTTCTTCCGGCAACATCGTCAGATTTAACGGTTAAAATTTCTTGTAAAGTATAAGAAGCACCGTATGCCTCCAGTGCCCAAACTTCCATCTCACCAAATCTTTGACCGCCCATTTGTGCTTTACCACCTAGTGGTTGCTGTGTAACTAAGCTATAAGGTCCAGTTGATCTTGCGTGAATCTTATCTTCAACTAAATGATTTAGTTTTAACATGTAAATAATTCCTACTGTAACTGGTCGATCAAATTTTTCTCCAGTTAAGCCATCACATAAGGTTGTTTGGCCAGAATTAGGTAACATAGATAAATTTAACATATTTTTAATATCGTCTGTCGACGCACCATCAAATACTGGTGTCGCAATTGGAACACCATTTGAAATATTTTCAACAAGTTCGAGTAATTCTTTTTTATTTAATTTACTTACCACGTTTTCATAATATTCGACTCCATAAATACTTTTTAATTTTTTCTTTAATTCTTCAATGGTTTTTTCAAAATTTTTTAAGTATTCTTTTATCTGGTCGCCTAAGTCAGAGCACGCCCAACCTAGATGGGTCTCTAAAATTTGGCCTACATTCATTCGACTTGGTACTCCTAATGGATTTAGAACAATATCAACTGGTTTTCCATTGGCCATATAAGGCATGTCCTGAACAGGTACTATTTTACTAACTACCCCTTTGTTACCGTGTCTTCCAGCCATTTTATCTCCGGGCATTAATCTTCTTTTAACTGCAACAAAAACTTTAACTACCTTCATTACTGTGGGTAAAAGATCATCTCCTTGTTTTATTTTGATTACTTTATCCTCAAATCTTAACTTAATATCTTCGCTGGCTTCATCAAATTGCTTTTTTAGTTTTAAAAGATTTTGACTCACCTGTTCTTCAGAAAAAGTTAGCTTCCAAATATCCTTTAAGTTTAAATCATTTAGTTGTTCAGTTTGAATAGATGTGTTTGACGCAATTGATTTGAAATTTTTACTTAATTGTTTGTTTTTTATTAAATCTATAGCCCTTAATTTGATATTTCTAATTAAAATTTCTTCTTCAACAAGTTTATCTTCCTGTACTAATTCTATCTCTGCTCTTTCTATAGCTATAGACCTTTCGTCTTTTTCTATACCGTGCCTATTAAATACTCTAACATCAATAACAACTCCGGCTCCTCCAGATTTAAGCTTAAGTGAGGAGTCTCTTACGTCGGTAGCTTTTTCTCCAAAGATTGATCTTAATAATTTTTCCTCTGGACTTGAAGATGTTTCACTTTTTGGCGTAACCTTACCGACTAAAATATCTCCAGGTTTAACCTCTGCTCCCACATATACAATACCTGATTCGTCTAAATTTCTTAAGCTTTCCTCGCTAACATTTGGAATGTCTCTTGTTACTTCTTCTGCTCCTAGCTTAGTATCTCGAGCCATAGCTTCGTATTCTTCAATATGAATAGATGTGAAAACATCATCTGTTACACATCTCTCAGAAATTAATATTGAATCTTCAAAATTATAACCTTGCCAAGGCATAAACGCTACAGTCACGTTTTTCCCTAATGCTAATTCACCAAGTTTAGTGGCTGGGCCATCGGCAATGATATCTCCTTTTTTAATGTTATCGCCAACTTTAACTAATGGTTTTTGATTTATGCAAGTATTTTGGTTTGATCTTTTAAATTTTGATAAATTATAAATATCTACACCAGATTGAGACAGGTCACTAACATCTGTTGCTTTTACTACAATTCTTTTACCGTCAATTTTGTCAACAATACCATTCCGTCTTGCAACAATCGTTACTCCCGAATCTAAAGCCACATCGGACTCCATTCCTGTTCCAACAAGGGGTGACTCTGGCTTTAAGAGAGGAACGGCTTGTCTCATCATATTTGATCCCATTAAAGCTCTGTTAGCATCATCATTTTCTAAAAAAGGGATAAGTGCAGCAGCTACTGAAACTAGTTGTTTTGGTGATACATCAATATAATTAATACTTTCTCTGCTAGCTAAAAGGAAATTTAAATTATGTCTACAAGAGACCAATTCTTCCTCAAATGTGCCATCTTTATTAATCGGAGAGTTTGCTTGAGCAATGGTAAATTTTTCTTCCTCTATAGCTGACAAATAATTAACTTCTTTCGTAACCTTGCCATTGATTACTTTTTTATAGGGACTCTCTATATAACCATATTTATTTACTCGGCAATACGTAGCTAAACTGTTGATTAACCCAATATTTGGTCCTTCTGGTGTTTCAATTGGACAAATTCTTCCATAGTGAGTTGGGTGTACGTCTCGAACTTCAAAACCAGCTCTTTCCCTTGTTAACCCACCAGGTCCTAGCGCTGATACTCTTCTCTTGTGAGTAATTTCAGACAGTGGATTAGTCTGATCCATAAATTGCGATAATGCCGACGTAGCAAAAAAATCTTTCAACGAAGTTGTAATTGGTTTTGCGTTGACTAAATCTTGTGGCATTGCGGACTCAATCTCTAGAAAAGTTGACATTTTTTCCTTTACTGTTCTTTCCATTCTTAACAAGCCAATTCTAAATTGATTTTCTACTAGTTCGCCTACAGATCTAACTCTTCTATTACCTAAATGATCAATATCATCAACATCCCCTTTACCATCTCTCAGATCGAGCATAAATTGGATAATTGCTAAAACATCTTCTTGATAAAGGACTGTATCTTTAATATCTCTTGTAAGGTTTAATTTGGCATTTAGTTTAACTCTACCAACTTCCGATAAATCATAACGCTCTTTATTAAAATATAAATTTTTGAATACTTGCTCAGCTACTTCTATAGTTGGGGCCTCTCCAGGTCTTAATATTCTATAAATATCATTTAAAGCCTCATTTTTGTCTATGTTTTTTTCAACTTTTAAAGTTTCTAACAAATAAGGTCCTTTATTAATTGGGTCTATATTAACCAGTTTTAGAGAAAAGGTTTCGTTAAAAATAATTTTTTCAAGTAACTCTTCTGTAATGTCAAAACCAGACCTAATTATATAATCACCATTTTTTTCCTTAATATCATGAGCAATATACTTCCCAATAATCTCATTGTTAGAAATAAGAATATTACCAAGTCCTTTTTCTTTTAACTTGTTTGCTATAACTAGATTTAGTTTTTCACCTTTAACTAAAAAATTTTTATTAGTTTTTGCATCAATTAAGTCATAAGGCAGTTTGATGGGTCTTTTATAGTTTTCTGGAATAAATTTTGTACTCCATTTTTTATTTTCTTTGTCATATGTAAATTGATCTTGAGTATAATATTTGTCAATTACTTGTTCTCTGGTAACACCTAGAGCATAAAGTAAGGTTGTGATTGGAAGTTTCTTTTTTCTATCAATTCTAAAATATAAAATATCTTTAGGATCAAACTCAAAATCTAACCATGATCCTCTGCCTGGTATAATTCTGCAATTAAATAATAGTTTTCCACTACTGTGAGTTTTACCTTTATCGTGATCGAAGAAAACTCCTGGACTTCTGTGCATTTGATTAACCACAACTCTCTCAACGCCATTAACAACAAAAGTTCCACTTGAAGTCATTAAAGGTAAATCGCCAATAAAAACTTCTTGCTCTTTAGCAGATAATATTTGTTTCGTATTAGTGTCAGGATCAATATCGTAAACAACCAATCTTAAATTTGCTTTTATAGAGGCTGCGTAAGTTAAACTTCTTTGTTTACATTCTAAAACATCAAATTTCGGCTTTTCTAAATTGTAGGAGATATACTCCAAGGTAGATTTTTCACTACCGTCCTCGATTGGGAATATACTTTTAAAAGTTTTGTGGATCCCTTTAGTTAGATCGTTGCTAATCTCGTGAATAGATTTTGAACTTAAGAATTCATTGTAAGAATTTTTTTGTACTTCAATTAAATTTGGGATAGCTAAGCCTTCGATTAACTTTCCAAAGTTTTTTCGAATGCTTTTTTTTTGAGTAAAAGATAAATCCATTAATAATTTAAAAATTTACTAAAGTTTTTTCAAACTTTAGTAAAACACAACTAATTTCTTGTTTACTTTAATTCTACTTTTGCACCAGCTGCTTCAAGTTTTGCTTTCATTTCTTCAGCATCTTTTTTGGCAACTCCAGCTTTAACTTCTTTAGGTGCGGCTTCAACTAAATCTTTTGCTTCTTTTAATCCTAAACCAGTTATTGCTCTTACTTCTTTAATAACATTAATTTTTTTATCACCAAAAGCAGATAAGAAAACTGTGAATTCAGTTTTTTCTTCTCCACCTGCCGCTGCTCCTGCTGCTGGTGCTGCTGCTACTGCAGCGCTAACTCCCCATTTTTCTTCAAGTTGTTTAGAAAGTTCTGCCGCTTCTACAACAGTTAGTTTTGATAAATCTTCAATGATTTTGTTTAAATCTGACATTTTTAAATCCTGTGAATTATTTTTTTATTTCTTCCGCGGGCGCTAAAATAGCTATTTTTTTGCTCTGTGCAAGCAAAATACCTATTAATTTTTGTGCGGAAGCATTTAAAACTCCCACTATTTGAGCCCTAGCTTCTTTTAAAGTTGGTAAACTGGCAATTTTTGCTACTTCTGCCTCATTAATAACCTTACCTTCCATAAAGCCTGCGACAATTTTAAGTTTATCATTTGTTTTAGCAAATTTGGTCAAAATTCTTGCAGACATAAAAGGGTCAGATGATATTGCTGCTGCTGTTGGTCCTTTGAAAAATTTCTCAAGTTCTTTTAATGGCGTTTCTTTTACTGCTAATTTTGTGATCCTGTTTTTCGTAATCTTAAAAATAATTCCATTTTCTCTCAACTCTTTCCGTAAATTATCTAATTGAACTACGTTCAGACCTTGGTAATGAGCTATCATTACAGCTTCGTTAGATGAAAAAACTTTCTTCATTTCTTCAATATAAGTTTTTTTTGTATCTTTGTTCATCGTGGTTAAAATCCTTTACTGCCAATCTTTATAGATGTGCCCATAGAAGATGTTATAAATATATTTTTAATAAAATCACCTTTGATCGCATCAGGTTTTTCTTTTTTTATAAAATCTATAAAATGTTTAAAGTTGTTAACTAAATTTTCAGTAGAAAAACTTTTTCTTCCGATGGATACACCAATATTTCCATCTTTATCATGTCTGATTTCTATTAAGCCCGATTTAATATCATTAACTGATTTGTTTATATTTGCAGAAACAGTTCCAAGTTTAGGATTTGGCATTAAACCTTTTGGACCTAAAACTTTACCATGCTTTCCAATTTTACTCATCATACCAGGTGTACAAATTAATCTGTCAAAATCAAATTTTCCCGCTGCAATTTTTTCGATTAAATCATCTGAACCAACAATGTCTGCGCCACTTTTTTTAGCTTCTTCAATTTTGTCAGACTCGCATAAAACAGCAATTTTAATTTTTTTGCCAGTTCCTTTTGGAAGTTGAGTGACAGTTCGTAAACTAAAGTCTCCACCCTTAGATTGTTTGAGCCCAATATGCAGAGAGACGTCGATTGACTCATCAAATTTTGCTGTTGAATTTTTTTTAATTAATTCCAAAGTTTCTACTAAATCTTTAGATTTAAAATCCTTCGAGTTTTTTAAAAGTTCTTTAAATCTTTTTGATTTTTTTTTCATTAGCTTTTTACCTCTATGCCCATTGATCTTGCTGATCCGCAAATAATTTTTGTTGCCTCTTTAATATCAAAAGCATTTAAATCGTTCATTTTTGCTTTTGCAATTTCTTCAGCTTGTTTCATTGTAATAGAACCTGCTATTGTTCTGCCGGGTTCTTTGGAACCACTTTTTAATTTAGCAGCTTCTCTTATATAATGTGAGGCTGGCGGTGTCTTAACAATAAAATCAAATTTTTTATCTTTATAAACTGTAATTACGACAGGAACAGGTTTTCCCATCATAGATTTTGTTTTTTCATTAAAGGCTTTACAAAATTCCATGATATTTACTCCTCGTTGACCTAAAGCAGGTCCTACTGGAGGAGCTGGATTAGCTTGCCCTCCTTTAATTTGTAATTTTATTAACCCTGCAATTTCTTTTGCCATATTAATTTTTCTCTACTTGATTGTACTCTAAATCAACTGGTGTGGCTCTGCCAAATATAGATACAGAAACTTTAAGTCTAGATTTCTCTTCATCTATTTCTTCAACCAAACCATTGAAAGAAGCAAAAGGACCATCGCATACTTTTACTTTTTCACCAATTTCAAAACTTATACCACTTTTTTGATTAATTGCACTTTCTGTTACTGAACCTAATATTCGTTGTATTTCTTGATCAGAAATAGGCGTTGGTTTGTCACCTGAGCCTAAAAAACCACTTACTTTTTGAATATTTTTTATGGTGTGAAAGACCTCTTTTGTCATTTCAAGTTGAACTAAAATATACCCTGGAAAATATTTCTTTTGTTTTTTTGTTCTTTTTCCTTTTTTTACTTCTGTTACTTCTTGCGTTGG
>Ga0115001_10002962_pt1 | contig 12906 bp, 15 predicted proteins | sample ArcticOcean_MG_C_12_FD_89869 | JGI IMG/M metagenome (GOLD analysis project Ga0115001, IMG submission 89869) | Marine microbial communities from western Arctic Ocean - ArcticOcean_MG_CB8_130 | ecosystem: Environmental > Aquatic > Marine > Oceanic | place: Arctic Ocean: Canada Basin | collected... | reverse complement strand
ATTAAGAGAGATGGTTGATACTTTAAAAAAAAATGACATTAAAGTTACATACGCAATTCATCCTGTTGCAGGAAGAATGCCAGGACACATGAATGTATTGCTTGCTGAGGCAAATGTGCCATATGACGAAGTTTTTGAGCTAGAAGAGATAAATAATGATTTTGCCAATGCAGATGTAGCATTTGTAATAGGAGCTAATGACGTTACAAACCCAGTTGCAAAAACAGATCCACAAAGCCCAATTTATGGAATGCCAATTTTAGATGTTGAAAAATGCAAATCAGTTCTTTTTGTAAAAAGAAGTCTTTCACCTGGATATGCTGGAATTGATAATGATTTATTTTACAAAGAGAATACTCTGATGTTATTTGCTGATGCAAAAAAAATGACAGAAGATATCACTAAAAATCTTTAAAAATTGAAGAAAAAAAAAGTTCAACAAGAATTAGTAAAAGTGTTTTTTGATAAAATATTATCCGAAGTAAATATAATGAAAAACAATAATTATTTAAAAAATATTAGATGAAATTTTTATCCACGTCTCTAATTAAAAAAGAACCAACATATGATAAAAAGCATTCAATAAATTTAAACAAAAATGAATTTATCAACTTATTAAATTTAACATTAGGATTATATTACCCTCTAAATAAATTTTGCAGCTATACAGAATACAAAAACATTATTCTTCATTCCAAATTAGATAAAAAAATTAATTGGACTATACCGATAATGTTAACATTAAAAAAAATAAAAAAATTTATAAAAAGAATTGTATTTACTCCTTAAGGTATTTAAAAAAAATTGTTGGCTTTATAAATATAGATAGTCTTTATTCAATTGATAAAAAATTGCATAATAAAAAAATATTTCAAAGTAACTCAAAAAACCATCCTGGAGTAGTAGACATCAATAAAATAAAGAACAGTTTTGCTGGAGGTGTTGTATCTTTATTGAAAAATAAGATACCAAAAGATAAATTATTCTTTTTTAATCAATTAAGATTAATTAATAATATTTGTAGGGATAGTTCAGCCGTTTTTTCAACAAGAAACATTTGTCACAGATGACACAGCCATATACATAAAAATATTTTAAAAATATCAAAGTTACTAACCATATGTATAATTGAAACTTCTAAAAATAAATTTGATAGTGAAGATATTGTGAAATCTTATTCTATTTTAAAAGAAAAAGATAAGTTGTATAAAAAAATTAAAATAATTAAAATTTTTCTCCCAAAACTTTTTGCTGGCCCTAAAGAAGCTTATTTGCAGGCAACTGTATTCAATAATCTAAAATTTAAATTTTTTTCAGTAGGACGAGATCATGCAGGAGTTAAAAACTTCTATTCTAAGTATTCATCACAAAAAATATTTGATATTATACCACAACAATGATAATAAAAGATTTTTTTAAAAATAAAGGCTGCAGTTTAAAATAATTAATTTAAGGCTGCAGTTTAAAATAATTAATTTAATGAGCCAAATCATAATATCTTTAATACCAGCAAAAGAAAAATCTGGGAAAATTAAAAATAAAAATCTTTTAAAAATAGAAAAAAAAACTCTACTAGAAATTTCAATTTTAACTTCTATAAATTGTAAAAAAATTCATCAAACATATGTATCAAGTGAATCAAAAAAAATTTTAAAAATAGCAAAAAAATATAAATGTGAAATAGTGAATAGACCCGCGAATTTATCCACCAATGCAGCAAAAGGAATTGATGTTATAAAGCATTTTGCAAAGTCTTTGGATAAAAATTTAGCTAAATTAAATCCAATAATTATTATTCTACAACCAACATCACCGCTAAGAACTATTAAAGATATTCAAAATTCAATCAAAATATTTAAAAAGAAAAAACTTGATTTCTTAATTAGTGTTAAAGAAAACAAAATATCTCCATTTAAAGATCTAATAATTAAGAAAAATAAATTAGTGCCAATTACAGAAATAAAAAATATTTTTGAGAATAGGCAGTCATTTCCAAAAACATTTAAACCTAATGGTGCAATATTTATTTTTTCTTATAAAAGCCTTTTGAAAAAAAATATATCTTTAGACAAATCTTTTCCATATATAATGGATGATATATCAAGCATAGATGTAGATACAGTTAATGACTATAAATTAGTAAAAAAATATTTTAAAAGAAATCATGGAAAATAAGTTTAAAATAGGAAATAGAAATATCGGAAAAAATTTTCCTCCTGTTGTTATAGCGGAAATTGGAATTAATCATAATGGCTCTTTAGAGTTAGCAATACATTTAGCAGAAAATGCAATAAAATGTGGTGCTGAAATAATAAAACATCAAACCCACATTGCAGATTGCGAAATGTCATATGAGGCAAAAAAAATAAAACCAGGTAATTCTAACTTAAATATTTTTTCTATAATTCAAAATTCCCAGCTGTCATTTGATGATGAATTTAAATTAGCAAAATTTATAAAACAAAAAAAAAGAATTTTTATAAGCTCACCATTCTCACGTGAAGCAGTGGATAGATTAGAAGAGATGAGAGTGCCCGCATATAAAATAGGATCTGGAGAATGTAACAATTATCCATTAATCGAATACATAAGTAAAAAAAAAAAGCCAGTAATTTTAAGTACAGGAATGAATGACATACGTAGTATTAAAAAATCTGTTAATATATTTAGAAAATATAAAATTCCTTATGCACTTCTTCATTGTACAAATATCTATCCAACACCAAACCACCTAGTCAGGTTAAATTGTTTAACAGAATTAAAAAATAAATTTAATGATGCTGTCATAGGAATATCCGATCATACTGAAACCATATATAGTTGCTTAGGAGCAGTTTCGCTTGGTGCAAGCATTATTGAAAAACATTTTGTGGACACAAAAAAAAGAAAAGGACCAGATATTTCTTGTTCAATGGATAATAGCGAGCTTAAAGAAATGATAAGAGGTAGTAAATTAATCTTTGCATCACTAAAGGGATCTAAAAAAGCAATAAAGGAAGAAAAAAAAACAATTAAGTTTGCATTTGCTTCTGTTGCTTCTACAGAGAACATAAAAAAAGGTGAAAAATTTACTACTGATAATATTTTTACTAAAAGACCTGGTAGTGGAGATTTTACAGTCAAAGACTATAAAAATATAATTGGAAAATATGCTTCAAAAAATATTAAAAAAAATTATCAATTAAAAAAGAAGGATATAAGTTGATAAGAAAAATATTTATTGTAACTGAAAGAAGAGCAGATTTTAGTAGATTTAAGCCAATTTTAAAACTTATTAAAAAATCAAAAAAACTTAAATATATTTTGGTAGTTACTGGAAACCACTTGTTAAAAGAATATGGCTTTTCAATAAATGAAATCAAAAGAGAAGAAATAAAAATTTCAGACAGTTTTCCAATGTTTTTAAAAAGCAAAAAAGATGATGGTTCTGTAATGGTACATGGTTTAGGTGTTGCTTTACAAAAGTTAAGCCAAATTCTAAAAAAGTATGAACCAGATATTATTCTATCCGGGTTTGATATTGGAGCAAATTTAGCGGTAACAATAGCCGGTGCTCATATGAATATACCAGTAGCACATATTCAGGGAGGGGAAGTTTCTGGAACAATTGATGAGTCAATAAGGCATGCTATGAGTAAATTTGCACATTATCACTTTACTGCAAATAGCGATTCAAAAAAAAGATTAATAAAGATGGGTGAAAAAAAAAAGAATATTTATTCAGTAGGATGTCCCTCAATAGATGCCCTGCTAGATGAAAAACTTTGTTCAAATGAATATATAAATAAAAAATTCAAAATAGATTTAAATAAAAAATTTTTAATTATAATACAACATCCTGTTACTTCTGAAGTAAATTCAGGTGATCAAATCACAAACACATTAAAGGCAGTAAAAAAAATTAATATGGACAAATTAATCATATATCCAAATAATGATGCTGGTTCAAAAAAAATTATAAAAGTGATTAAGAATTCAAATTTTAAAATTGCTAGAACTTTAAATTTACAAGAATACAAAACACTCTTGTCAAAAGCAGCTTTATTAATAGGAAATTCAAGCTCGGGAATTCACGAGGCAGCAACATTTAAAATTCCAGTAATTAATATAGGCACAAGACAAAGTGGAAGACTTAAGCCATTAAACGTCATATCTACCACTTATAAAGCAGACAATATTTCAAAGGCAATTGATTACGCTTTAAATAATAAAATATTTATCAAAAAAATGAAATTTCTCAAAAATCCTTATGGAGATGGCAAAACAGCAAAGCGTATAGTTAACTTACTTTCTAAAATTGAAATAGATAATAGTATTATACAAAAGAAAATCACATACTAATATTAAATCTAAAATTTGAAAAAAAAAATATTATTAATTGGTGCAAATGGTTTTTTAGGAAAAAATATTTATAATTTCTTCAAAACAAAATACAATATAGTAAAGTTTAACGACACTACAACACCACGAAAAGATATAAGAATATTAAAGGATTTAATGTATGTAAAAATAAAACATAAAAAATTTGATTTTATAATTAATTTATCTGGACAAATATCTGATAATTCAAAAAAGACAAAATCAGAAAACTTAATTGGAATTAAAAATTTATTAAAAGTTTTTGACAAAAAAGAAAAAATAATTTTTTTTTCATCCTCAGCACTAAATAACATAAAAAAACATCAACGCTTATCTTTAGAAAAAAGGAATTACTTAAATTCAAAATTAAAATCTGAAAAGTTAATTATTAAAAGTCTTCATAGTTATCTGATAGTTCGATTGGGTAATGTTTATAATTCTAATTTTTCAAAAAAAGGGTTAATAAAAAATTTAATGTTACATTTTACCAAAGGTAAAAAAATTATAATAAATAATTTAAATGAAATTAATAATTATATACATATTAATGATTTTTTAATGATTTTTAAAAAAATTATTAAACAAAACGAAAAACAAAAAAAAATTAATTTATCAACTGAAACATATACAAATTTAGAGTTGTTTAAGCTATTCAAAGGACATTTTGATAGAGAATTTAAAGTTATTGATGCAAAAAATACATATCATAGAAAAAAAAATAATATTAATATATATAAATCTACTTTTACGATAAAAAAATTCTTAAAAAATTTAAATGGATAATTACTATAAAAATAAAACTGTTTTAATAACTGGCGCCACCGGAAGTATAGGCTCTTCTCTTATAAAATTTTTGCTAAAAAAAAATTGCAAAATTTTAAGGGCATTTAGCAATGATGAAAATGGTCTTTATGAATTATCAGAATTAATCAATGAAAAAAAAGATATTTCTTTTCAATATAAGATGAAAAAAAATAAAATAAGATTTATTTTAGGAGATGTTAGGGATTATAAAAGATGCTTAGAGGCAACCAGCAAGATAGATATAGTTATACATGCTGCGGCTCTCAAGCACGTTCCTTTATGTGAGTACAATCCATTAGAAGCAAAAAAAACAAACATAATAGGTACTCAAAATTTAATTAAAGCATCTTTAAAAAATAAGGTAAAAAAATTTTTATTTATAAGCACAGATAAAGTGGTTGATCCTATATCGATTATGGGTAAAACAAAATTTGCAGCAGAAAAAAAAATTTTGAACATAAATACAAAGTATATTAAAAATAAAACTATATTTTCCTGCATAAGATTTGGAAATATTATTGGCTCAAGGGGCTCTGTTTTACCAAAATTTAAAAGACAAATTATTGAAAACAAAAATATTTCTTTAACTAGTAAAAAAATGAATAGGTATTTTTTGACCATTGACAATGCTGTAAAAAATATTTGTGGTTCTGTAGCCTTAATGAAGGGCAGCGAAATATTTGTTATTAACGATTTACCTATATTTAATATAATGGACTTAGCTAATGTATTGGTTAAATACTATAAAAAAAAATTAAAATACAGCAAAAAAGTAATAATTACAGGGGTTCGTTCTGGAGAAAGAATGACTGAGGAATTATTTATAAAAAATAAACATAAAAATTTTTTTCAATATAAAGATTTAATTATAATAAATGATAAAATAAATCCTACTATTGTTAATAAATACTACAATCTAGAAAAAATAAAAATTTATAAAGAAACATTAAAAACTAAAATTGCATCTCAAAAATATATTTTAAACTATCTACTTAAAAATAATTTGATATAAATCAAAAAAGTCTCAACAAAAATGATTTGAAGTATTGGCTTTAAAATTTATTTGATAATAAAAAAAATAAAGTTTTTTATTTTTTAACAATATGTATGTTATAAAATAAGTTCAGGTCAAAATACTTAATTTTAAAAAGCAAGTAATATTTACTTAAACAACCTGCATGATTATACTTAATTATTGAAGATAAACCAAATATAGAATTTACATGTTCGGTAGCGTTCATGTAGTCAAATTGTTCAGATGAAATTTTGTACTTACTTTTTATTGAAAAAACCTTTCTTTTAAAGTATCAATAATTATCATTACTTTACTTTATGATCCGAAAAGATAATTGTAGTAATTAAAATGTTCAACAAATTAAATATTTTCAAAAATAGTTATATTATTATTTTTTATATATTTGTTAGTCTTTTATTTACATTTTATATTTTAGGACCAAATAATATAAATCCTTTAAATGAAAATTGGCTTTTTGAAAATGATAGAGCCTCAGATTTATTGGTTTGGAAATATTTTTTTAATGACCAATGGAGATTCCCTATAGGTGCTAGTGAAAATTTTGGGCTAACTATAAGTAATTCTATAGCTTATTCAGGTAGTCCACCATTATATGCATTTATTTTTAAGATATTTAGATTTATCCTGCCGTTAAATTTTAATTATTTTTCAATTTTAATATTCTTTAGTATTTTTTTTCAAGTTTTATTTGGATATTTAATTGTTTATAGAATTACTAAAAATCAATTATATTCTATAATTAGTAGTTTCTTATTTATATTTCTACCTATTTTTTTATTTAAATTAAAATTTCATTTTTCGTTAATTTCTCATTGGTTAATTCTAGTATATTTTTATGTAAATTTATCAAAAAAAAATTATGAAGATAAAAAAAATAAATATTTGTTTATATTGTTACTCTCAAGTTTAGTGCATTTATATTTTACAATTATGATTCTATTGATGATAGCTGTTAACAGAACTGTTATTTTATCATTAGACAGAAGATATGTATCATTTTTTAAAGATATTTTTTATTATTCACTACCATTACTAATATTAATGTATTTGGTTGGGTATTTTATGTTTTCACCCGTAAATGGCCTAGGTGGTGGATATGGACAATATAATTTAAATCTGATTTCTTATTTTAACCCATATAACAGTGGAATTATATGGTCAAAATTTTTACCTACATTGTATGTTGATAACAGTGAAAGCTTTTCATACCTTGGCCTAGGAGTTTTAATACTTTTAGTAAATTTATTATTTTATTTAACTAAAAAATATCAAGTAATTAGTTTTCGAAAAAACATAAGCTATATTTTAATTTTTATTTTATTAACTTTTCTGGCTATTTCAAACAATATTGAATTTGGAAATAACTCTATTTTATATATAGAATTGAATAAATATATATATGCTACTTTAAGTATAATTAGAGCCTCTATCAGAATGGTGTGGCCATGTATTTATTTGATTTTGATTTTTGGAATTTACAGTATTTTTAAAAATTTTAGATCAAAAATAAGCTCTTGGATAATTTTATTATTACTTATTTTACAAATTGCAGACATACAAAATGGTGTGCAACAGTTTCAATTTGGAAATGTGTATAAAAAAAAAGTAATAAGTTTTGATGATAAAAGATTATTAAAAATAAAAAAAGAATTTGAAATTTTTTCAGGAACAAATGTTTATAATGAAAATAACGATTTCCATCAAGTAGCACCTTTTTTGGCAAAGTATATGCCAAAAACAGAAATAGTGTATTTAGCAAGAATTGATAGAAAAAAACAATCTGATTTAACCTACCTTAATATTTTTAATTTTTTAAATAAAAAAAATGATTTTAAAAAATTTTATTATATCCAGACAATTGGACAACTAAATCATCTAAGAAATATTTACAAACTAGAAAATGTAGGTTTTTTTAATATTGAGGGATTATGGTTTTTGGTACCCATGAAAAAAAAAGAAATGAAACAAATAGAATCAAAATTTATCAACAAGCTAAGATTAAATTTTTTAGAAAATGATAAAGAATATTATTTGAACGACCATAATTTAGTAAAAAGTGACAAAATGATAGGACTTGGGTGGTTTTATAATACAACACAAAAAAAATTATATTCAGATGGTAAAAGATCTTTCTTAATATTTGATAAAGAAAATAATTTTAATAGTAAAAAAATCCATTTAACAATAAGTAAATCTTATAAAAATATAAATTTAAAAAATAGACTGAGAGTATTAGTAAATAATAAGGAAATTAATTCATTCAATATAGATAATCAAAAAGCTAAGATATCTATTGATTTAACAAAATTTAATTCGAAAGAAATAATTATTGAATTAAGATATGATAATGCCAAATCTGATTTAGATTTAATAAAAGGCATTGATACAAAGGAAAAATCTATAATATTAGAGAGCTACAAATTGAGTGATAGCTAAACCGAACTAAAATTAATCAATTTTATTTTTCTTTTAGTTAAGCCTTTTTTAAAATCACTTGAAAAAAGTAAATTGTCTTCATATTCTCTGTTATCACTATTGTAAAATTCATCAAATTTTAAATTTTTAAATTTTGTTGTTTTTTTGGATGGATGAATACAAAGTTCAACAGTTTTGTTTTTATCTATTGAATCGACATAATTAAAAAATTCATTAATATTTATTTTACCAGAGCTTAATATTCCATAAAAAAAATTAGTTGATTTAAAATATTCTAACTTTTTTTCATAAATTTTGATTAAAAAATATTTAAGATAATTTTGAGTTTGTATCTTATATAAAAAATTTTTAAAAAAATTTTTAAGAATAAATTTTTCTCTTATATGTCTAATTTTTTTTATTTTAAATTCCTTGCCAAGTTTTTTTACAATTTTAAATATAAAAGGAATGTGGTGTATATGTTGATGGCTGTCTAAATGAGAAATTTTTATACCTTTTTCTTTAACTCTCAATATTTGACTTTTAAACTCAAAATAAATATCATTTTCTAATTTTTTATATTTCTTTAGGCACTGTAAAAAAAAAAAATATTCTGGTCCATGATTAAATATATTTTTTTTGTTAGTTAGCTTTTTACTTTTTGATAAAGCTTTACCCTCCGTTAAGTTTAAATGAACTCCAAAATGATTATTCTTTAAATTCCTTTTAATTTTTTTAATACCATGTAAAAAAAAATCCCCATTAGAAAGAATTGAGGCTGAAGTTGCTTTTTTAAATTTTAAACATTGAATAATTACATTATTAGTTTCTTTAGATACTCCAAAATCGTCACAATTAATGATTAGTTTTTTCATTATTTAGATATGACTTTAAGTAATTCTTTTAAGATTTCAATGTTCTTATTCAAATCAAATATCTTAATACTGGATTTTCTAGAAACCCTAAAGTTTACTGGAATTGTTTTAATTTTTTTTTTCATCAAACAAAAAAATAAAATAAGCTCAAGATCAAAGAAAAATCTTTTAGATACAAAATTTAACTTAGAAAAATTATTTGGTTTAATAAATCCCTTTAAACCAGCTTGTGTATCTTTATAATCTATAGGTAGAAATAGTCTAATTATTTTATTAAATATAATTCCAATTTTAATTCTAAAAAATTGATATGAATTTGTTTTAGTATCTAAGTTTTTACTTTTTTTGTGTCTTCTATCAATCATGACAAGATCATATTTATTTAAACCAAGTAATACATTATTGAATTTATAAAAGTATGGTAAATCAGCATCAATTAATATTATTTTTTTATAATTTGATTTTTTTATACCTTTTATAATTGAATATGATTTTCCAATATTTTTTGTGTTTTTGATTATAGTTATTTTGTTACTTTTACTTTTAATCTTTAGTAGTTTATAAAAAGTCCCGTCATTGCTACAGTCATCAATAATGATAATTTCATATTTAATTTATATTTTATTTAAAAATTTAATTAGTGTATTAATTTTTTTTTCAATATAATTTACAGAATTAAAACAAGGTAGGATAATTGAATATTTCATCTTAATTATAATTATCTTTTTTTAAATATTGATAAAATTGATAATCCAAAAGGAAAATTTACCCATTTTAATATAAATTTTTCAAATCTAAAAATAGAATAAAAAATAAAGTTTATGCTAGTAATAGGTTTTTTTTCAACATCATTAATAAACTGATAATTGATAATTTTAAAAAAAATAATTAATATAGATATGGGTAAAAATAAAAAAAAATTATAATAGCTCATTTTAATCTTTAAGAAACTTTTATCAAATAGTCTTTCTAAATTAACATGATTATATCTTCTAAAATGTTTTAACGACTCATCTTTTTTAGAAAATAAAAAATTGTATGCTGGAACTGTAATAATCAATAAGCCATTTTTTTTTAAAATTTTATTTAAATCATTTATAATTTTTTTGTCGTCTTTAATATGCTCAATAACATCTGCTGCAAGTATTAAGTCATATTTTTGAATTCTTGAAAAAGGTTTATTGATAATATTAATTTTTTTATTTTGATATCTTTTTTTTAAAAATCTTGATGTTTTTGCATCTTTTTCATATACATCTACTTTTCCAAAATACGAAAGCATACCAATATTAGTTCCACTACCAGCACCAAAATCTAAAACGTTCATTTTATTCTTATATTTATATTTTTTAATTTGAAAATTTAATATTTCTCTTCTGGCTTTAAACCACCAATGTTTATTTTCATTTTCAATGTGTCTTAGGTAAACTTCTTTTTCCATTTTATATTTATTTTTGTTTAATTATTAGAGTATATCTTAAAAATTTTAAATCATATAAATTTGAAATCTTTTTAATTTTATATTGATTTTTTAAAAACTCATATGAGTTATAATTATGACGGTAAATTTTTATTTTTTTATATTCTTGATTAAATATAAGTCTGATTGAAAAAAAAAATCTCTTAATATTAAAAAATGGCAATAAAATAAATTCTATAAAACTTTGAAATTTTGGTATATCAATTATTAAATATGTTGTTTTTTTTGATTTATTTTTTAGTTTACCTAAAATTTTTCTTAATTCATTTTTACTCAAATATTGTGCAACAGATGATAAAATCACTAAATCATACTTTTTATTATTTTTTAGCACTTTATTTTTATTAAAATTAATATTAACCTTTTTTTCTTTGTATTTTTTTTTTAGGTAATAAAAAAGTTTTTTATTTTTATCGTATAAGGTAATTTTACCAAAAGATTTATTTGATAAGTCTTTTTTAGTCCAAGTTCCAACACCACAACCATAGTCTAAAATATTAATATTTTTTTTATTTACTATTTTTGCAATTCTAATTGTATCTAACTTACTAAAGTATTTAAATATATACATGAATAAATTTTATGCTTTTTAAAGTTTAATTTTAAATTAGTGCTTAGTTTATTTATAAATTTTTTTACCAGTTTAATCTGGAGATAATGTTATCTCATCAAATAATTTATGTAAATATTTAGGACTTATAAAAAAGTTGATTGGATTGGTTGCGGGGGACGGATTTGAACCGCCGACCTTCAGGTTATGAGCCTGACGAGCTACCAGACTGCTCCACCCCGCGGTATACTTAAATTCTATTCTTAAGTTTATTTAACTTTTTAACTCTTTTAATATTTTCTTGAAGAATTCTTTTTTTTTTCTCTGAGGGTTTTTCATAAACACTTTTTAATTTTACCACCTTGAAGAATCCGTCACGTTGTAGTTTTCTCTTCAGAACCCTAAGTGCCTGTTCAATATTATTATCTTTAACTTCTATTTTCATAAATACTTTTAAAAAAATGAGTAATTATCACTATAAAATTTTGATGTCTATTAAATTTATTCATTATTTGATACTTCTCTTGTTCGTTTTGCTTTTTCTTTTTCTTTCTTTTCCTTTTTTACTCTTCTTTCAGCTTTTTCAACAGCTTCAACTAAATCTTTTTGAGAAAAAAGTCCTAATGCAACAGGATCTTTTGGATTTAAATTATTATAATTCCAATAGCTCTTATTTTTAATTGAAGTTACCGAACTTTTAGTAACACCAACTAATTTTGCTATTTGTGAATCTTTTAACAATGAATGGTGTTTAATTAACCATAAAGCAGAATCTGGCTTATCCTGTCTTTTAGATAAGGGTATATATTTTTTAATTTTTTTATTTTCACTTGATATTTCAATATCGGTATTTTTAATCTGTAGATCTCTATTTTCATCATTCGATGATAGTTCAATTTCTTCCCTTGTAAGTTGACCGGATATAATTGGGTTATATGCCATTATTCCCTTTGCAACTTCTCCATCAGCTATACCCTGAACTTCTACATCATGTAAATTACAGAATTTAGCAATTTGTTTAAATGTAAGTGTTGTATTTTCTACTAGCCAAACAGCAGTTGCCATAGGCATTAGTGGTATGTTAGACATTTAATCCTTATTTTCTGATCTGAAATTTTGAAATTTTTTATTAAACTTACTTACACGTCCTTTATCCATCAATTTTTGTTTTCCACCAGTCCAAGCAGCATGAGATTTTGGATCAATCTCTAATTTTAAAACCTCACCCTCTTTCCCCCAAGTTGATCTTGTCTCAAATTGAGTTCCGTCAGTCATTTCTACTTTGATCGCGTGATAGTTTGGATGTATGTCTTTTTTCATATCGAGACTTATAGCAAAAGAATTTTATAAAACAATTAAAAGTTCTTTAATTTTTCAAGCATTTTCT
>Ga0115001_10002960_pt1 | contig 12908 bp, 10 predicted proteins | sample ArcticOcean_MG_C_12_FD_89869 | JGI IMG/M metagenome (GOLD analysis project Ga0115001, IMG submission 89869) | Marine microbial communities from western Arctic Ocean - ArcticOcean_MG_CB8_130 | ecosystem: Environmental > Aquatic > Marine > Oceanic | place: Arctic Ocean: Canada Basin | collected... | reverse complement strand
GTATCGCGTTTTTAATGACTCTTTAAGAGTTCTTTTTCCTTTTTATTAACCCAAAAAAGGGGCATTTTTCGGAAATGATGAGTCATTAAAAGAGCAGGTTTCGTCTAAATAAAACGGAGTTTAATAATAGAGGGTCTCGGGCGCCGCGGCAAAAACGTCATTTGATTGAGCTGTTATTATTACAATTACTATTACTATTACTATACTTTAAGAGCTACGAGCTTAAAAAAATCTAAATTACTTCTCAGTCGTCGTCGTAAGTGTTCTATATCCTTTGCTTTTTGCGAACTTTATGCAATCACGTTCAGTTACTATACTTTAAGAGCTACGAGCTTGTCCGCTATTAGCAGAAGAGCGTCTGAATCGATTTCTTTCGATACTTTTCTTGGAGACGCGGCGGGGAACGGCGAATGCGGTTTTTGAGGCGACTGAGGTTTCTGCTGCGTCTTCGACGGCGACGACTTTGCTTCAATAATACCATTGCTAGTAGTAATCGTGGTATGATTTTTTATCGCCGTCTGTGCTGCTGCTAATACTACTTGGTGTTGGCGTTGGTATTGGTCCGAACGGTCAGAAGAAGTCGTCGAAGAAGAAGGCGTCGTTCCGCTTCGAAAGAAGACGTTGTTTTGCAAATCATCAATCGCTTCGCGTATCGTACGAACGACCTCGTCTCGTTCTCGTTCGAGATCATCTGCATCGTCATCTGCATCGTCGTCTCTACTTTCACTGCTACAGCTTCCATCGGTAACGATCGTTCGTCTCTCGTACTGCTCGACTCTTTCTCGTAAACGGTCCCAATCGTTCGTTAACGTCGGTACGATTGCGTTCGCTGCGCTCGCAGGAGCTGACTCCCTCAATCGATCCAGTGCTCTCAAAATCTCTCTTTTCCTCTTCTCTTCTTCGTCATCATCATCATCATCATCATCATCTTGGCACTCATCGGCGGTAGCAGTACGCATATCCATGTTTCTATCGCCGAAGCTTCTTCTTCTTCGTCGTCCTACTAAAGCTGGCGAGACCTGGATGAACTCGTTCCCATCGGTGCAATACTTCTGATTTTCGTTCGTTACGATGTTCTTAAAAGGTGTTACTATCCCTATCGTCTGCTTAACTCGATCGCCGCGTGACGATGCTATCAACGACGACGACGACGACGATGATGATGATTGTGGTGGTGATTGGTCATTGGAAGCAATCGACGCTGCCGATTGCGATTGTCCCATTTTTTGCCGCCATCGAATTCGCAAATTGCAAACAAAACAGAGAATTTCCACACAGCTCACATTAGTACTGAGAACTACGTATCAGTACTAATAATACTCTATTAAAATACTAATAAGAAAACATTTCCTCGCAACAAAAGAGCCGCTATATAAATACTCTCACGCTCTCGCTCTCTGCGCGGTCGATGAAACGAACGAACGATATCGAGATCGGCTCGATCTTAAAAAACGGATCTAATCAACGAGTTCTTGGCAACATCAACATTAAATAACGATGTTCAATAATCAAAACCTGATGACGAGGAAGCACAGGAATGCGCAGAAAATAGCACTCGTACTATTCTTCGTAGTAATCACTAGCTCCGTGATCATTTTATTGAGAGAGTTCGAGCGCGATGACGCGCGTGTACCGACATATTTACACCCGCACGATCACGACGGGTCCTTACTGGATAAACTAGAAGACGTCGAAGAGGTCGTGTATAGGAGGCTTGACCCGTACTTGCACGATTCGAGGATCGAGAAATTAAGGGAACCGATACAGTTTAGATGGGGCAAGCGCGACGACGACGACGACGACGCGCGATGATGATGATGAATGAGTCGAGGCGCAATGTTTGGATTCGTTGTTGCACCGCAATTCAACAAGTTGATATGACTTTGCCGCATAGAAGCTCTTTAGAATGTGCTTCCCGTTACATCCACATCTCATTACTATGAGTTGGAATCGAACTGTTATATATGTGACATTACTCGAGTCGAATAGTAATGAGATGTGGATGTAACGGGTCTTCCCCGTTAATACGGAACGTTACTTCAACATCCGCTTTTTGTAAGATGAAAGTGATATGATAGTAACTAATAATAAACCTACGTACACAGGATATAACTACTAAACAGAGCACTAGCACTAAATAGAGCACTACTAATGGCACAAAAATCTATAAAATTAAAGAGGAAACTCTTTAACCTTCACCCAGGACTTGCACGACGTATCGCCAACGTCCGTTTTCCATAAAGAAATACTCCTCGCTACGAAGAACTCCTCTTCCTCGTCTTCTGAATCGGATGAACTCAACGTCCCACGACGAAACTCATCGTTCGCCTCAATCATTAACTTTATCCTATCGACTTTCGATTCGTCCCCGTATGCTAAACTTAAATGCGGCATATACCTCCTCGCGTCTCTCGCCTTGAAGACGTCCAAAGCTTTCTCCCTCGCTCGCATTAAAAACGCCGTAACATCGGCGAGTAAATATACGCATTGGAAATAAGTCTCACCAACATCTGCTTTCATGAACCTAATCTTCGGCTTATCTTCCTCCCTTTGCGACGAAGATGAAGTCGTAGTAGAAGAGATCATTCTCGCGAGCGTTTCGGTCTTTTCAACGACCTCTCGTTCATCCGCACTGTATACAGGTCCTAGTAAAGTAACGTGCGGTGCGAACGTCACTCCACTGAGCGTTCGTTCGTTAATGAATTCTTGTGCTTTCTTCGCGAACGATTTCGATTTCTCGTCGTGCACGATCGATTGAATCGTCGCCGGTTCGAACCAAATCGAATACGCTCGTTTTCCATCATTCGCTTCGTCGTTCGATTTCATTTTTTTCGAATATTGAGAGATTAGGAATAACACCGAGAACGTGAGGAAAATGACGAATAGCCTTAAGAATGGGACCGGGGAGTTCTTGTTTTTCGTGATCGTTTTCGTTGAAGGTTGCTTCATTAGGTCTCTCGAGCGTCTCAGTGACATTGGTTTTATTGTTCAGTTATGAACGCGTGTGTTAAATTAGATGAGGAATAGTAACAAAATGGAAAGTTGTCTGGCCGTGAGTCTATGTCTATTAGAACGACAACCTAAAAACTATCAACTATATAAGCGAAGGTTTCAAGACTACATCGTGTAACGGCTGCAAAGGCGCGTTCGCTATGACTTCTGGTCTATTATCTACTTCCATCATTTCCCACATTTTACAGCCGCATCCTTCCCATAACGCTTGCTCGACGCGAGGCATTTCGGATATGGGAGGCCATAATCCGTCGGGAGTTGCGAGAACCGCTCCTACGTACATCTGTCCGGCTGATTTAGCGGCTCCCGCGTAGTAATAGAGAGCCCAACTTAAATCATCAGCGGCGTCGACTATTCTCCAAAACTCTTTCGATGTCACTCCATTATCCATGAACGTGAACGTGAACGTCCCAGGGTCTTTCTCTCTTTTACATCTATAATCAGATCGTCTCCATACGCTCTTACCATCTAAAGTGTTCACTTTGAATACTGGGTTATACCAGAACGAATTCCTCGCTTTTCCATTGTACCAGATTTGATATTGCGCCGGGAAATGATCATAAGCTGGGTTTTGACCAGCAACTGCGAGCCATGAATATTCGTTCGTTTTCCCATCTTTAGTCGTCGTTCCTAGCCAACCTTGCATTATCTTTTCAGCCGTTTCGTGCGTCAAAGGCTCGCCGCGAAATTTTGTCATCGGTTTCACTATTGGAAATTCCGGTCGCTTTGCGTCGTTGCCTAAGCAATTATGAGAGTGCAGCATGCACCTCGCTACGTACTCAAATTCTCTGTTCTGATAGCTTCGCAAACACGTGTACGTGCACACTTGGTCGTTCATTCCACACGCGTCTATGCAATTCAGTGACTTCATGCATTGCGGATTTTTATAACAATCCAATAACTTCGACCCGCAATTCGAAGCGATGCACCAAATGTTTTCTAAATTAATCTCCTGATTAATCGCCACTTCTGGCACGTTCAATCCAGGTATTTCGCACGAATCGATGAGAACTAATATCATAAACAATAAATCTAAGTGATTCTTACGTTCGAACAACTTTTTCATTTGCAAAAACTTCTTCTCATCCTTCATTCTCCTCGTCTCGAACGGTAATTCGAAGAAATCGTTCGGCCTCTGCTGCGTCTTCATCGGCATGAACTGCAATCGCTCTAGACTCTTCAACTTTTCCGATTCGGTCGTCCCGACGCATAGCCCGGTTGGAATAACGCTCACTAGCTTCTCAATTTTCTGCGCAGTTTGATCATCGCACTCTCCTTCATCTGCGACGATCACAAAACAATCCGCTTTCTGACAAAACTCCTTCGTCTCCGCTCTCGCTAAGACGTCTTCGTCGTCATCACCATGAGCACAAACGAACGCCTGAAAACCATCGTTAGACCACTTCAACCTCCTCTTAATATGCCCAAACGCTTCCTCGTAATCAATAAAGGCCCCGGCTTTCCTGTTACTTACATCATACGCAGGTAAACTCTTTGGATACTTCAAAAACGATCGTTTCCCCGCTTTCACGAATATCACGACGCGCGCCTTATTCCCTTCCTCGTCCAATGACGTCGTGGACTTTTGGACAATAGAAGGCGACTTGTTCTCGAATTCTCTCGTGCTGGCAGCGTGCGCATTAGTACGAGCAGAAGCAGAAGCAGAGCGCGATGAAATCAATACTGCGTAGTTGCCATGCTTTTGTCCATATCGGGCGCGAAACATCATCAATAATGAAGTGTTGTTATTCGTTTCCCAACCGTTAAGATATAATTTGCTCGTTTTGTTGGCAGAGCCAAAAATGAACACTCGCTGTATAACCGCGCGGTTAAAAAAAAAGAATATCAGAATAATAATAATAATAATAATAAATGAAATCATCGCGACAGCCGCCCGGGACGATCAACGGGAAAGCAGTCGTCTTAGCGTTCTGTGTAGTCACGGTATACTTCTCGCAAGCGTTTAATAAACGAGCGAGTGATGGGGGCAAGGTCGTTACAAATTCGAAATGGTGGGCACCAAGTAATCGATGATCACGTTTTAAAAGATGATCAGTATGTGTGGAGAGCGAATGAGAACGAGGATGAGATCTGCATCGTCGTCGTCGTCGTTGAAGTCGTCGTCTTGGTGCGATTTTTGTTATCGTTACTGCGCGCGAATGAAGAGAGCGTTGTCGAGCGATTCCTCCGAAGGGTACATGAAATTCTTCGAAGAGCAACAGATCGAAAGAGAGCGGAGATGGAAAAAGATGATAAAAGAGCGCGAGGACTACAGAGCGTTCCAAGAAAAGAGATGGGAAGTTTTATATAAAGGAGGTGATGTGAACGAGTTCGATTTACGGGAGAAGAAGCACTTGCCTAGGAAGCGAGTTAAGTTCTCGGACGAACGAGGCGCAAGCGCGAGGACGAACGAAGAACGAGAAAGGTTTCGGAAAGAACGAGAGAACTTGAACGAGAAATTCTTTAATAGAGAGAATGATCGAGATAGATATAATCATCGCTCTGCGTGGTGGGAAAACTCAAAAACGAATAAGAAGAATGAAACGTCGTCATCATTAACGTCGAAAATGTTCACGCCGTTAGAACTGAAACATTTGGAGACTCTTTCAATAAACGTCTCAAATTTCGCGAATCGAGAATCGCTCACGTCCGCGCTCGTGAAATCCCAGTTCAAAAAAACTGCTTTACGATGTCACCCGGACGTAAGCTCGGATTTGAATCAAAAACGAAAACTCCAAGACATGTTCATACGCGCTAAACAAGCGCACGATTATCTTCGTTCGCAGTTGTCAGAAAATCGTACTCCCGCGTAACTCATGAACGCGCGACGAAATCGGGCCCTTTTTTTTCAGAAGTACACAAAACACAGTACTGATTCATTATCCGTAGCAGTAATTCCGAGTTATCCGATCCGTGTATTCGTTTCTTCGTAACGCAGTACGCACGCACACGTTTTTCTTCATCTTTTTTTTGCGGCAATCGCTTCACAAAGAAACGAGAGAACGCACCAATTTGACCCTTCAGCCTTCACAACGGATCACAACAAAATAAAAAACTCTCTCGACAAAAATCCACACAAAACGCGGCTGAAATAAAAAAAAGAACTAATTAATAAACACACAGAGCGAACGAAGAAAACCGATGTCCTCCGTTCGCACGGCAGCGAATCAAACCACGGACGATGACCCTCTCGCGCTCTCACCGATTCCAATCGCGACCGCTGACAGTAAATCGCACGTAGAACGCGCGAACGTTGGCAAAAACTGCGAATGCGTGCGTGTTCCTTTTTCTTTTAACTTTTAAACGGCTCGTTTTCCAAAACCTCTCGTCAGTGATCGAATTCGAATTCGAACTCAAAAGCGTTCGATTGAACGAGACTGAGAGAGAGTGTGTGTGTGTGTGCGTGTGTGTGCGTGTGTTTCGTTTCGATCAATTTTTAACGCAGCAAAAATTGATCGATCCGAATCGCGTAGTCGCGCGTGCCCTCGCGATCAGGACGTGTTTGAATTTTTTAATCGTTCGCGCCTCCAATTACTTTTCTCTCTGAAAATCAAAATCTCGATCTTCTTCGTTTCTGGTTCGATCGCGGTTTTGATGAAAGATCGATTCGGATCGATCGATGGCGCGTAAGTGCGATGATTGAGAGAGAGAGAGAGAGAGAGAGGATTAGGATCGCTTTGTAGCGAGCGCGTTATGGTTTAATCTTTTAAAACTGACAACTTTACTATTACAACACTACTGTGTCAATGAAAATATCACGTTGTAGCGAGCGTATAAACTAGGGAAGAAGAAACGATCGTATAATCAGGTCGAGTTATCGTTCGATGCGCTGAAGTCGTCGATGATGACGACGGCGCCTGCGCAGGTGCAGACGGCGAATAAGAACAACAAAAAAGGGGGTACGACGAAGGAAGAAGCGAGCGCGCAGTTAAACGCGCTGAGCGCTGGGGCAGATTTTTCGGTCTTTGAAGCGCATGAGAGACCTTTAGGAACGGACGTTCCAATCAGTTTAGCGAACTCGGCGTTGGAGTACGAGCTTCGATTGACAAACGGTACGAGAGCGCGATGCGTGATTTATATCGTGTACGCCGAGCCGATGGGCGAAACTGGAAAAGAAACCTTGGCAAAACCTACGAAGGATTACATAGTGTACGGGGAAGGTAAAATGTGGCTACCAGTGACGAGGGAACGCTGTAATAAAAGTTGCGAAGGACCGATTTTGAGCGCAATTCAAAGGTTTGGGAAACAAGGGCGAACGCAGTCGGACGATAAGTCTGGCACCGTGAAGGCGCCGGAAATAAACGCTGATGGGAAGGCAAATTGGAAAAATTCGCGCAACTTGTTCATCAGTATTGACGAGGCTTCAAATCACGTCAGGCCGTTTGGGCCGGATAAAGTGAAGGCGTTTAGATTGCTCTTTTCAATTTTTGACATGGACGCGCAAGTTGACGATTCGACGGCATCAAAACTTCTCGGTACTGGCTTCTCGACACCAATTCGAGTATTTGCGAACAACGACGTTCCAAAAGGTGCAGCCGCGATGCAAGTCAGGTGTTCTCTCGGTAGCTCTTGGTCTGGATGGAAGAGCAAAGAATTGAGCGAAGATCAATTGAAAGCGATGTTCGGCCAACTTGCGCCAGAAAAGGGAGGGCAAAAGAACGAAGAAAAGAAAGCAACAAAGAACGGCGGGGCGGTAGCAGCGGCGGATGTAAAACCGAAAAAACGCGACTCTATGGAAAGTGCTGAAGAAAAGAAGAATAAGAAGCTGCGTATGAAGGCTTCGAAAGAACTTGAAAAGATTATGTTGAAGAGCGCAAAAACTGTCGCGCAAGCTACGGCTTTACTTTCCGACCAAGGCGCCGGCGGGAAGAAAAGAAAAAACGGTATTAAAGCCTATGCAACGGGGAATAATCGAGCGAAGAAGGCAAAGACAGGCGCGCTTAAGAAACACGGTCTTTCCCAAGCCGAAATCGCGCTACAAATGCATCAAATGTATCAACCTTATTTTGTTCCACCGCAATCTGGCGATATTCACACTAATAACGTTAGCAGTATATTTTCACCTATGGGATCTGGTCGTTTTCCATCGTCGACTGGTGTCAGACGCTTATCCGATCAGCACGTTACCGGGTTTAGTTTGAACGAGTTGAATACGTTACAAACCCCGGCTACGAATGGGAAAAATGGAAGTCCGGGTGGAAATGCGGGTACACCGCCATCCAACGTCAATAGCTTATATGCTGGTATGACCGTGACAGCTGCTCAGTATGCTCAGCAACAAGAGCACATAGCCGCTGCGGCCATTCTCAGTATGGGGACGCCGCCTGATCAACAGCTGCGAAGCGGTTTAAACAACGTTGGAGATTCTACTTTGATGAGAAATTTCACAGTCGGCGTCCCGGCGTCTGAATTTATAAGCACCGCAGATTTACCAGCAATGTGTACTCCGCCAGGAGGGTCTGGTTTGATGTCACCAGCAGATGCGTTTTTGCGTACTAATCCAAATCTCACATCGGCAAAACCTGGTAGAAAAGCTGCTGCTGGAACAAATGGTACCGCGGCGGCGGCTTTGAAGAAGAATACTGATAAGGGAAACTCTTTGCGATTTGGGAATACTCCAGCTGCGAATATGAATCCGACGATGTCGACGATGAAGTTACCCTCTGGTTTACCATCAATTGGTTCGCTCGGATCAGCGTTCAAACAAACTTCCCCCACTGCCGCCGCTGCTGCTGCGACGTTGAATACTACGGTGAACAAAACTGTATTTTCTCGAAACGCCGCCGCTACTTCGTCGCAAATGTTCGCCACGAACGCCGCTGCCACCACGGCGACGGCAACCACTTCGAAAAGGCAATTTCGCGAGAAATCTGTCGTAGCTTCGCACCGTGTTTCCGAAAAGGAAGTCACCTTTGCGAAAGATACTATCAGCAATGTTAACTTTCGCAGACGTGGGGGTCAAACGACGACGACGACGACGGCAGCGATAAAAAACAACAACATTGCAGTGGCGACGACGACGAAGAATAACACATTAGTAAATGGCGCTGCAAACGGAAAGAAAAACGAGAACAATAAAGTAGCCGCCGCACTCGTCGGTAGAAAAGTCCGTGGTCGTAAGAACTCGCTCGCGAGCGTCGGTGCGGACTTGGCCCCTACGCGGTTGCACTTTGGAGGCTTATCGTCGCCTCCAGTTACGACGGCTAAGAATATATCATTAAATAATAAACCGATGACAATGCTTCTCGATGAGGAAAAAGTCGATGTAGTAGGCGCAGGGTTACCCTCTATTGCGTTCGAGAAACCGAAAGCGGCTCGATTGAGTTCTTGGTTCCGACCCCCACCTCCAGAAGCGAAAGGCGGTTTTCCATCGGTAGCGATGAAAGAAGTAGAATCAATCAATATCAACAACAAAAAGAAAAAAAACGGACAACGCGCGAATACAAGATCGGCATCGAAAAAGTCCAGAACGTCTATGGAATTATAAAACGAAAGCGAGAATCTGAAGCCGCACTTAAGAGAGAGAGGTCGATTGTATCAATATAATATAAATACTTAAAAAGATATGTAACTACGTACTCGCTCTTCTGTTTACTTATTGTCAACGAATTAAACCTTATTCATTTTCTCCTTTTTATGCAGAGCGTTTAGTGCCCTTTGCGGATGATGGCAGGCAGGCACGAGCAGTCATTAGAGAAGAAGTCGCACTAAGAAAACAATGAGGTACTAACAAAAAATGGAACAGCACAGGCAGCAGCAGCGGGCACTCAAAACGGATGCCGTCACAAATACTTCAACACGCAATCGCGATAAAAGTTAAATAAACTTAATCACGAAAGTCACTCAACGCATTACTTATTTGACACAAACACATGCATAGAAAGAGAATGGCATCTTTGATTTCTAATTTAATGATCGCGAACGTTCGCGCGCAACCGGTCGCTCGTAATTCCGCGACGCGCTCGAGCATCGCAGTTTCTCAGGCCGTTTTCGCGCCGTCATCGACTCGAATGGAAACGCGCTCGATGTTCACAAAGGCGAAGATTACCGTCGCTTTAACAAAACAAAATCCGCAATTGAACACGATTTTTCAAATGAATCGTGGTATGATGATGACGACTGAGGCGTATAACAACGAATCTGCCACCGCGACGGCTGAGGTTAAATTATACATTGGGAACTTGTCCTGGGATATGTCGGACTCTGATTTACAAAATTTGTTCGCTCAATACGGCGCGAGTGATTGCGTGATTGTTATGGACAAGATGACTGGTAGATCGCGTGGGTTTGGCTTCGCGACCGTGCCTGATCAAGAATCCGCCGATTCATGCATTGCCGCGTTGAACGAAACCGAGCAATATGGCCGTCAAATGAGAGTCACGATTTCTACTCCCCCAGAGAGTAGACCACCGAGAGAAGATAGACCACAAAGAGGGGAAAGGGCACCGAGAGGGGATAGACCGGCTGGCAATTGGGATGCTGATGGGCGTAAGGTTTATTTCGGTAACTTGTCTTGGGGAATGGATCATTTGGATTTACAAGACTTGTGCGCCGAGTTTGGCAACGTCGACGAGTCGAGGTTGATCACGGACAGGGAGACGGGGAGGTCGAGAGGTTTCGGTTTTGTTACCATGAGTACGGAGAAGGAAGCCGAAGACGTCGTTGCACAGTTGAATGGACAAGACGTCGATGGTCGCGTGTTGAAAGTCAACATCGCCGTCTCTAACAAGGACGACATGCCGCGCGAAAGACGCGACAGATATTAATAAATTTTGAGTTATCAATTGTCGCGAAAACACAAAACACAAGAGGGAAGGATGATGAGAGAGAAGAAAGAGATAAACCGTACGAAAAACGAAGAGGCGAAGAGAAGAGTGTATTGTTCTGTAATAACACAACACATTTTAGATAAAAACTTTAGAGTTGCTTGGAAACAAAAAAAATAGATTTGATTTAATGCTAATAAACATATACTATATTACTATATATATCGCTAATAAATTATAATCGTCTTCATTTATTATTCGTCGATAAGTCACGCTTTCCATTGGCCGTATCATCATCGCAAGCCCCCGCCGGCGATATCGGAAACGGAGTTAGCCATATCAACGGCGTCGTTGAAGTATTCCACAAATATCCTCAGTACGTCAAGTTGTGTCTCTTGTAAAACCTCGTCCGCGTTTAGCCTATAATCTTTCGACTTATCCCACTTCGGAGTCATTTGAATCTTCTCAAACTTTTTACCCGGACGACCTGCTCCACCCCAACGCCTTTTATCGAATTGCCACACGATATCTGTACTCGGTTTTGGTCCTATTTTAATTTGTGGACCCCACGTGTAATGCATCGCTATGGCTTTTCCTAACTGCACATCGGCTGGGATTTGCACCATCGTATCCGAAAACGGAACTGGAGGTAAGCGAAACTGAATCGGCGGTTCGATTTGCGCGGCGGCAAAGCTAAACGCGTACATGTCGCGAACCCATCCGAAGATTCTTTGTACGGTTTCATCAGACTCGGAGACTACCATTAACTCTTTCCATCTCTCGGCAACTCGGGTTAAATCCTTCGTATACATAATTTGAGGCGCGTTACCAGTTTGCGGAACGTCGTCGTATTTAATTTTGTCCTCAAATCCTTTATGAAAAACTTTCGAAGCCGGCATCGCGTCTGGATGACTAGGAATAATATACCCGAACAAAAACCCGTAAGAATGTCCAGGCGCTAATAAAACCGACGGTGGCGGAGCTGCAACAAAAATATAGTCAGCCTCTGCCATGAGTACGTGCGAGCACTTCTTCGCGTCTTCGCTTTGACTCCAGTCATAAATTGCTCTCGCGCGATCTTTTACGGAATAACTACACGAATTGTCACAATCTGGATGCCATGGTTCCGCTCTCCAAGTTGGTACGATTCCAACTAACTCATCATCTTTTGTCCTATGCAATACTCGAGTAAATCTCGTCATTATCCCAGCCTTATCGTGCTTCATAGCCACGTTTTTCCAACTCGCGTATACTAACCTCGTTTGCCAATTCATATAAGCGCCTCCATTACTCGTAATCATAGTCGTAATACACGTCGCAGACTCACTATTTGCCTCGACTGGATCGTACTTCACTGGTTCCGGGTGCAACATCCCACTCGTATACGGAATCGCGTCTCCTTTCCCATACGTCGGCGGTTGCCAAATGTTCTTATTCTTCCCAAGCAAGCAATTCCTATTCCTCGGATCAAATCTCCAAGCGTTACATTCGCTTTCTTCCTTACAGCTTTCGCAACACCGCTTCCAATTCTCCTTTTTATTATTACTCCCATCATTACTACTCACCCCGTTCACACTAATCGGTTTCGTCCCCCAATACTCGCTATTCTCAATCATATGACACTCTTCGTACGATTCCTTCGTCTCGGAATCTCTCGCTTTCGCCCACGCGAGCGCGTCTAATCCATCCTTCTCATAAAACCCACCCTCACTACTTTTACTCGTCTTCTTCTTCTCCTCTATCACTATCGCGTCCATATTCTCACTCCTGCTCGCACCGCTCTCAATCTTCTTCTGTTCCTCGATCTCTTTCAACCTCTGCTCGGCTATCGTCCTCATTCTCTCGCTTTCCTGAACCCTCTGTCTCAATTTCAAGAGCTCTTCGTTTTTCCTCTTTAGCTCGACTGCTTCGATTTCTTCGTGATAGGAATCGATTCTTCGTTCTTCTTCTTCTTCCTCTTCTTCGTCTTTGAAGCGCCTGTTCAGAGTGCCATGGCCTTCCCAGTCTCTTTTTTTAAGTAAACTTTGTTTTTCGAAGGATTCCCTGGATTGGAAGTCGCCAAGAACGACGCGTTCGAACTCGACGTCTCTCGCATCTCTTTGCGCGATGGATATCACGAACGCGTACATG
>Ga0115001_10002959_pt1 | contig 12909 bp, 14 predicted proteins | sample ArcticOcean_MG_C_12_FD_89869 | JGI IMG/M metagenome (GOLD analysis project Ga0115001, IMG submission 89869) | Marine microbial communities from western Arctic Ocean - ArcticOcean_MG_CB8_130 | ecosystem: Environmental > Aquatic > Marine > Oceanic | place: Arctic Ocean: Canada Basin | collected... | reverse complement strand
TTACCCTAAAGTTGGGTGCTGCTGGTATTCCTATGATCATAACCAACCACACATATGCATCAATGGGTTCTATGTTTCCAACCAAGGAGATGAGTGGTGGTGCAGGACTTAAGTATGCGGCATCTACCATTATTTTCCTTTCTAAGAAAAAGGTAAAGGATGGTATTGATGTTATTGGTAATATAGTTCATTGTAAACTTTATAAGTCTAGACTCACAAAGGAAAACTCTGTTGTTGATGTCATGCTACATTACGATAGCGGACTAGATCCCTATTATGGATTATTGACTCTTGCAGAGAAGTATGGTATAATAAAGAAGGTTTCTACGAAATATGAATTTCCTGATGGAACTAAAGCATTTGAGAAGCATGTATATAAAAATCCAGAAAAGTTTTTTACAAAAGAAATTATGGATAGGTTAGAGGAAGTAGCAAAAGAAGAATTTATGTACGGTGAAATTAGTACAGAAAGTGAAGTTGATGGCTGATATATCTGAGATTATTCTGTCGAATTTAGCATATAATGATAAATTTTCCCGACGTGTTTGTCCGTTTCTAGAAGAAAGATATTTTGATAATTTTTCAGAAAAAATAATTTTTAATATTATTAATACTTTTATTAGAGATTATAATACAATTCCAACAAAAGATGCTATTCTAGTATCTCTAAATAAAAGAACAGATCTTAATGAAGAAACATTTAAGATCTGTTCTCAGGTAATAGAAAACTTATCTGTAGATAAAAATACAGATGAAAATTGGCTAATTAACGAAACTGAAAACTATTGCAAAGAAAAGGCGGTCTATAATGCGATCATGGAATCGATCCACATCATCGATGGTAAGTCAGAGTCAAAGACAGAGAATGCAATCCCAAACATCCTTTCAGACGCCCTTTCCGTCTCGTTCGACGCCCACATCGGACACGATTACATCGAAGACGCAGAAGAAAGATACGAATTCTACCACCAAGTAGAAAATAAAGTTCCTTTTGATTTGGATTTCTTTAATAGAATTACCAATGGTGGTACACCACAAAAGACTTTAAATATAGTTATGGCTGGTACTGGCGTTGGAAAGTCACTATTCCTTTGTCATCATGCTGCAGGTTGTTTGTCTCAAAATATGAATGTCTTGTATATTACATGTGAAATGGCAGAAGAAAGAATTGCAGAACGTATTGATGCAAATCTTATGGATATTACTATAGATGAAGTTAGGGAACTATCGAAGGATGTTTATAAAAAGAAATTACATAAGATTTCAGAACATGTAAAGGGTAAATTAATTGTAAAAGAATATCCAACATCTTCTGCTAGTGTTGTTCATTTTAGAAATCTTTTAGATGAACTTTGGTTAAAGAAGAAATTTAAACCAGATATTATTTTTATAGATTATCTAAACATCTGTACTTCCGCAAGATTAAAAAATAATGGTAATACAAACTCATATACTTACATAAAAGCTATAGCAGAAGAACTAAGAGGATTGGCTGTAGAACGATCAGTTCCAATTTTTTCTGCTACACAAGTAAATCGTGCAGGTTTTAATAATAGTGATATGGGATTGGAGGATACCAGCGAATCGTTTGGATTGCCTGCTACTGCAGATTTTATGATTGCTTTGATCTCTACTGAAGAATTAGAAAATATGGATCAGATCATGGTGAAACAGCTAAAAAATAGATACAATGATCCGTCTGTCAACCGAAAATTTATTCTTGGTATTAATAGAGGTAAGATGAAATTGTATGATACTGATCCTGAAGATCAAGGTGAATTAGTTCAATCTAATCAAACAAATACACAAAAAGCAGGATCTGGATTTGATGTTACATTTGAAGATAAATTTAATAAACCAGAAACTAACTTTTCTGCCTGGAGTTGATTGTGCCTGCTCATATTGATAAAAAATATATTAATATTCTTTCCAGTCAGTTGGATTCATTTAGTTGGAAGAAGGATAATCTTGCCAACTGTAGGTGTTGTATCTGTGGTGATTCACAGAAAAAAATAACAAAAACTAGGTTATATTTTTACGAAAAAAAGAATAAATACCTTGTGAAGTGTCATAATTGTGGTTATGCATCAGATATTTATGGTTTTATGGAAAAAGAAAATCCAGCATTATTCAAGGAGTATCGTCTTGAATTGTGGAAAGAAAAAAATACACCTGTTACGAATTGCACCGGGAAGAATGATATGTTATCAATGTTGAAAAAACCAGAGTTTAATAAACACCAAGATTTATTAAAACCCCTTACCTGCATAACAAATTTACCTGATAATCACCCAGCAGTCGAATTTGTTAAGTTTAGACAAATTCCAAAAGTTAATTGGAAATTGCTATTTTATTGTAAAAGCTTTGGTGAGTATGCAAGATTACTTGATCCAGGAAACAAAGAGTGTGGTTATGAAGAACGATTGATAATTCCAATCTTTAATAAAAAAGGTAATGTAGTTGCTGCTCAAGGACGATTGATTAGTATGCATGGGGAACATAATGCGAGAACAACTTTACGATATATTACAGTAAAAGCAGACAAGAGTATAGATCGTTTGTGGTATGGTATGTGGAGAGTAAATCCAAAGAAAAGAGTTTATGTAGTAGAGGGCCCTATTGATTCTTTGTTTATCTCTAATGCAATTGCAATGGTTGGTTCTGGTGCAATGGAAAATATTCATAAAAGATTCGATAATTCTAACATAACATATGTTTTAGATAATGAACCAAGAAATAGTAATATAGCAAAATATAATAAACGTCTAATCGAGCAAGGTAAAGATGTTTGTATTTGGCCAAATGAAATAAAAGAAAAAGATATAAATGATATGATTTACAGAAAAAGTGCAAATGAAATCAAAAAACTTATTGATATGAATACTTTTAGTGGACTAGAGGCAACTCTAAGATTAAATAAATGGAGAAAATCGTGAATACTCAGCCTGTATTGGATAAAGGATTTGTTGGGATGGTAGATCATATGGGATCTGATCTTACGGTATGTAATGCAGCTAGGGTTTCATTTAATAAAGAATCCGAGTGGCATTATGATGATGTAGCATACTCTAAGATTCAAGGATCTATTCCTGGTTGGGTTAAGGATGAGTTTAGAGAATTGTCGGAAAAAGATAAAAAGCTTGTTAAGTATCTTGCATCACATGGACATTGGACTCCGTTTGCACATCCACAGATTACTTTACGAATTAAGGCACCTGTTTCTATTCGTACTCAATTTTTTAAGCATAAAGTCGGATTTACAGAGAATGAAATCTCCCGTAGGTATGTTCAATATGAGCCGGAGTTTTATAAACCATCATGGAGAGGTAAACCCAAAAATGGTGCAAAACAGGGAAGTGATGACTTTATTGAAGTAACTCCTGATATTCAACAAACATATGATAATATGATGAGTGGTTGTTTGATGAATTATTACCATCTTATAGATTGTGGAGTTGCACCAGAACAAGCAAGATTTGTTTTACCTCAGGCAATGTACACAGAGTGGTTTTGGACAGGATCACTTGCTGCATATGCACGCTTCTATAAACAAAGAAGTGAAGATCATGCTCAGTGGGAAATTCGTGAATATGCAAATGCAATCGGAACACTAATAATGCCGTATTTTCCTTATTGCTGGAAATGTCTTACTAATAAATAAGATATAATAGGGGAATTATATGTCCGTAGATCTTTCTAGTTATAATATGACATTAATAAAAGGTGATACCTTTTCATTTCATTTTATTCATAAAAACGCCAATAATATTGGTATAAATTTAGATCCATTGGGTGATGGTGTAGAATATACTGCTTCTATGCAAATACGACGATCTAAATATACAGATAAACTTATAGGGGAAGTGACTGAAGCTAACTATCCAACAGGATCGTTCGGTCTTTCTGGTGGCAATTCTGTTGATTTTTCTCCTGGATATGGAAAAGTTGGCTCCCACGCGGGAGGTATTATTTTAAACCAAGGCAACACTGCTGGTGCAATTACTGTAATTATAGATTCGGATGTTACTAAATTTTTACCAATTGGAAGAAATGTTTACGATTTTCAATTAACAAATACAATTAATGGTGATCGTAGTACAATATTAAGTGGTGATTTTAATGTAATAGACAGAGGTAGTGAATTAGATTCGTCAATTGTTCACTATGGAGGTGATAGATTTAAATTAGAATTTGAGTATAAGAACAGTTCTGGTATAAATGCTAGTTTAGCTGGATATTCTGCAGAAATGCATATCATGAAGTCTCCTAATTTTGGCGTTAGTGGTGGATCTGGACCTAGTATTCATTGTAGAGCATTTGAGGGTTATCCTCTTGGTGTTGACGGAAGAACATATGGGTTTTATGCAGGTTCTGCTGTTGGTTCCTTTGTCGGGACAACCTCTGGGGGTATTAAAACTGAATATGGTGGTACGGCTGGTAATGTTTACATAGAGATAGCTCCTTCCGAGATTGCTAAAATCCCATCAGGTAGAAATTATTATGCTATACGTGTCCTTGAACAGACTACTGGAGAAGTTATAACTTTACGTGAAGGTAACTTTGATTTATCTAAGGATGTTACTAGATAAATGTGTTGACAGCGTAATAACTTGACTATATAATAACATAACAATTTACGTGATTTTGGAGAGTTTTTAATATGAGTGATCAGCTTCCTTCGTTATACCAGTCGTTTATACATTTATCTCGTTATTCCAGATGGTTGGAAGAGGAAGGTCGAAGAGAATCGTGGAATGAAACAGTCAATCGGTATTTTGATTTCTTTACCGAACATCTGAAGACTGAGTGTAATTATGATATACCAACCAAACTCAAAAAAGAACTGACAGATGCAGTTATTAACCTAGAGATTATGCCGTCTATGCGGGCATTAATGACCGCAGGCGAGGCTCTTAAAAGGGACAATGTTGCAGGATACAATTGTGCCTATGTTAGTGCAAGTAAAGTCAAGTCGTTTGATGAGATTCTATACATCCTGATGTGCGGAACTGGAGTCGGGTTTTCAGTAGAACGCGACCTCATCAAAACCCTGCCGACGATAGCAGAGGAGTTTCAAGACAGTGATACAACAATTATTGTCCAAGATTCGAAGATGGGTTGGGCGAAAGCCTATAGAGAATTGTTTAGCCTTCTGATTGGAGGTCAAATTCCAAAATGGGACACGAGCAAAGTTCGTGCTGCCGGCGCGCGCCTTAAGACTTTTGGAGGTAGAGCGTCTGGACCAGAGCCGCTCGAAGACCTCTTCAGGTTCACCGTCGAAACTTTCAGAAAAGCATCAGGTAGAAAACTTACTTCTATCGAATGTCACGATATCATCTGCAAGATTGCGGAGATTGTTGTTGTCGGAGGTGTTCGTCGATCCGCACTGATATCCCTCTCATCGCTCACTGACGAGCGTATGAGGGATGCCAAGAGCGGTGCATGGTGGGAAGCAGATTCCCAGAGAGCTCTTGCAAATAACTCTGTTTCTTACAAAGAAAAACCAGAACCCGGTACATTCATGGAAGAATGGGTTGCTCTGTATAAGTCCAAGAGTGGTGAACGAGGTATTTTCAACCGAGAAGCAGCACAGAATCAGGTTGAAAAAGCAAACGAATTTCGACTTAAGATGAATAAGGATTATCGTATTCGTGATTCGGATTATTTGTTTGGAACCAATCCTTGTTCTGAAATCATTCTTCGTGACCGTGAGTTTTGTAATCTCACGGAAGTAGTGGTACGTGCTGATGATACAGACAAGAGTTTGACACGCAAAGTTAAACTTGCAACTATTCTTGGTACATGGCAATCTACTCTTCTCAACTTCCGATTCCTTTCGAGTGAATGGACAAAAAATTGCGAAGAAGAACGCTTGCTTGGTGTGTCACTTACTGGTATAATGGACTCAGAAGTAACGAGAAAAGTAGATGGACTGGATTTAACATTGCAAAGACTACGCAGCACAGCCATTAAGGTAAACAAGGAACTTGCCGATACTCTCGGTATTCCTCAGTCTGCCGCAATCACATGTGTCAAACCATCAGGGACAGTTTCTCAGTTGACTGACGCAGCATCTGGTATTCATGCTCGTCATGCCTCACAATATATTCGCACAGTTCGTGCGGACAACAAGGATCCTCTTTGTTCCTTTATGAAGGACAAAGGGTTTCCACACGAAGCAGATGTTATGAAACCCGATCATGTCACCGTGTTCTCCTTCCCTATTCAATCTCCAGCACATTGCATTACTCGTAATGAGATGACGGCGATTGAACAATTAGAACTGTGGTTAGTTTATCAACGGCACTGGTGTGAGCATAAACCATCCGTTACGATTACAGTAAAAGAAGAAGAATGGCCAACCGTGGGTGGTTGGGTGTATGATCACTTCGACGAGATCTCTGGAATTTCTTTCTTGCCGCATAGTGATCACTCATATCGTCAAGCACCTTATCAGGATTGTACTTGGAAAGAGTACACAGAAATGCTCAAGAAAATGCCAGTCAATATCGACTGGAGCGACCTCGGAGAGTATGAAAAGGAAGATAACACTTCTGGATCTCAGACAATGGCTTGTTCTGGGAACTCTTGCGAGATCGTAGACTTAATAAACTGATCAAATCATAAGGAGAAAAATATGAACAAGATCAACGCTATCGTATCATCACTAGTTTTTGCCGGCGGAGTCGGAACTGCAAGTGGAATGGATACCTACGACATGGTATCACAAGAAGTTCAGGTTGCTGCTGCACAGCACGCATCCTTTAATGGAGAGATGATCTCCGTAAATGTTGGTGGTTTCATCCAAACTGGATGGAGTTACAACAATGCTGGCGGCAATTCTGCCCTCAGTGGGTTTGGTGTAGATCGCGCCCGTCTCATCATCAGTGGTGATATGGGTAACGAATCAATGTCCTACCTTGTCTCTGGACAATGGAGTGACACCACCAACTCTTTCGATCTTCTCGACGCACGAGTTGATCTCAGGATGTTTGATTTTGCAAACATTCGCGTTGGACAGTTCGTTCCTGGCTTTTATGCTGGTTATGTTACTGACCCCCGCAGTCTTACTACTCTGAATTATAGTGTTTCGGCACTTACTTTTGGTCAGGGTCGTGGACAGGGTGTTGAACTTTCTCGACACTTCAGTAATTTCCATGTAAGTGGATTTTACAACAACGGTTTCGACGACACCAGCGGTGTAGGCAGTAATGACTACGCATTCGGTAGTAGAGTCGAATGTGTTGCTGTTGCTGACTGGGTGTTTGGTGCAGGACTTGGTTACAACAATGATGTTGTTGATTATGTTACATACACTGTTGATGCATCCTATGTTGGTAATGGTTGGCACGCCGACGCCGCTTGGGTCGCAAATGACTTAAACGACACTTGGCAAAACTACTCACTCGTTGGTACTGTCGGTTATGACATTGTTAAGGACTGGGAAGCATTTGGCCAGTATGAGTATGGTGTTCTTTCTGGAGCATCAGACGATCTGAGCTTATTGACTGTTGGTGGTAATTATACACTCAACAGTGCAGTTACTTGGACAACTAGTCTTGGATATTCATTCAATGCAGTTAGTTCTGAGTTTGATACGGACACTACTGGTTGGAGAACTTCATCTGAAGATGGTCAGTTCTTAATTCGCAGTGGTGTTACCGTTAGTTTCTGAAACCATTTATTAAAAGGAATATAAAAATGGCTACTAGTAAAGAAATGACCTGTTCAAAGAGTTGCTGTCCATGTGGGTGGCTTGGTAAGCGAGTCCTCGGACTCTCCCTTGGTGTGTGGCTACTTCTCTTCGCGGTTCTTCCAATGTCTGCCCGTGGCATGGCATGGAGTGTCCGAAGTGTTGCTGGACTCTGGGACGGTGGTGCTCGCGTCGTTGGCGTAGAGGGTGACCGTGCTCGTCCTCAGCGTGCTCGTGGAGAGCGTGTTAGTCTAGCGTCAGACTGAATTTGTATAATCTATAAATAGTGTACACATAGAGATTAGCTGGATCATCTCTATTTCATATGGGCGCGCCTCTTTCGGGGCGCGCCTATATATTTGTATACATGGTTATAACAGGAATTGATTACAGTCTCCGTTCACCTGCAATTTGTACCCATATGGGCACAGAGTGGAACTATTCTAATTGTATTTTTCATTTTTTATCCGACAGAAAAAAGTACTCTGACGTATTCTGTAAAAGATTTTTTGGTAAATCATTTGAATCGTTTAATACTGATTTGGAAAGATATGACAGCATTTCATCTTGGGCAGTTGATATTTGCAGTGGATCGGATCAAATTGGAATAGAAAATTATGCATACAATGCAACAGGTAGAGTTTTTAATATTGCAGAAAATACTGGTGTTCTCAAGTATAAACTATTCCAAAAAGCAATACCTGTAGATACATTGACTCCTTCTGAAGTTAAGAAATTTGGTAGTGGGAAGGGGAATGCGTCTAAGGATTTGATGTATGAGTCATTCCTCAAAGAAACAGGAGTTAATTTGATTTATGAACTGAATATGAAACAATTAGGCAATCCTGCAACTGATATTGTAGATGCTTATTATATTTGCAAACTTCTATATTACAACTTAAATAACTTGGAGACTTAAATGTTTGTTAAACAACACGTAAATTTAGTAAATAGTCCAACTTGGGTAAAAATGAACGAAGATGCACAATGCATTAGCTGTCGTGATGCATTTCTAGATATTAATGGGGGTAACTTCAGAAAAAATAGGAATGGAAGTCATACTTGGGAACCTGGTATAGTAGAAGAATCGACAATCCAGACGAATAGCAACGAATATCTGGGAAAATATATCATAGAAACATCAAATAATACATTAGAATATACCAATAATTTTGCTAAGTACTGCAGAGAACATAATTTAAATAAAGCTGCGATGTATAGTACCTTAAGGGGAGATAGAAAACACCACAAAGGAAATAAATTGATAAAAAGTCCCAATTGAACACTTTTTGGACATATATAAACTAGCGAGGAATATTATAATGATACGATTTAAATTATTACATATTTCAAAAAACTCAAAAATGCGGAGATTTTCTACAACAGTATTTTAAAGTACTGGGTTATTCGTTTCTCTAACGTAAGGAGGTGATCCAGCAACAGCCCCTTCTGAACAATCCCAGTACGAGAAGGCATCATTTCATGATGCCTTCTCTTTTATAAATAGAGTACTGAGGAGAATTTATGTCTGAGAAAAATTTACAATCTATGAAAAAAGCTAATTGGATTGATTCTGATTTTACATTAGAATTATTTGAGTTTACTACTGGCAAAGAGAGAGATAGAGAAAAAGCAGTAGAAAAATCTCGATCTAGAACAACAGATCAGAGAGAGGTTGATAAATCGAGAAAATCATCAGACAGAGATTCTGATAAAAAAGCAGAAGCTGCAAATCCCTGGAAATCCGTAGTTATTGTAAGAACAAACCAGGATGGTAAAACCAGATTAATTCCAAAAAATGATTTCGAACCAGCTAGACATGAATTGCTATACGGTCAAGTTAGCGGACAACCAGCAAAACCAGAGGTAACACCAAACGTGGCACAAGAAATATCAACACAAGACGATTTTGAAGCATCTAAGACTTCTAATAGACTTTTGGGTAAAACCAAAGCACAAAAAGCTCCAGAAGAGGAAATAATACGATCCGATAGGTATGATTATCCTAAAGACGGTGTAGAAAAAACCGATAGATCTTCGGTATATCCAGATTGGGATCATGCTATTGAGTCTATACCACAAGGATTACAGCTAGTAGCAAATAGTACATCGGGTAGAGCAGTAGACACAACAGCAATACGAGATTATTTTGGCAACAGCCAGACTTTGATGGATTCTTCCATTAGAGCATATCAGCAGCTAGGATCTCAGATCAAGGGTAATTTCAATATATCTATACCTGATGATTCATACCCACCACAGGGAGCATTCTTGGAAGCTCTAGGTCCAGAAGCAATTCCAACAACAGACTTAATTATACAAAGTGACGATGGAACTGTTATGAAAGTTTCTGTTGTGAACGACAAGAAAAAACTAATTTTAGATGATGAATCGGATTTGTTGTTTAAATATGCAATGTCCGTATCTGAAGAATCATTTGCAAGTAAGACAGAAGAATCGACTATAACAAAAAAATTAAATGCACTAGATGAAAAGGTGACAAATTCACTGATGCATCTGGATATTGGTACATTGGCATCAAAATACACTTTAAATAAAATTGAAGACCTACGAGTAGAAATAATTTCTACTCTAGAAGAAGTTTTAGGTTCCGATGACAATTTCGAGAGAGTTGTTGTTTTAGAGGCACTTACCGGTCTTCAGAAATTTGGAGAGGGTAGTCCGGCATCTGCAGATCACCTGATGAGTATGTCTAAGGATGGAACTAATTTAAAATTGACTCCATTAGATGAACCGCATGTGAGAAGATTATTAGCAGAAACCACTATAAAAATTAAGTTAGACAGTCTCACACAATCACCTTTTGATATGATGACTACTATGGGTTCTGCGGATAACAAAGAACCTCAATTAAAAGAATTTTTTGATATAGCAGAAGATTCAAATGATGCTAGACTGTTCTATGGTAAAATTATGGGACAATCCAACTCAAAACTTGTGGGTTTTATGCAGCTAATGAATATCACAGCAGTTTCTATTATTGTTAATAATATTAATTTAGAGGCAGTTGGTTCTGTTCCTAGTGGAGACTTTACTAAAGTTATGGTTGGTAAAAAAGCTTTTTACATTCAAACAGAAAAAGATACCAATTATTTTGATGGGAGTGCCCTTAATATGGGTGAGGGTCGTGATTACAAGAAAGAATATAAATATCACGGCACACCATTACAAATAAAACGAAGGCAAGCTAGAAATTCTGCTCGTGCAGAAGCAAAGAAAACGCACGGGGAGGCTTCGCTAAAGGGAAAGGATGTTGATCATAGAGATCACAATCCCCTAAATAACAGTAATGGGAATACTAGATTAAGATCAATATCTGCAAATAGAGGCGATAATAAAATTGCAATTAAAACTGAAGAGCACGGTGCAGGGGATGAAGGTACTACTTTATTATTGTTAAAATATCTAAAAGATACCCCCTTTATGAAATTTCCGGATGGTTTGTTAAAAGGAAGTAAAAAGAAAAAGGATTCTTGATGTCCGAAAATATTAAAAAATTTCCAATTGGTGTTTATGCAATTATTGCAGGTTGGGCTCTGACTCTTGCTACTTTAGTATGGAATACAGCTGGAACAAATGTAAGTTACGCATTGCGATTGGATCAACTTGAAATGAAGTGGGTTGATTTTGATGTAAGATTAGACACATCAGAAGCATACCGAATGCAACTTGCAAGTTCTTTGGCAGAAATTAAAACAGATCTTTTATGGATACGTCGTGAGTTAGAGAGGGTTAAATAATATGGGATCTTTAAAAGACGATAAGGAATTAAAAACTAGAATTACCAACCAACTTTTGTCTAGTGGGGTATTTCGACACAACAAATCAACTAAACCTACTTTAAACTCTAAATTAAAAAGAGTTGCTGATATTATCATGGTAGGAAAAGGCCTACATACAAAGGATAAAGGAAACAAAACCAGATGAAAACTTACCAAGAACTAAAACAACGAATATTTGAAAGTGGAGAACACACCTTTGGTGGTGGTTTTGGTGACAGAGGCGCACCAAAAGGTGGTGCTGTTTCTGCAATAAAAGATTATGGCAAAGGAACATTTGATCTGCATCTAGATGGTAACATGAATAGAGTTAATGCATTTTTAGGTGCATACTTTAATAGAGAATTTGTTGATGTTGATGTAGAATTAGGTCCTTTAAAAACTAAAATGAATATGTTGGGTTTGGATTTTAATTGTTCAAAGAATAGCACACAACCAGGTCCTGGAAATAGAATTGCTAGACTAGAAGAAGGTCCAAACAAATATAGTTTGACTCGCTTTGGTGGTACATTTGGTAAAAGCCTTGATACACCATTCGATCAATTTGAACATACTGATGGATTTCCTGATGGGCTATCGTATAGTTTGAATTTAAACGTAGAACTTCTTGAGAATGGTTTATATAAAGTACACGCTAATATTATGAAACAGGCGGCTGTAAATGACGAAGTGGACATTGCAAATGACGGAGTCGAACAAGCTTAATTCTAAAACTTTTCTAGATTATGCAGTAGAACATTACGAGAATTATCAATGTAGAGATTTTGATGAGTTTTCGGAAGATGTTAATAGAATTAAATATTTAAAACGTCTATTTAGTCGCTATGAACATAATGGTGAATTGAAGAGTAGATTGATATTAAATCATTTAATTATACTGAATAATGTTTTTGGAACTGTTCCTTCTTCTAGGATTCTATTTTTTAGAATAGAAGAGAAATATTATTGTATATTAAAGACATTTTTGCATTTTTTAAATAACTTGCCTATAAATATACCAGAGACAGAGATAAATTTAATTCCAATGGACAGTAACATACTAAAGGTATTGGAAAAGACATATGAGTAAACTTGATTTATCAAATAAAATGATTAGTGCATTTACTTTATATAAGTTTGTGCAGGAGATAGCAAAACCATTTAGCTCATTTGATTCATACAGAAACAAAATTATAGATAAAAATGGAAATTTTATAGTTCCTCTATCTGATAAAAACAAAATTAATATTCCTACATTTGAACTATTTGTTATTTACATGAAGAAATTATTAAATCAGATACCAGATCCTTCTACCAAGGCTAAGTTGAGTTCTACTACTGCTGCACTTTCTTTATTTAAAGAATCTCTAGAAGATTATGATTTAGATTCTAAATATATCATTAATGGTATATTGAGTTATTTTTATGAAAATAATA